>ENA-UOJC01001233-UOJC01001233.1-human-gut-metagenome-genome-assembly--contig:-C104-NODE-1233-length-36785-cov-8.634631_pt1 | contig 36785 bp, 37 predicted proteins | sample MGYA00242339_ERZ723886 | MGnify/ENA metagenome assembly ERZ723886 | reverse complement strand
CGGAGACACCATCACCACCAGAATCCACGGCACCGACGAAGACATCCGCGCCTATTACCGGGTCGGCTCCGTGCTGAACATGGGCGCCGAGCGCGACCGGCTGGTGGAGGTCGTGGCGGTGGACATCATAGAGTCGCCCGGAAATGCCCCGCACGGCCCCGTAAATGAGTTGCAACGGCAGGAAGATGGTGCGGGAGTGTAGACGACCGCTCGGCGGCAAAGCCGCGCTCCTGGGCGCTCTGTCGCTTTCCGTGAGAAAAACAAAAAGGCCCCCTCACAGGATACGTGTCCTGCGAGGGGGCCTATGTCATATTGCGGGGCTGTCGATGGAACCCTCCGGCTCCAGCGGCGCATTGAAGTTTACCGCCGCGGCAGCATCGTAGGTTATGCCGCCGCTCCGGTGGTCTGACTTTGCCATGTTGAGATAAAACGCGCAGACTGTACCGTGGGCCGTCCAGGGCAGACCCACCATCGCGCTGATCCACGGGAGCGATCCGGTGTAGCCGGTGCGGATGCAGTAGAAAGCCAGAAACAGCCCTCCGACCGTCACCACCCACAGTAGTACTCGGATGTCCGCTATAAGCCGCTTGGAGAAATCCATCTTTTGTGGCTTCGGCTCCTGCTTGCCTTTCCGTTTCCGGGCCGGCCGGCGCATTGCCGTCAGCGCCATTCCGACCAGGACGAGGAGAAGCCCCGCTACCAGCAGGAGCACCTTCTCCAGACCGCTCATACCATGCCGTGGTCGCGGGCGAAGCGGTAGAAGAGCTGGGCGGCCTGCTCACGGGTAAGGAAGTCCTGCCACATATAGTTGGGCTCCCCGTTGATGTCGGTTCCGTTGCCGGCGAACAGACCGACCTTGACAGCCCACTCCCGGGCCTCCTTGCTCCAGTCTCCCTTATCGTTGTCCTGAAGCTCCTGCCGATACTGGTCCATGTACTGTCTGAACTGCTCGTAGCTCATACTGTCTTCCTCCTCAGATGGAATAACAAGAATTTGACCGGGATAGATGGTGTAGGGCGCCGTGATGCCGTTGGCCTCAGCGATATTCCAGGTGCCGTAATTCCGCACATACCGCATGGTGGAGTGGTCCACCTTCTCAACCTGAGTCGCAAAGGCGGAAAGAGCCTGCACCCGATCCGCGATGAGCTTGCGGCTTTTCTCTGTCTCGATGGCGCTGGCCAGCTTCTGCCGGAAGTTGTTGGTGCCGATGGCCTCCAGGACCTCATTCTTCAGCTCCGGGTCGTCGATCTTGTCCAGCTCCATGTAATCCATGAGGTTGGCGCCACGGCTCACGGAAGCCTTGAATTTCTCCTGGTCGAGCTCCAGCAGCTTCACCCTGCGCCGCACGGTCGTCTGGGAGAAGCCGGACTTCCGGGCAATCTCGTCAATGCTGTCCCCCAGGTCGAGCATCATCTGGAAGCCCTGGGCCTGCTCGTAAAGGGTAAGGTCGGCCCGCTGAATGTTCTCCATGAGCATGGTCTGCACCTGGCTCCGAAGGTCCATATCGGTGATGACACAGGGCAGCTCTTTCAGCCCGGCCAGCTTCGAGGCCGCGAGCCGGCGGTGGCCGATGACCACGGTATAGCCCTTCTGCCAGGTTTCTCCCGTGATTTCCCCGGTCACGGTGCGGGGGACGACGGTCAAATTCTGGAGGACGCCGTTGGCCTTGATGCTGTCGGCCAGCTCGGTCAGGTCGCCCAGGTCTTTCCGGGGGTTGTCGGGATGGGGGTAGAGCTGTTCGATGGGGATGTAGACCAGGCCGCCGTCGGCAGTGTCATCATCGTCATCGTCACCCAGCGAAGCAAGGAGGGCTTCATCCATCCGCTCCCGATCCCGCCGGTTACGGATTTCCTCCTGGTCGTCGATGTAATAATCCTTGCGCGCATTTGCGGAGTAGTAGGGACACTCCAGCTCGGTGTGGATAAAGTCGCACCTTTTCCGCTCGCATTCGACCTGCAGCGGGCAGCGGTCATTGATTGATTTTTTCATACAAGCTCCTTTCGTTGGTCGACTTATCCCTCGGCCGGGGAATTTGATGTGATGCGGTGCGTCTTGGGGTCCATGTGCCTCAGAAGCGCCTCCAGGGGCCACCGCTCCGGGCAGGTATATATCGCTTTCCATCGGTATGTGTGGACCGGCTGGCTGGTGTTTCCGAGGACATTCGGCATGGCGACCGGCTCTTTTCTCTCCAGGAAGAACATCTCACGCCTCCTTTCGGGTATATCCGTTCATGCGGCACCACCGGCGCTGGGCCTGTTTCTTTCTGGCGGTGCGGCAGTCTGAACAGAAGCGATTTTCCTTGCGCTCATAGAAGGTGGCTCCGCAGCGAGCGCAGTATTGCGGGGGTATGCGGCGGAACTCCGTGCAGGAATCGCAATCTTTGCACCCGGCGGAACACCCGCCGATGTCATCCCAGTTCATGCACATAAACCGCTGCCAGTAGGGGTCATAGCCGAGGTCGTTCATCCTCTTGCGGAGCAGTGCCGCCAGTGCGGAGAGGTCGCGCCGGACCTGCTGCCTGGTGCGCGAGATGTAGAAGCCGTGTTTGACGTCCACCTCCGGGGCTCCAGATCCCCAGGGCCCGTCACCGAGCATTTCACGCACCTTGTCCATGTTTTCGGTCAGGTAGTCGTTGTAGACCTTGGAGCGGACGCATTTCTCCGACCGGCCCACAGCTTTTCCGATGGCGGCGTAGCTGTCGCCGTTCCGAATTCCATCGGCCAGGGCTTTAAAGTCATCCGGCGTCCAGGTGCCACGCTTCCCGGTCAACTCCATTGCCACAGGGCGGTCTTTAATACCAAGGTCGCGGCAGCGGCGGGAAATCGCCCCGTGGGAGCGGTGCATCATGTCGGAAATCTCGGCATACGAATATCTGTGCTGGCTGACCAGCATTTTGAGGCGGGAGTCTTCCGCAGGTGTCCACAGGTCTTTCCTCTGGAGCGCATAGGCCTCATGGTCTTTCCGGCGCTGCTCTGGTAGCCAGTCCGGCTCCGCGCCCAGCGCCAGGGGCTCCATCTTGGAGAAATCCAGGAAAGAGCGGTTTTTCTCGGCCCATGCCCAGAACTCGTCCAGGTAGACCACGCGGATCGTCGTCGTCCCCCGCCGCTTGTAATGCAGGGGGAAGCCCCGGTTTTCCACCCAGCTTTTCAGAAAATACTTATCCGATGACGCCCCGAAGCCGAGCGCGCGGGACAACTGATGCAGGGTGATGTACTCTCCGCTCTCCAGGTAGGGCGGAAGCCCCAGCCGGTTTACCCTTACCAGAATGGCGTTTTTGGTGCGGTTCAAGTGGCGGCAGATCCCGTCGACCGTCACGGTGCCCCAGCTCTCCCGGAGATAGTTTTCTTCCTCCGCCGTCCATGTCCTTTTCCCAAGCGGCGGCGATGCGTGCATTTTCTTCCCTCCCATCAAAACAGTGTCAGCTGGCCGCCCTTGCCCTCTGACAAGGCGGGCCCACTTGTGCCTGGCGGCTCCGGGGCCGGCGTTTCCGCCTGGCCTTTCGGAGCCGCCGTGAACAGTAAGAGATCCATCTGCACCCACAGCCGGCGCCAGTGCCAAACGTCCCGGAAGTACATGGGCGTGTACCAGACGTTTGGGCCGTCGTGAGGAATAAGCCCATGAGGGTCAATCCCTGTTATGGGGTGAGAGATGCTGTCGTCTATGACCACATACCCAGGGCAGCCCATGAGGCTCAACTGGATATAGCACATCATTCCGGCCAGAAAGTCGATGTCCTGGGCCACGAACAGCACCGACGTCTGAAAGTTGATGTCGTTTCCAGGGCGGCGGCACTCGTTGGCAAAGGCAATCAACAGGGCCCCTGCGCCGCAGGCCGGGTCGTTGACGGCCACCCATCCCTTCTGCTCAATGCGCGCCTTGAAATCGTCGCCGTAGGTCATAGCAGACATCGCGCGGCAAACGGAATACGGGGTGAAAAACTGCCCCTTCCATTCGTTGCTGAGTCCGAGGGCCATAAACAGCTCTCCAAGGAGGTCTTGGTCGGGCTCTCGCTCCATCTCCATCGCCACCTCCGCCAGCATCTGCGCAAAGGCTTCCAGCTCCCTCGCGGAATACCGGGAGGCGTGGTTCATATACTCCCGCTCCCGGGCTTCCCGGTGAGGACCGCCAAGGGCGTTTGCAATGCTGATGGCGGACATGATGATGAAGTCCTGCCACACTTCCCACCTGGAGTAGCGGCCGCACAAGCCGTCCAGCAACTTGACGATATTCTTTTGGCACTCACCACGGAGATGGATGGCCTTTCCCATGACTTACCCCCTCCGCTTCCGGCGCGCTGCCAGCGGCCTTTGCCTGGATGGCAGCCTTGGTCTTGGCGATGACAGACTTGACGCCCGCATCGAAGCCGCGCTGGTAGACCGTCTGAAGATATTTCTCCATCTGGGTCTTGTCCATGCGTTTCACGGCCTTGTAGTCCTCACGCCTCATCATCGCTCTCGCCCTCCTCGCCGTCATCGTCATCGGGGAGGTCGCTGGGGAGCACCTCTCGCGGATCGGAGCCGTTGTAGGGGCCGACCACGCCCAGCTGCTCCAAAGCGTCCAGGAGGCGGGCAGCCTTGGCATAGCCGATGTTCATGCGCCGCTGTAAGAGGGCTGTGGAGGCCTTGTTCTCACCCCGGACGATGCGGGTAGCCTCCTGGATGTCCGGGTCATCCTCGTCGAGCTCCTCGTCCCCGGGGATCTCGCCGTCGTCTTCGTATTCCTCCAGGGGCTCGGCGCCCTCCAACATGGGCGGGGCCTCGCTGTCGTCGGCCTCGTCCTCGTCGATGACGGGCATTACGCCGGGGCGCAGGGCGTTCTTCTCCATCACATCCCGGAAGAAGTACTGCTGCCAGTAAGCGATCATCTTCACCAGGACGTTCTCGATTTTCCCCCGGAGGGTCTTGCTGATGGTGAAGGTGCCGCCGGTGACCTTCGTCTCCAGCACCCCGTCCTCGAAGATCCAGGTCATGGAGGCGTCCGGGCTCCGATAGCCGACCTCCTCGACATTCTCCAGCATGGAAATCTGTGCGTCCATGCCCTGCACAGGCTTGATGGTGAGGGTGATGGGGTAGCGGTCTTTGATGAAGCGGAAAACAAGGTCGTGCTCGTCGCAGAGGCCCTGCAGCTTCTTCTTTTGGGCCTCGTACATGGAAATCTCGCTCATAGTAATCTCCTTTCTTTCAGTCGAGCAGCTGCAGCGTGGCGTTCCACGCCGTATGTACTCGGTATTGCTCCAGGTCGGCCTCAGTGACGTACTTGCGGCCGAAAAGCTCTTTCATGGCCCTCCATGCGGGCCAGGGGATGCGGTAGACTTCGCCGGAGCCGAAGCCGGCCAGAACATAGCACCGCGCCCCCAGGCGCTCGTGCCGGTCCAGGTACTCGCCCTGCTCCCGCTCCACGCGGTCCTGCTCCATCCGGTCCTTCGCCGTGAATTTCGCCTCGAACATGACAGTTCGGCCGCCCTTGATGGTCCCCTTGTAGTCGGGCTGGGCCTTCTTCTCGAAGAAAGCGATGAACTTTCCGTTGCCCAGGTTCTTCGTCGGGCGCATGGGCTCGGGAGTCTTTTCGATGATGGCGTACCCACGGTCGCGGTAGTAGGCAAAGGAGGCGTCCAGGCGCTCCTCGAAGTGCTTGCCCTTGGCCTTGCTGATTTTCCCCATCAGCTGGCGGCGGGGGTCCTTTTCCTTGGTCATTCGATGCAGCCTCCCAGATAACATCCGCCGGCGAAAAGCCCAAGCCCCAGGAGCGTCATCCAAAAGATTTCCCGGAGGTCAAGGGTGCCGGTATCGCTTCCGCCGGCCGCCCCAAGCATGAGGAATAATCCGGCACAGGCCACGATCCCGCAGATAGTTCGGAATTTCTTTGCTCTCATAAACTCACCCCCAGACATAGGCATAACAGAACACATGGCCGCCGATCTTGCCCCACACCCGGTCATTCTCTCCGTTCCGGGAGAAGAACACCACATCGACCGGCAGGATGGACGGGCCGTACAGCGCCGCGTCGATGGCGTCATACTGGGCCTGTCCCGGCTCGGCCGCAGACAGGAGGCCGATGGTGGAGAACTGTGGCACCGCAGTACCCTCCCCCTGGTGCAGCACCTCGCTCACACTGTCCGGGAAGTCCGGGGAAACCACCCTGTTCAAGACGACCTCGGCCACCGCATGCTGTCCCTCAGCCGGCTCTCCACGAGCCTCCAGGTAGATGATCGCAGCCAGCTCGTCGCGCTCTGCCTCGGTCATGGTGACATCCGCATATCGGGCCACTACCGTCGGCGTCGGCTCCGGGGTCGGGATGGCCTCCACGACATAGGTAGGCTCCGGCCGCAATACAGCCGTTTCCTGGGGCGCTGCCTCCGGGGTGGTAGATACCTCGCCCGCTACCGGCTCCGCCCCTATACGGGCGATTACCAGCGTTGCAACGACCGCCAGGAGCAGCACCAGTACGATGCGCTGCACCCAGGCCCGGCGGCGGTAGCTTTTTCTCGTTCTCATGGACTCAACTCCTTCTTTTTCCCGGAGGTCAGCCGCGCCACCGCCTCGGGCACTTCTTTTCGTATCAGCTTTTCGTACATATCCCGGAACTCGTAGTAGTTCCAGCCCCCTTCTCCCTTGGTGGCGAACTTCTCCATGCCGCCCAGGGCGTCAATCACAGCCTTAACGTCGCTGTTTGGGGGTAGCCTCTGATACCATTCCTGCGGCGACTTATCCAGCAAGCGGGAGAACTTGATATCGTTCCAATCCAGGTCGATGCGCGACCTGATTTCCTGCTGGACGTCGTCCGCCTTTTCCTTGAACTCTGCGATAGAGGGCGGGAATTTGCACTCGCGGCACAGCCGGATAACGGCCTGCTGGCCCAGCCAGAAGTCCACATCAGAGAGGCAGGCTGCCCAGAGTTCGATGGTCGGCCCCAGTTTGGCGACGCCGCCCTTGAACATTTCAGCGTTGGGCCACGCAAGGAGCATGACGCTGAAGATCTCCGTCATTTCCTTCTTGGTCACAACATCACCCCTCGCCGAATAGCTCGTGGAGCTCACGCAGATCCTCCGCGGCGCCCTGGGATGCGCTTTTCCTCGTGCCGCCCGCTGGGGCCGGTGTCCGCTCAAGCCCCCAGCGCCCCTTGCTGCATTTCCGAATGACGAGGTTCCAGTCCTTCCACTTGTTCTTATTGCCGGTGGTCTGGGCGGCCTCGTCGACATAGGTAATGCAGCGGGCCAGCTCGTCCGGTCCCAGGTCGCGGGTGAGGCGGTCCATCTCCTCGTCGGTAAGGCGCACCCATCCGTACTGGCCGCGCTTGTGGCGCACCTGCCTTTCTGGGGGAGCTTCCGCACCGCCGGACGACGCTGCGCCGGTGTCGCTTTCTGGATATGATGAAGATGGAATTCTTCGCTCCACCCGATAATCGTAAGGCACCGTCACCGTCTCACGCCGGTTGTACTTTTCGGCCAGAAATCTACGGAAATCACTGCATTTTATGGCGCTGATTTCTGCCAAAAGGGGCTTGTCCAGCTTCTCCGACCGTGACCAGTTGTACTTGTCCCAGTTGATAATCAGGAGTTCTTTGGTCGGCGCGGAGTATCGAATAACCTCATGGGTCCTGTCCAGGCGCTTCAGCAATCGCTCCACCGAGTCGGTGTTGTAACCCGTCTCATACGCAATCTGCTTCAGGCTGATCTCATAGCAGCCGCAAAGGTTGGTATGCGGATTTGTCATGCAGTAAAGGTAGATGTACTTATCTTCCGGGGTGAAATCATCAACGATTTTGTTGTCCTCCCAGAACGAGGTGCTCACATTTCTGTACCTTGCCATTGAAATCACCCCCCCCTTTATGGGAAGCGGGCCGCCGCCCGAAGGGACGGCCCGCACAGGTCAGAACGGGAGCTCCCCATCATTGTCATCGCCCAGCTCCGTGAAGCCTCCGCCGCCGCAGTTGGATGGCGGATAGCCTCCGGCCGGCGGGCCAGACCGCCCAGCCTGGGGCGGTGCATAGCCTCCGCCATACCCGCCGCCGTAGGCGTCCTGGGGGTAGCCGCCCTGGTAGCCCCCGCCTCCGTCCCCGTCCTTCTTGGAGTCCCCGAAGTACACGTTGTCGGCGACGACCTCAGCCGAGCGGCGCTTGTTCCCGTCCCGGTCCTGCCAGGGGCGGATCTGCAGCCGTCCCTCCACCACGGCCATGCGGCCTTTAGCGAAGTACCGGGATACGAACTCCGCAGAATTGCGCCAGGCCACCACGTCGATGAAGTCTGTCTCTTTCTCTCCATTCTGGTTTTTGAAGTCGCGGTCGACCGCCAGGGAGAAAGAGGCGACGGCCGTGCCGCTCTGGGTATGGCGGAGCTCCGGGTCACGGGTCAGCCGACCCATGATGATGATTCTATTGAGCATCGCCCTCTACCTCCGGCTTGCCCAGGAGCACCTTGTTCCGGGCTTTCTTGATGGCGGCCATGACGACGTCGACGTTGTAGCTCTTGTCGCCCAGGATTACGACTTCCAGGATGTCGCGCTCCGCCTCGGCCCGCACCAGCTCCTCAAAGCGATCCTGCGGTACCAGCACGAAGCCGGGCTCCAGGCACAGCTGCGCCAGCAGCTCCTCGGGACTTCTCTTTTCATCCATGCGAACTTCCTCCTCTCGTTTCGTTCTCGATGATATGGATGGCCTTGCGACACTGCGCCACGTCAAACATTCCGATATGAGTTTGCTCCACGGGCAGGCCCATCTTCTGGGCCAGCCAGCCATAAGCCGCGTTGCGGTGGCCGCGGAAGCGCCCTCGTTGCCACAGGGGGTCGAAAACGGCGTGGGCCCGCTTCTTCCAGTAGCGGAGCTCTGCGTTGGCCATCCGGCCCAGGGGCTTGTCGGTGCCCTTGTGAACACCGACGTAGGCCATGCAATTCCGGCAGAGATACATCATGCCGTAGCTCTTGCCGTAGACGACCTTGCTGTCCACATACTCGGCCTGCCGGCCGCAGTAGTCGCAGTAAACTTTTCTCATTCCTTATTCCAGTCCTCCTTGTACCGGGCCAGCTGCTCCGGGGTGTCCGTCTCGATGCCAAGCTCCTTGGCTACCTCGATGGCGCCGTCAATCAGCCGGGCCATTTCCTTGCTGTCCATGAGGTGCGTCTGCTTGTAGACCAGGTAGCACTTGAACAGCTTGCCGTTCTCCTCGCGGGTGTCAAAGCATTTCACATAGGGATAGATGGTGGACACATCCACGGAGGCGGGGAGCTTGAAGCCCACCGTCAGCCCGTCGGCGTCCTTGGCCAGCGCCCCGTACTCCACGACGAGGGAGGCTTTGGTAAGCTCATGGCACCGGAAGCCGAAATTATCTCTCCGATACATCTCGGTCAGCTTGAAATGGGCCTCGTCGTACACGCTGGAACAGTTCAAGAGGCCCTCGGTCTTGTCAGGGTGGTAGGCTCTGAACGCAGCACAGGCTGCGTGGCCGTCCGGGGCATCGACCTCCGTCCAGCCACCGACAAACGGCTGGCCGTCGGTGCCATAGGTGAAATAGAATTTAGGCATCTTCGCTCCTTTCAGGGAAGCAGTCTTCAACTTCCCATGCGTCCTTGGTTTCCATGCACACGTCGCAGCCGACGTATGCGCCGTATCGGTCTTTGTAGATGGTTTCGCACTCCTCGCCGCAGATGGGGCAGCGGGGGCAGCGGGGCTCCTTTCCGTCCGGGTAGCCGGTACGCTCCAGGTTTTGCACGACCGGGTGATCCGGCAGGTCATAGTTCACGCTTCCACCTCCCCGGCAAGATACCGGCGCACCAGGGCGGTCATGAGCTCCTGGGCGGTGGCATATCCATCGGCTTTCATGCGCTGTTGCAACGCCTCCATATCGGCGTCCTCCAGGCGGCAGGTGATACGGCCCGTCAGCCGGTGGCGGTCTTTCTTCCGCCGGCTGGCCTTGGTGCCGCCAGGGGCGAACTTCTCATACAGCGCCCTCATGGCGTCCGGCCGGAGGGAGATCCCGTAGTCATCGCCGTTCTCGCACTTGCTCTGCATGGTCTTGTCGTACTTGGGGTAGAGCCCCTGGACGACGGCCACCATGTCGCGGGCCGGCAGGCCCAGCTCAATGCGGAGGCTTCTCAGTTCATTGTCCGGCATGGCATTACCTCCAGCCCTTGACTTCCAGCCGACAGGCTGATAGACTGGGCTTGTGTCCATTTGCGTGAGGTCGTTCCCGTGGCAGCGGGGGCGGCCTCTTTTTCTGTCTCCCGGCAGTCGCACAGCTCTCCGGGGTCGAGGTGCGCACCACAGAGGGGGCATTTTTTGAAGTACATCGGCGCCCCTCCTTACCCCCTCTTGGCCGGGGGCTTCTTGACCTTGATGATGCACACGGTCTTTTCGGTGCGGTACATATCGAAAACTCCCTGCAGCTTGTTGGTGCTTCGGAAGTTCCGAAGGCTGTCATACCGCTTCTTGGCCTCTTTGGCATCGTCGTATTCGATGACCATGTTTTTCTGCTGCCCGTCCGCCAGGAAAGACTTAAGGGCAGACACTTCCGCACTCTCTTTCCCGCCGATCCGCTTCCGCTCCGGCGGGTGCTCTACGTTGTAGGCGATTTTCATTTCATCCCTCCTATGCCGAGTAGACCAGGTGCTCCTCGGTGATAATGTCCGCCCAGGTCATCCCATCTGTCCTTGGGATGGGGTCGTCCAAGCTGACGGTCTTAATTCTGCGGGCCTGCTTCCGCTTTTCGTTGGAGACGGCCGACCGCATGGACGCCCAGGCGATGGTGGAAAATTCGTACTGGTACAAGTCTGGGCGACTAAACCACTTTTTGACGGCCAGCAAGAACCCAAGGGCAACGATGTCATAATATTCGTCTTTGGGCAGGGCTCGCTGCGCTATGTACCTGTCAATCATCTGGTAGTGGCGCGTCGCCACGGCCCGCTCAGCCGGTGACAGCGGGCTTAGGCGCTGTCGTTTCATAGCACCCCCCCCCCACAAATTTTGGGGTTGACATTTTGACCAGCTCCTTTCACCTCCCGTTCATGCTCGCCTGACCTGGCGCAATGCCCGAGCCGCCTTTACGTCCGGCCGTGCCGGGTGCGTCGCGCGGGCCAAATACTCAGCCAGCGCCTCTTCGGTAATCCAAACCTTCCCGCCGGGCTTTCGCTGTATGTAGGCAAGGTGGCCGCTATTCCGCTCGGCGTCCAGTGTCATGACTGTGATGCCAAGCCGCGCAGCTGCTTCTTTGCGGGTCAACAGGGTTGTCATCATAAGCCTCCTCGTTCTTGAATCCCGCCAGAAGATGTGATATATTCTTCTTGGCGAACTTATTGGGTTGTGGTAGATTCGGTAATTTCGCCTTTCCCCGCCAGGTGTGTCCGCACTTGGCGGGGTTTCTTTTTGTAGTGTCGGCCTTTCATCTAAACCTCGGTAGAACCAGTTTCCACCTTAAAAATTTCGCTAAGCACCCAGCTTGCAAAAGGCTCCACTGCTTTCTCAGAAGTCGCTGTATAGCGTCTAAATCCATTCTCATTGATACAGGTGGCCAGTGTGTTTTTAAGGCCGATTTCCACTTTGCGTTGCTCGTTAGGCGGGATTTTTTTGCGTTGGTGTCTGGGGTTTTTATATCCGAGCACTTTACATACATCAGAAAATACGACCCACCGTTGTCCTTCAAACATTACTGAGCGGATGCGACTATCCGCATATTCATGAACTTTTACATTGTTCACGATTTGCACCAGTTGGCCGGTGTTTATAGAACTCCTACTTCTGCAAAATTCATCTTCTCCTTTGGACATATGCGCCTCACTTCCCTTCACCCATCTCAGATTCTTCGTAGAATTTGACCCAATCAAAGTCGAGTACCGCAGCGATTGCCTTGGCAACAGGGACAGCAAGCGGCTTACCCCTGGCACCGGTTTCAATTCCAGCATAGTAGGACTGGCTGATTCCCGCCTCATCCGCCACAGCCTGCTGGCTCATTTGGGCCGCCTTTCGAGCGCTTACGAGCCACTCTCTCACCATAATCACCTCCAGTTAATTTCAATTCGTGTTTATAATACAACCTCAATTCGTGTTTGTCAACACAAATTGAAATTATTTTTCTTTTTTTGGATGTCTTTATTGCTATCTCCTCGTTTGTGTGCAATAATTTAATTGCAGTTCGTGATTAAATTTGGGGAGTGTGTTTATGTTTAAGACCCGTTTACGAGAGTTGCGTGAGGCCAATGGGTATAAGTCTCAGCAAGCATTTGCAGACGCATTTGGAGTGGCCCAATCTACGGTTGGAAACTGGGAAGCCGGAAAGCGTGAGCCAAGCTATGAAACGATAGCGCGCCTCGCGCGGTTTTTTAACGTGCCCGTCGGCTGTCTCCTTGATGACACAACGGAAGATAAATATTCGGCTATGTTTCGACACGGACTGTTCCGTGCCTTGGCAGTAAAAGAGCCTCCAACTCCCGGGGAAAATACGCAATATTATGATTACCGAGAGTTAGAGGCAATCATAGAGAGCTCATATCCGCTTTCTTTGGCTGAAGCGTGCCGAGCCGCTGAGAAAGTCGGAGACACGGTAAGCAACTTACTCCTCACCGACCCGGTAGAGCCTTTTGAGGAAAATGAAAAAACCCTCGGCACAGATGAATCTGAGCCGAGGGATAGTCAAGAAATGGAGATTATTGGCCTTGTGAAGAAGATGGGTCCAGGGCAGAAGAGTTTTCTACTCGCACTTCTAAACGCAGTGCTTTCGCGAAATCAAGAAACGCCTGCTTCTGCTCAGGCGTCAATTGGCGAAACAGTTCTAAAATCTGAGCGTCAGGATTTTTCAAAATAATTCCTTTCTGCCCTGGCGCCAAGGCTATGTATTTGCGCAAGGTAATTATAGCATAGGTTTTTACTGCACAGTTCAAAATGGGAGAATCTTTCTTTCGACTGACATTGATATGCGATATGCTGTATAAGGAAATTTTTGCGCATCGCCTTCATCAAATCTGAGATAGGGTACCCAATATGGTATCTACACGGTGTATATACTTCTCGCGCGCGCGCACTGTTTCTGTATCTGTTACTGCATACTGAACTGTAAGCTGTATCTGTAACTGGGTACTGTAATCCATCTAAGCAAATCTATCAGTAGAAGAACAGGGGGTGACACTGTGGCTCGGCCCAAGAAACCGACTTATGAGTGGATAGAGAGCCGGAAAGAATTTCGCAAACGCATAAAGGGGCCGAACGGAAAGTACATCGCCCTCTACGCACAGACCCCCGAAGAGCTGACCGAAAAAATCGCCGTCGTCCAACGCCAGATCGAGGAGGAGGTCTACCGCAGGGAAAACCCTACCGTCAAGGATTATGCCGAGAAGTGGCTTACTATGCAAGCCGCGCACATCCGAGCCACTACACTGGCTGACTACACCTCCAAGGTAAAAATCTACATCATAGCGCCCCTGGGGGAGAAATACATGGCCGAGGTGACGCCGGACGATATTAAACTGGCGATCTCCAAGGCAGCAGAGAAGTCAGCCTCTATCTACCGCAGCGTTCAGATGCTCTACAAGATGATTTTTGGCTCCGCTCTGGAGAATCGCATCATCGACGAGAGCCCGTGTAAAAACCTCAATCCCAAGGGAGGGCGGGCCCCAAAGGAGAAAACTGCGCTTACCGATAAGCAGGTCAGTATTTTGCTGGATGCCATCCGGGGATTGCCGCCGTATCCGTTTGTCATGCTCTGCCTATATGCGGGGCTCCGTCGCGAGGAGGCCCTGGCGCTGCAATGGGATAGCGTTTTCCTGGAGGGGAGCGCCCCTCACATCTCCGTCTGCAGGGCCTGGCACACTGAGCACAATAGGCCAGTCATATTGACCGACCTGAAAACTAAGGCGTCCAAGAGGATCATCCCGATCCCTCCCCAACTGGTGGACTGCCTAAAGGCCGTCAAAGAAGCAAGCCAGTCTGAGTATGTGATTTCCAACCGGGACGGCGGGCCGCTATCCGGTACCCAGTGGGCGCGACTCTGGAAGTATGTAACCGTGCGAAGCACAAAGGAGCGCACATACACCAGATATGTCAAAGGCCAGAAAATCAAGCACACGGTTACGCCGGTGCTTGGAGAGCGGGCCGCTCACAACAAGACCGTCATTTACAGCATGGACTTCCAGGTGACGCCGCATCAGCTCAGGCATACCTACATCACGAATCTGCTCTTATCTGGCGTTGACGTCAAGACCGTTCAGGTGCTGGCCGGCCATGAGCACGCGAAAATCACCCTGGACATCTATGCCCACTTGACCTATAATCAGCCCGAAGACTTGATCTCCAAGGTCACGGCCGCCTTCACTTCCAGTCCAAAATGAGGTTCATTTTGAGGTGCATTTTTGGAGACATGGCTTATACCCGTTGAAAATAAAGGGGATTTCACCAGAGGGCGCAAGAAGTACGGCCTCAAAGCCGCTCGTCGCGCACCTCAGTTCAGCAAGCGCTGAGTTCCTATCGAGCATATTTTCAAAGGCTCCTGCTTCGGCAGGAGCCTTTGTTCGTTTCTGTGTCATAAAATTTTATCCCGCAGCGGAGTGAAAACGGCAGAGTAGGGCGGTGCCACCGCGCAACTGTGCGTCCGCGATCTGGCTTACGGCGCGTTCTCGGCAAGATACAGCTCCACGCGGCGCTGAATCTGCGCGGCGGTCTCTTCCGGCGTTTTTGCGCCTGCCCAGAGCGCGGCGCACTCTGCTTCCAGAATGGCTTCGATCTGCTGCGAGGAATAGACCTGCGCGGAGATACGCTCGAAGAACGCCTCATACCGCGCGGCATCCTCCGCAGAGAGCGGAACGATCGGATAGACCGTGCCGTCTACCGTGAACTCCCTCGCAATATCTGAGTCGTTTGTATTTCGCGGTTCCATCGCTGCGGTGATTTCGCTTTCCAGTGCGGATACCGTCATTGGAAACGCAAACCGGCTGAACGCCGTCTGGCAAGGCTCGGAGAGCAGAAATTGCAGAAATTCCGATACGCCGTCCGGGTGCGCCGTATCTTTGAATGCGGCCAGCTCGGCGGCGGGGCGGAGCTTTGTGCCGTTTTCTCCGGGCCAGCCGATCCACGCGACCGGCTCCCCGACGGTATAGGCCTCGATCCGGTGCAGCTGCGACACGCTGCGCAGGGTGACCGGCTCCGCCAGCGCCAGATCCCGCCGGATCAGGAGCATGGTATCCTCCAGATCATAGCTCAGCTCCTCCGGCGCGGTCAGCGTATTGGCATAGTCCAGCAGCGCCTGAAATTCCTCCGAATCGAAGCGGCACGTTCCCGCCTCCTCGTCCCAGAATGCGTCGAGAAAATATTGCTCCATATAGGAAAGGAACAGCTCGCGGCTCATGCCGGAAAACATGGGAATATCGGACGCTTCGGCCAGTTTGAGAAATTCCGCAACGCTCCAGCTCGATTTATTTCCAAGCCGCGACTGCTTCCCGACCAGCGTTTCGACCGTGAAGCAGCCCGGAAAGGTGAAATTACCTCCATGGTAGGAGAGCGCGTCCCAGAGCCACGGCAGAAGCGCCTCCTGCGGCAAAAGCGTATTGAGATCGAGCAGCAGCCCGCGGTCGGCAAAGCTGTGCCACGGGAGGTTCGAGAGATCGATCATATCTGGCGTATCGCCCGCCATGATGGCCGTATTCCAGACGGTGAACACATCCGCATAGCTGCCGGAGTCGAGAAGCGCGGAAAAGTCCAGCAGTTCCACATGATAGTCGGCGCTGCTTCGGTTGAAGCGCCTTACCTGCGCGAGGACCTCCGAATCGGGGGTCACAGTCGCCAGCGTCAAAACGGTTTTCTGCCTGCTGCCGGACGAGCTGGGGCAGAGCGCGGCAAGAACGGGAATGTCGGTGGAGGTGTCCGTGAAGACAAAGCAGCCGTTTGCCGTGCGGCTGAAGCGCTGACCGCCCCGGACGCCGAGGGCGGAGAGGTCGGCAAGCTTTTCCGTAGCTCCGTTCTCTAACGATACGCGGTAAAGCGCCGTAGAATCCGCTGCGTAAAGCACGCCCGGCGCGTCCGTGCCGTAGCAGAGCGTGGGAAGGCCGTTCGTGACGCCGGAGATGGGAATCTGTTTTTCACTTCCCACGGCTTGCAGCGCCGCTCTGTCCTCCGTGTCCGTGCAGAGCCACGCCTGACCGTCCGCGTCGGCTGCGATGGGGTCTGTCAGCAGCTCCACAGACTGCTGCGCGGTCTGATGCCCGGAAGCGTCGTAGACGGTGAGAATCCCGTCCTCCGGCGTATGGAGCAGGAAGCTTCCGTCGCTGTTCACAAAAAGCTCCGGGTCAGAGCGCACCTCCGGGCAGTCCAGCGGGATCGACTCGGAGACCGTCCCGTCCGCGTCCACGCTTTCCAGCGTGAAGCTCTTTGTGAGTGCTTCGCCGTCCCGCCAGAAGCGGCAGGCAAGGCACCAGAGGCTGCCGTCTGCGCCAAGCGCCGCGGCGGAAATTGCGGCGTCCCGCGCACCATCAAGCGCGGGCTGATAACAAAAATCGGTTTTCTGCTGTGCTTCCAGATCATATTGGACGATTTGCGTCGGAATGACGCCGTCCTCGCCGATCAGGAACAGCCCGTTTGCGTCGCATCGGGTCGCTATCGCATAGACGAGATCTCCGTCTGCGGGCAGAACAGCGTGCACCCGGTATCCCGCAAGCGGCAGCTGTGCATAGACATAGGCGCCTGCGTCCTCCGCGCTTATGAAATCGGTGCTGGGTGCAAAGACGGTGCTTGCCTGTCCAGAAACGAGATCGGCCTGTGCCGGCGGTACATCTGCGGCGCTTTTCTTCTGCGCTTCCCGGCCGCAAGCGCAGAGCGTCAGCATAAGTGATATCGCCAGCAGCGCGCACAGAAATTTTGGCGTACTTTTCATTTTGGATGCTCCCTTCCTTGGTTCTGTACGCATCCTAGCACACGGATGTGCCGCCGATGTCTGGCAGTTGCGGCGGAGTTGTCAAATCTGTGTGTCCAGACAGAAAAAGTGCCGCGTCGTAAGACGCGGCACTTTTGTGCTTCCGGTATGATCAGCGAAGCGCAAGCTCACCGTTTTCCACATCCACGGTGATCTTTGCGCCGGGCTGGATATTGCCCTCGACGATTTTCTTGGCAAGAAGTGTCTCGACCGTGTGCTGCACATAGCGGCGCAGCGGACGGGCGCCGAACTGCGGATCGTAGGCGGCATCGATGACATACTGCTTTGCGGCGGGCGTCAGCTCGCAGCGCAGCTGCTTGTCAGCCAGACGCTTGTTCAGCGCGGCGATCTGGAGATCGATGATGCCGGTGATGTTCTCCTTGGTCAGCGGCTTGTAGAACACGATCTCGTCCAGACGGTTGAGAAATTCCGGACGGAAGGTGTGATGCAGGAGCGCTTCCACGGCGTCCTTCGCACTCTGGGTGATCTCACCGTCCGGGCCGATGCCGTCAAGCAGCTGCTGGCTGCCGAGGTTGGAGGTCAGGATGATGATGGTGTTCTTGAAATCGACCGTGCGGCCCTGCGAGTCGGTGATGCGGCCGTCGTCCAGCACCTGAAGCAGAACGTTGAACACATCCGGGTGCGCCTTTTCGATCTCGTCGAAGAGAACGACGCTGTACGGACGGCGGCGTACCGCCTCGGTCAGCTGGCCGCCCTCCTCATAGCCGACGTATCCGGGAGGCGCTCCGATCAGACGCGACACGGAGAACTTCTCCATGTACTCCGACATATCGATGCGGATCAGATTCTTCTCGTCGTCAAACAGCGCTTCGGCAAGCGTCTTGGCAAGCTCCGTCTTGCCGACGCCCGTCGGGCCGAGGAACAGGAACGAGCCGAGCGGACGGTTCGGATCCTGAATGCCGGCGCGGCTTCTGAGGATCGCGTCGGAGACGCACTGGACAGCCTCGTCCTGCCCGATCACGCGCTTGTGCAGAATTTCCGGCAGGCGCAGCAGCTTTTCACGCTCACCCTCCATCAGACGGCTGGTGGGAATACCCGTCCAGCGCTCGATGATCTTGGCGATCTCTTCTTCGGTGACCTTGTTGCGGAGCAGGCTCGATTCCTTGCTGCCCTGTGCAAGCTTTTCCTCATGCTCCAGCTGCTTTTTCGCCTCGGGAAGGTCGCCGTACATCAGCTTTGCAGCCTTTTCCAGGTCGTAATTCTGCTGTGCGGCTTCGATCTCACGGTTGAGGCTCTCAATGCGCTCGCGGAGCTGCTGCACGCGGCCGATGGCATTCTTTTCGTTCTGCCACTGGGCCTTCATGGTGTTGAATTTGTCGCGCTGCTCGGCCAGCTCCTTCTGAAGCTCGGCCAGACGGCCCTTCGACAGCTCGTCGTCCTCGTTCTTGAGGGCGGCCTCCTCGATCTCCATCTGGATGATCTTACGGTTGATGACATCCAGCTCCGTCGGCATGGAATCCATCTCCGTGCGGATCATGGCGCAGGCCTCGTCGATGAGGTCGATGGCCTTGTCCGGCAGGAAGCGGTCGGTGATGTAGCGGTTGGAGAGCGTCGCGGCGGCGATGATGGCGTTGTCGGTGATCTTGACGCCGTGGAACACCTCATACCGCGATTCCAGACCACGCAGAATGGCGATGGTATCCTCGACGGTCGGCTCCTGCACCAGAACGGTCTGGAACCGGCGCTCGAGCGCGGGATCCTTTTCAATATACTGCCGGTATTCGTCCAGCGTGGTCGCGCCGATGCAGTGCAGCTCGCCGCGCGCCAGCATCGGCTTGAGCAGGTTGCCAGCGTCCATCGAGCCTTCGGTCTTGCCCGCGCCGACGATGGTATGCAGCTCGTCGATGAACAGGATGATCCTGCCTTCGGACTTCTTGACCTCGTTCAGGACGGCCTTGAGACGCTCCTCAAATTCACCGCGGTATTTCGCGCCCGCGATCAGTGCGCCCATATCCAGCGAGAAAATGGTCTTGTCCTGCAAGGACTTCGGCACCTCATTCGCAACGATCCGCTGCGCGAGGCCCTCGACGATGGCAGTCTTGCCGACGCCCGGCTCACCGATCAGGACTGGGTTGTTTTTCGTTTTTCTGGACAGGATGCGGATGACGTTTCGGATCTCGTCGTCACGGCCGATGACGGGATCCATCTTCTGTTCCTTTGCGCGCTTGACAAGATCGGTGCCGTATTTGGAGAGCGCCTCATAGGTGTCCTCCGGCGAATCGGTCGTGACGCGCTGATTGCCGCGCACCGCCTGAAGCGCCTGCAAGCAGGACTCCTTGGTGATGTTGTAGGTGCGGAAAAGCTCCTTGAGGGTGCTGTCCGGCGCTTCGATCAGCGCGAGCAGCAGATGTTCGACGGAAACGTAGTCGTCCTTCATGTCGGCGGCGATCTTTTCGGCCTGATTCAACGCCGTATCGACCGCGCGCGATACATAGAACTTATCGGCCTCGCGGCCCGAACCGGTCACGCGCGGAAGCTTCTCCAGCTCTTTGCCGACGGCAGCGTCCAGACTTTCGACCGTAACGCCCATTTTTTTCAGCAGCTGCGGAACAAGTCCGCCGTCCTGCCGCAGCAGCGCGGCCAGCAGGTGGGCCTGCTCGATCTGCTGATTCTGATTCTGTATGGTCAGCTCCTGGGCGGCCTTGACCGCCTCCAGAGATTTCTGTGTATATTTCTCAGCATTCATGCTTCATGCCTCCTTTTAGCACTCTGCACACAAGAGTGCTAACTTCATTTGTCCACATGATAAGCCTATCCCCGTTTTTTGTCAATAGGGAATTGCGTCAGAACGGTAACATTTTTGTGAACAATTTATGTTTACATAATCCTGCGGCGAAAATTATTTCTGTATTTCATACTTATTTAATAACTTCTCACTAAGTTTTTTAATAACCCCTTGGTAAGATAATTACGCAAGAAGCGATATGCACTTTTTCATTTTCCCCTCATTTTTTATTTAGAAGCACCGCAGACGAACTGGTCACTCGCCTGCGGTGTTCTCTATTTCGCCGCCCTTCGCGCGGAGAAGCGCGGAAAAGGGGAGGGGGCGACTGCGCGAGAGCGAAAACGGCGCGGAAGCGCGCCGGGACGGGCTGTTGACATAATCGTACACAATTTGTTCTCAGATTTAATAGATATTTCATATCTTCCCGCTATGTTTTTTAATAACCCTTTGATACTATAAGGATGCAAGAAGCGATATGCACTTTTTCATTTTCCCCTCATTTTGATTTAAGAAAAGGCCGTAAGCGAACTGGTCACTCGCTTACGGCCTCTTCTTTATTGGGGGCAACACCGCACAATTGCATCTGCGCGCTTTACCGAATCTGCTTGCCGAATTGTACGGTGCTGCCATAGAAATTTTCGTCACAGATCGTCCGCGTCCTGCACGGGTTCGTCCAGCTCGTCGGCGGGCTTGCCTGTCCAGCTGCCCTGCGGGTCGGTAAAGCTCGGGCCTTCTTCCATGATCTCGCGGACGGCCTCCGGCTCCTGCTTTCTGCGTTTTTTCATACGTTCGCCTCCCTTTGCGCACTATTCTGCGCAGAAGGGAGGCGATTATTCACCGTTTTCCGTCGTGATTGCAGGTCTCCTTCACGAACTGCATCTCTTCGCCCAACGAAAGCTCCGGCGCATCGCGGCGCAGTTCCTCCGTAAACGCGGCGTAGTCCGGGTGCTCTGCGGGAATGTAGACCTCGTGCTTTGCGCCGAGCAGATCGTCTGAGCAGACAAAGCGCAGCGCGTCGCATTTTTCGCCCGCATAGGGCGTCCCATGGACGGTTTGCGCGGACTCGATCTGCGCGGCGTCGAAATAGATCACGCTCCGCCCGCAGAATACCTCGATCACGGCGCTCCCGCCGGTCTCCGGCAAAAAGCAGCGGACGCGGTCGTCTGGAGCCAGAATGTAACGATTCATATTCTTTTCCTCCCTGTTCTGCCTCAAAGGCCCAGTGCATTGCTTCCGACGCAGCGCCGCAGCGCTCCGGAGTATTCCAGAATTGCCTGCAATACGCCGCCGCCGATGGCGATGGCCTTATCAGATGCCGTATAGCAGGCCGAAACGTCCCCGCGCGGATCGACGTCGCCGGATTTCATGCCCTTGACCACCGCCGTGCCGTCCGGAAGAATGCCGCGCAGAACGCCGGAGATGGTGCAGCGCATCGGCTGACCGTTCACCTCGCCCATGGTCTCGCCCGAGACGACCAGATCGCCGATCTCGCGGAGCTGATGAAAAATGCCCGTATCCGGCGCGCGCAGGACGCGCTCTCCGGCAAAGCCGCCGATCAGGCCGGGGATATTGGTGTTGGGGATGGGCTCGCCGTTTCGGATGACGCGCCCGAGCGTATGGCCGCGCATCGTTTCCACGACCGCGTGGCAGTCCCGTCCGGCGCAGAAGCCCGGCCCCACGCCGATCACGACCGGTGCGTCCGTGATCTTTGTTCCAAGATTTTTCTTTGCAAGGATCGCGTCAACCAGCGCGTCCGGCCGCAGCCACGCGCGGCAGCGCGCCTCCGGGTCGGCCAGCACGGGAATTTTTCCGCCCAGCAGCGCCTTTTTCACATCTTCCGGCGTCTTTGCCAGAACGGCCGTCACATCCTCCACCGTCGTTTCGCCGAAGCGGATGGCCTGTGAGAAGCAGACCGTCCGACGAATGGCGGTCGGCTGCGGCAGGTCGGTCATAACGACCGCGAGGCCCGCGCGCCAGAGGCGCAGCGCCACGCCGGAGGCGAGGTCGCCCGCGCCGCGGATCAATACAAGCATTTGAGAATCCCCCTTTGCAGCGAGCCGATGCAGACCGGGCAGCCCAGCATCGCCGCCATGTTTTCTCCCAGCTGCGCACGCTCCGGCGTGTCCGCCTGATTGAGCAGCACGCGCGTGAAACCGCCCTCCAGCCGGAGCAGCTGTGCAGCCAGCTCCGGCGTCAGGAGCGCAGACTCCGAAACGCCGAGCTTCTGCGCGCAGAGCTGCGGCCGGTGTACCGTTTCCAAAATGGGCCGCCCCAGTGCGGAGAGGCCGAAAACGCAGATCGTCTGACCGGCCTCCGGCGGAATGACCGGTTCATGCGGCGCATGGGCCTTTGCCGGCAGGCCGTGCGAGCCGTCGGCCTCCGTAAGGACGAAGTCCGCGCAGCTTGTCAGCACAGAAAACGGCGTCCCCGGCGGGAGCAGCTTTCCGCGCTCCATCCCGCTGCTGACGCAGAGCGTATTTCCCTTATGGAAGGCGTCTTGCAGCGCATCCCGGTCGGGCGACCACAGGATCGGAAGCCCGTCCGGGGGGTAAATGTGCGTCGTCGTGCAGACGATCACGCGCGCTTCGGCGGAAAGCTCCCGCGCCAGCGCATAGAGCAGCGTCGTTTTTCCGCCGCTGCCGGTGATCGCCGTTAGGCCTCTTTGAATGTTCAGCAGCTCTGCCAGCGCCATGACCGTCCTCCGTTTTTCGGCGGACGATCCCGCGCCGCCGCTGTGCTATCCTTATAAAATAAGGATAGCACAGCCACCGTGCCCGGTCAAGCCCGCCGCGCAGCGGACAGCGCTGCCGGAGGCTCCGGCGGCGTGCATCCCGATTTTGCAAAAGATGTCTTTTGTTTTTTTCAAAGGTGTGGTATACTGATGCCAGAAATTAACGCGGAGGCGATAGCGATGAATGAATTTGCACAAAAGGAATACGAACGCTGGCTTGCACACGCAGACGGCGAAATTCTGGAGGAGCTGAAACGCATTCAAAACGATCCTGCGGAGATCGAAGCGCACTTCGGCCATAAGCAGACCTTCGGCACCGGCGGTATCCGCAGCGTGATGGGCGTCGGCATTGCCAACCTCAACACCTATACCGTCCGCCAGACGGCGCGCGGTCTCGCGGCCTATCTCGCCGGAGAGCCGGGGGAGAAGAGCTGCGCCATCGGCTATGACTGCCGTCACAATTCCCGCCGCTTTGCGGAGATCTGCGCGGCGGCGCTGGCGGAATCCGGCATCCATGTCCATCTCTACGACCGCCTGTGCCCCACGCCGATGCTGTCGTATGCGGTGCGCCATCTGCATTGCAGCGCCGGTATCGTGATCTCCGCCAGCCACAACACGCAGGAGTATAACGGCATCAAGTGCTATGGCGCCGACGGCGGCCAGATGGTGCAGGAGCCGGCGGCAAAGGTCAGCGCCGCGATCGAGACCATCGATCTGTTCGAGCCGGAAAAGCTCACGTTTGAGGAGGCCATGCGGCAGGGCCTTGTGACCTATATCCCGGACAGCCTCTGGCAGGATTATTATGCGCGCATCGCGCAGGAGGCCATCCATCCCGAAAATGTGAAGAAGGCTGCGCTGCGGGTCGTTTATTCGCCGCTGTGCGGTGCGGGCGGCGAGCCTGTCACCGAGATGCTGACCCGCCTTGGCGCGGAGCTGCATGTCCCGGAGAGCCAGCGCCGTCCATCGGGCGATTTCCCCACCTGCCCGATCCCGAATCCCGAGAACGACGTGTCCTTTACGGAGAACTATAAGCTGGCGGAGCAGGTCCATCCGGACATCGTTCTGGCCACCGACCCGGACTCCGACCGCATCGCGGCCGCCATTCCCGTCGCCGGAGGCTATCGGAAATTCTCCGGCAATGAAATGGGCTGCCTGCTGCTCGACTATATTCTGCGCAGCCTCAAGGAAGCCGGAAAGCTCCCGGAGAAGCCTGTCGCAGTGGAGAGCATCGTCTCGACCCCGCTGGCCGCGCGGATCGCTGCGGCATACGGCTGTGAGATGCGCATCGTCCTGACCGGCTTCAAGTATATCGGCGGTCAGATCCTCGCGCTGGAGCAGGAGGGCCACCCGGAGCGCTTCGTGCTCGGCTTTGAGGAGAGCTGCGGCTATCTCAAGGGCGATTACGCCAGAGACAAGGACGCCGTCGTGACGGCGACGCTGATCGCGGAAATGACCGCGACGTACAAGCTCGAAGGAAAGACGCTCGGCGAGGTCATGGACGGCCTGTACGAGACCTACGGCCACTTTGCGACCGGCCTTCAGAACGTGAATTTCACCTCGGAGGAGCAGAAGGCGCACTGCATGGCGCTTATGGAGGAGCTTCGTGCGCAGCCGCCCGAGACGCTGGCCGGTTTCCCGGTCACGGCGGTGACCGACTTCCGCGCGGGCTTTGAGACCGTGCGTGCGACCGGCGAGCAGCACCCGACCGGCCTGCCGACGGAGAACATGATCCTCATGACGCTCGGCGAGCATGGCCGCGTCATTCTGCGCCCGTCCGGCACGGAGCCGAAGATCAAGTTCTACTATACCGCCCGCGCGGACAGCATGGCACGCGCGGAGGAAATGGTGCAGGAAATGACCGCCGCCATGACGGCCATGCTCTAAGCACCCATATCAGGAGATACCGATGGCGCCGCTCGAAAGAGCGGCGCTTTTGCGCATCAAAGGCGACGCGGCTGCATCCTACCGTCGGAGAGGCGCAAAGACTCTCTCTCGGGCCTGATTTTCTTCCATAGTTTTTGCAAGGGTTCCTCCATTTACGGCGACTTTTCCGATTGCTATAATCAAAATGAGAAAAAGAACGTACCTTTCAGAAAACGGAGGATATTTTATGAAGCTCAGAGCACCTGCGGTTCCCCTGATCACAGTCGATCCCTATTTCAGCGTCTGGTCCTGCCGGGATACACTCAACGAGGCGGCAACGTGTCATTGGACGGGCCACTGCAACACCATCAACGGCATGCTGTGGATCGACGGCGAGCAATACCGCTTCATGGGCGGCGAAGAGGCCGGAGGCATCCCGATGCGTCAGATTTCCATGGAAATAACGGCGCTTGCCACGCAATATGTTTTTGAGGCGCATGGCGTCCGCCTGACGGCGCGCTTCTTTACGCCCGTTTTTGCCGACGATCTGCTGCTGTGCAGCCGCCCGGTCTCCTATCTGGCGCTCCGGACGGAGGCGCTGGACGGGAACGCGCACGCGCTTCGCGCGGAGCTCAGCGCGTCGGAGGAGCTTTGCCTCGATACGGCGCGGCAGGAGCCGGTCACGGTGGAGACCGTGTCCTGCGGCAGCGGGATCGAAGCCGTGAAGATCGGCGGCACGACGCAGCCGATCCTGAAAAACGCGGGCGACGATACGCGCATCGACTGGGGCTATTTCTACCTCTGCGTGCAGAACGGCAAAGCCGGCTGGCGCAAGGTCAAGGGCGAGACGTTCGTGACGGCGGAGGCCGCGCTTTCGGAAGGAAACGCGCTGTTCGCGTTTGCTTACGACGATATCGACAGCATTGAATACTTCAAAAAGCCGCTGAAGGCCTATTGGAAGCGCAGCGGAAAGACCATCGAAGAGGCAATTGCGGATGCATTCGCCGAGTATCCTGCGCTCTGCGCGCGGGAGCGGGGATTTTCGCAGACGCTCACGCGCAAGGCCACGGAGGCTGGCGGCGAGATCTACGCGGATATGCTGACGCTTGCATACCGGCAGGTCATGGCGGCACATAAGCTGGTGGAGGACGAGCAGGACGGACTTCTGTATATCTCGAAGGAGTGCCTGTCCAACGGCTGCGCCGCGACGGCGGATGTCAGCTATCCCAGTATGCCGATGTACCTCCTTTATAACCCGGAGCTTGTAAACGGCATGCTCCGGCCGATCCTGCACTACGCGAAAAGCGCCGACTGGCCGTTTGAATTTGCGCCGCATGACGTGGGCTGCTATCCGCAGGTCAACGGGCAGGTCTACTGCGCGCACAGCGACCCCAGCCACCAGATGCCGATCGAGGAATGCGGCAATATGCTGGTCATGGCGGCTGCCGCCGTCACGGCGGGCGCGGGTACGGAGCTGTTTGCGGAAAACCGCGCGCTGTTTGCGCAGTGGGCAGACTATCTGATCGCGCACGGCGAGGACCCCGCCGACCAGATCTGCACCGACGATTTCTTCCGCCATCTGGCGCATAACTGCAACCTCGGCCTGAAGGCCATCATGGGCATTGCGTCCATGGCGATCCTGCTGACGCGAACCGGAGACAGCGAAGCGGCGGCACGTTATCGGGATACTGCGCGCACCATGGCGCGCAGCTGGGTCAGCCGCGCGGCAAAGGGCGACGGAAGCTTCCGCCTGGCCTTCGACCAGCCGGACACGTTCAGCCTGAAATACAACATCGTCTGGGATAAGCTGTTCGGCACCGGACTGTTTACCGAGCAGGAGCTTGCGGACGAATTCGCGTCCTATCATCAGTATACGAACCGCTACGGTACGCCGCTGGACAGCCGCGGCAGCACGTCCAAGTCGGACTGGCAGGCGTGGACGGGCGTTCTGGCAAAGGACAGTGCGGAATTTGAGGCGTTCATGACGCCGGTGTGGCGCTATTTCAACGAAATGGAAAGCCGCGTGCCGATGGCCGACTGGTACAGCACAAAGACCGCAAAGTATTTTTACATGATGCACCGCTCGGTGCAGGGCGGCCTTTTCATCCGCCTGCTTGCGCAGGAAGACACCTGCCGGATCTGAAAAGGAGAGAAGCGATGGATCTGAAACTGGGACTGAATCGAGTCGTACAGCCGGGTGAAAAGAAAGCACTTTCTGCGACGGCCGCCGCAGGCATGGAGGATGCGGTCCTGCGCGGAATTCTGGAGCAGACGGCGTCTCTTGCAGGCGAGGGTGCGGACAGCTGGACGGAGCTTGCTTTGAAAGAGGGCCTTTCTCCTGCAATCCGCGCGCAGCTGCTGGAAGCCGGCATGGAGGAAAAGACGCTTGAAAACGAGGATGCGTTTGCGGTGCTGGGCGAGGGGAGCGCGCTTACGATCTGGGCCAATACGCGAAACGGCTGGCTTTATGCCGCGTGTGAGCTGCTGCATGACGCGCAGACGGGCGGCGGTAAAATTTCCGGCGGACTGCGCTTTGCCGCGCCGCAGTGCCCGTTCCGCGGATTGAAGCTCTATCTGCCGCCGAAGGACGGCCTGGACGCGTTTTACCGGATCGTGGACATGCTGCTGTACTACCGCTACAATACCGTGATCTTAGAGGTCGGCGGCGCGATGGAATACAAGCGCCATCCGGAGATCAACGAAAGCTGGGAGAGCTATTGCCGTGAAATGGCGCGCTATCCCGAGCGCGCCGACGAGGTGCAGAATATGTTCGGATGGGTGAAAAACTCCATCCACTTTGAAAACGGCGGCGGGAGCTGGCTGACGCAGGATACCGTGCGGGAGCTGATCGCCTACTGCCGCGCGCGCGGCATGGAGGTCATTCCGGAGGTGCCGTCGCTGAGTCACGCCGATTACCTGCTCAATGCGCACCCGGAGCTTGCCGAGCGCAGCTACGACCCGTTCCCCGACACCTACTGCCCGTCGAATCCAGACAGCTACAAGCTGCTGTTCGACGTGATGGACGAGGTCATCGACGTGTTCCAGCCGCGCGTCATGCAGGTCGGCCACGATGAAATTTACAGCATCTGCGTCTGCGAAACCTGCCGCAAGCGCGACGCGGGCGAGCTTCTGGCGGAGGACCTGACGAAAATTCATGATTATCTCGCGCAGCGCGGCATCCGCCTCATGTATTGGTCGGAGAAAATGCTCAACCACATCACGAGCTGGGGCGAGGGGCTTGGCGGCGCGAAGCGCATCTGCCGCTGCTCGCGCAGCACGGTAGACCATATTCCCGCAACGTGGACGGCGCTCGACCGCATCCCGCGCGACTGCATCGCGCACAACTGGTACTGGGCGCTGCGCGAATCGCACGATCAGCGGTTCCTTTCGCGCGGAATGGATATGACCTACGGCAACTGGGACCCGCGCGGGATGGTCAACTGGCAGGCGCGTGTGGAGGCCGGTGCGCTGGGCGGCGCGCCGTCGCACTGGACGACGGCCGAGCTGGTCACGATGCAGCGGAACGGCGTTCTGCTGTCGATCGTCTATGGCACATATCTGCTCTGGCGGACGGATTACACGGACGACTGCTTCGACGTGCTGCAAAGGGCCGCCATGGAGGAGCTGTACCGCTATCACAACGCGCATACGCTCCGCGTGCCGCATTTGGAATTTACGCACATGACGACCGTCTGGCGCGAGCACGTCTATATCACCAGCGCGCCGATACAGGCGGAAAAAGATCAGATCGGAAAGTATGTGATCTCGTTCCAAAGCGGCCGCACGCTGGAGATCCCGCTGGTCTACGGCGTCAACATCATGAATCAGGCGCGTGAATGGGATCGTGTGCGCGACGGCGAGTGGGACTGCTACGATCTGGACGCGGCGCTGGCCGAGGTCACGGCGACGACGCTTCCGCTTTTGCAGCCCGACGGCACGACGCAGTTCCGCATGATCGTGGAAAACCCGTGGCCGGACGACCCTGTCATCGGTGTGCGGACAGAAAAAACGTGCGCCGACGCGGGTGAAATTTACCTGACCGGCTTCCGCGTGTGCCAGTCTCTGGCGGACAGCCCGACCGTAAAAACCTGCACCGATCCGAACCGGAAAGCCAAAACGCCGCTGGTCTGACGCATAAAACGGCGGCGTATCCCGTCCGATATAAAAATGTGCCGCAGAGCATTGCTCTGCGGCACATCGTTTATTCATCATCCAGCTCGTCGTCCTCGTCCGGCAGCTCGCCCGCCGCGACATCCTCTGCGGTGTAGCCGTGACGGTACTGCTTCGGCGTCAGGCCGGTCACGCGCTTGAAGGTTTTGAGAAAATAGAAGTAGTCGTTGAAGCCGAGCGCGGCGGCGGTGTCGCTGATGGAGTAATCGCCGGAGTCGAGCAGCTCCTTGGCCTTTTCGATGCGAAGCCCGGTGATATACTTCAAAAACGTCTTGCCGGTCTCCTTTTTGAACACCTGGCTGAGATAATTCGCGTTCAGATTCATTTCCTTTGCAAGATCGCTCAGCGACAGGCGGCGGTCATAGTGCGTGTCGATGTAGCGCATCATCTGCAAAAATCCCGCGTTGGAAAGCCCCTCGCCGCTGGAGATCGGCGCGCCGGCGCAGATGCGCTCGCGCAGCGTGGTCAGAAGCTCCGGAAAGCTTTGATACCGGAACACCAGCTGCTCCGGGCTGTAGATATCGTCCGGCGCAAGCGACGCACCGAAGGCGTCGCAGGAAAACAGGATCGAATACAGCCGCCAGACCGAATGCAGCGTGAAGGACTGGCCTGCGGGGCCGTGCAGCTTGTCGAGAAGGGACACTGTGCGCACGGCGTCGCCCAGCGCGGCGGCACGTGCGATCTCACGCAGATAGGGGGCTGCATGATCCTCCTGCTTCTCCGGCGCGAGCTTGCGGCCGGGAGTGATGAAGAAGCGGAAGGCGGCGCTGCTGAGATTTTTGATGGTGCGGGGAAGAACGGCAGCGTTCACCGCGCTGATGGTATAGCTCAGACCGCAGCTTGCGGGGTCGGAAAGGTAGGCACGGACGCCCTGCTGGGAAAACGGCTCCGCGCTGATATACGCATCCTTCCGATAGCCCAGATGAAGCGTAATGCAGCCGGACGGCAGCATGGGGAAGGCCGCCTTGCCGACGCAGACGGCGGCATAGAACGCATCGCCCGGAAGCCCCAGCTCATGCAGCGTCGCGCGCAGCTCGGGAACGTCGCCGTTTTGCAGCGCGTCGAGCAGATCGTCATGATCGGGCAGATGCGACGCCTCACGCAGGCGATGCACCGCACGCTGCAAATGCCGCTTGAGCTCGTCGTATTCCAACGGCTTGAGGCAGTAGGCAAGCGCGCCGTAGCTCAGCGCCTTCTGCGCGTAGGAGAACTCGGCAAAGCCGCTGATAATGATCGTCTGAATGCCGCGATTCATGCGGGAGATCTGCTGGCAGAGGGAAAGTCCATCGGTGTTTGCCATGCGGATATCGGTAATGACGATGTGGATCGGACGCTCATTGATGCAGGCGAGGGCTTCCTCTCCGCTGGTCACGACGGCCGCGACCTCCAGCCCGCAGGCGGCCCAGTTGATCGAGCGCCGGAGCGCGTCGGTCACGGACGGCTCGTCGTCGGCAAGAAGAACTTGAAACATATGGCTTACTCCTTTCCGGGGCGTTTGGAGAGAGGAATGCAGATGCTCACGCATGTGCCGTCGCCTGGCGCGCCGGTGATGTGCAGTCCGGCGGCGTCGCCGTATTGCAGGCGCAGCCGTGCGGAAATATTGACCAGGCCGAGATGCTCGGACGTGTCGTACTCGCTTGCGGAAAAGCGCGCTTCCAGCTCCGCGAGCTTTTCCGGCGTGATGCCGGCGCCGTTGTCGCGGACGGTGATGGAAAGCATATTGCCCTCCACCTTTGCGCCGAGATAGAGCGTGCCGTCCGACGGGCGGGACTCCAGCCCGTGGATAAATGCGTTTTCCACCAGCGGCTGAAGCAGCATCTTGAACACGGGGACCTGCGCCGCCTCCGGCGAGATGCTGTAAAGCGTGGTGATGCGCCCTTCAAAGCGCGCCTGCTGGATGCTGATATAGGATTTGACGATCTCGACCTCCTGCGCAAGTGGGACGAGGGAGTCTCCCTTGGCCGTGTAGCGGTAGATCTTGCCCATGGCGCTCGTGATCATGGAGACATGATCGATGTCGCCCTTGATGGCCATCGCGCGGATCAGCTCCAGTGTGTTATAGAGAAAATGCGGATTGATCTGGCTGCGGAGCATATCCAGCTCCGCGCTCTGGCGCAGCACCTCCGCCTCATAGAGCGCATTGGATTTCTGTAAGATCTCGCCGGTCAGCGTATTGATGGAGACCAGAAGCTCGGAAAAATCGCGGCCGACGGCCTGAAGCTCCGAGCAGCCGCTGAGAACGAGCGGCTCGTCCAGCTTGCGCAGCTTCTTTTCACGGATCACGGCGATGGTGCGGCTGAATTCGTTGAGCGGCGAAATGACGCTGCGGTAGAACATCCCGATGCCGAACACCAGAAGCCCCGCGAATACCAGCAGGAAAATCACCGTGATCAGATAGGAAATGCTCATGGACGGCTGATTCTGCCACCGGTCTACGACACACAGAAGCGTACACCCAATCTGCGGCAGCTCCGTGCACTGCACCAGCCAGTGACTCGTGCGGACCAGCCCGCCGTCTGCGGCGGCAGCCTTCTCCTGAAGCCCGCCGAGACGCACCGGAAGCTCCCGGTCATCCGTGCCGAACAGACAGGCGTCCTGCTTGGCGTCCGTCAGAATGAAGCGGCAGCCCGGGATCTGCGAAATAGGAAGCTGCGAGCCGGCGCCCGTAAGCTCAACGGAGAGGAAAAGCGCTGCATCCCGGTCACGGCCGATATAATAACGATAACCGAATACGAAATACGAAGCGCTCCTCGGCTTGCCGGGCGTGTAGATGCCGAGCGGAACCAGCTCCCGTTTCTCCGGCATTGCCTGCTGCATTTCGGCAAGCTGCGACGGAAGAAAGAGACTCGACCAGTTGACAAGGTCGCTGACGAATGCGATCTCCGCCAGCATGCTGTCGCCAAGCTGCGCCGCGCCGATCGCTGCGTTGACCTCGCGGATGAGCGAGGGAGAGATTTGATTCCACTGTGTGGCGGACAGGAACGTCCGGCATGCGGTATCGTACTGAATGCGCTTGGCGGCGGTCGCGGCCTGACTGGACATCTCGTTCAGCGCGGTCTGGAATTCCGTCTGATCCTCCTGAATGTATTGCAGATTTTCAGACAGCATGGCCTGCGTGGCCGTGTAGATCAGAAGAATGCAGAAGATCAGCAGAAAGACGAACAGCGTCACCAGAAAGATCAGAAATTGTGTTTTTACGCTTCGCGCGGCGCGCTCCGTTTTTCTCATTGCATATTCCATCCGTTCCTGCGCAGTTTTGCCATAATGTATTGTTTATTTTAAGGCAAAACGGCAAAACTTGCAACGGCCTGCGCGACGATTTGTGAAAAGCAACTGAAAAGGCCGCTGGAGCGCTTGTGAAAAATTTTTGTCCATTTCTCAGAAATATGGACGTTTTTCAGTGCGTATGCAAAAAATGAAAAAAAGAAAGAATGCGCGGAGAAAACTCACACAAAATGCTCATTTTGCGCAGGCGCAGGTTTCTGCTATAATGACAGCGTACAAGGGCGGATGAATGCGCACGCCGCGCCGTCCGCAGATCAAAACGCAGGCCGCGCAGAGCACGCGGCAGAAAGGCAGGAGGAAATGAAAAAAAGTACAAGAGCGCTTGCGCTGCTGCTAAGTCTTCTGATGCTGCTCGCAGCACTGGCCGGCTGCGCAAAGCAGGGCGAGACGCCCGCGGCTGACACCCCCGCGGCTGACACCCCCGCGGCGGATACTCCGGCATCGGATACCCCCGCAGCGGACACGCCCGCCGCAGACACGGAAAAGAACAGTGAGCACCTGACCATCACGGTGGGCTACTGGGATGTGGATGCCGCGCTTGCGAACCGCGAGAACGACACCGTCCTCAAGACCATCGAGGAAAAATTCAACGTGACCTTTGAGCCGGTCAACGTAACGTGGGATGACTACAACCAGAAATTCCAGCTGTGGGCCTCCAGCGATTCACTGCCCGACATCTTCGCGTCCGACGTGCGTACCACGGCGACGTTCGCCGAATGGGCAAACGACGGGCTGCTGCATGAGATCCCGTCTGATTTGTCCGCATATCCGAATCTTGCCAAGTATCTGGACAGCCCTGAGTCTGACACCTGCATGGTCGGCGACAAGATGTACTGCATTTTCCGTCAGACCTATGTAGAGCAGGCAGAAACGGTCGATGACCGTTCCATCGTCTACCGCTGGGATCTTGCCCAGAAGGCCGGCATCACCGAGGAGCCGAAAACATGGGACGAATTCCGCGAAATGATTCAGGCGATTATCAAGGCCGACCCTGAGGGCAAGAATATTCAGGGTATGACGGCATGCGGCCCGGAGTATCTGGTCGGCGTGTTCTTCACCTACAGCATGCCTGCGGCAGTCGTCGGCGGCAATACGTTCCGCTGGGTCGACAATGGCGACGGCACCTATGTCCCGGCCTATTTCGCGGGCAAGAACCTGGGCGACGACGCGGTCGCAACGTGGCAGCTGCTGCGCGACATGTATCAGGAAAGCACCATCGAGGCTGATATCGCGCTTGCGACCAACGATCAGGCATACAACAAGTTCCTCAACGGCCAGTGCGCCGCGATGCTGGCTACCGGCTATGCAGGTCCGTGGGACGGCATGATTCAGTACTGGGAAGAGGTCAACGGCACGAACTACACCGATGTTGTCAAGTGCCTCGATCTGATGCCCAGCGTTGACGGCAACGCCTACTACTGGATGTGGGACTATGCATGGAGCGAATCCTACTTCTCCTCGAAGGTTGATGATGAGAAGTTCGACCGCATCCTTCAGATCTACGACTACCTGCTCTCCGACGAGGGTGTCATGCTCAGCCGTTACGGCGTAGAGGGCGAGACTTATGAGATCGTGGACGGCAAGTATGTTCAGGAAAGTCCGGACGCCAGAACGGTCTTCCCGAGCATCAACCTGTTCCACGACCTGGTGGCATGGACGCCTGTCGAGCCGTATGAGTACATCTCTCTGATTCCCGAGGACATTCTGGCGGTCACGGAGGCCCGCATCGAGAATGCGCGCAATGCGCCCGTTCCCGAGTTTGACAGCCGCTACACCGATATCTTCGTCTCGATGGGCACGGACTTTGGCCTGTCTCTCGGCGACGATATGCTGACGATCATGACGGGCGACCGTCCGGTCGAGGAAATGTGGCAGGAGATCATTGACCGCTACAAGGCCGCCGGTCTTGAGGATATCATCCAGCAGGTCAACGACACCGCAAAGGAGCTTGGCTATCAGGGCTGAGCACCAAACATACGGAAGCTTGGGCACAAACCGCAGCTGCGGTTTGTGCCCTGTTTAAAGGAGCGATTTATGAGCAAACCTGCTTTCTACGGCGCGCTGAGCGCGCAGGAGGTCTTTTTTTATCCGGATATGGCGCTGGACGCGCTGCCGGAGCGGCTCCATATCGATCTACCGCTCGACGGAAAGCCGGGCGTCCAGCTGCTGCTTCGGACGGGCGGCGAGGCTATCCGGCTGACGCTGGAGGGCGGCGGCTTTGCGGCGGAATATTACGCCATGCGTGCGATTCCAGTGGAATACAATACCGGCGACGGCACGCAGCAGGGCGGCGCGATGGTCCTCGAGCAGCGTCCGGCGCAGAAGCCGGACTACGCCTCGCGGCTGGCGCCGTTTTGGGTCTATGACTGCCTGATCGAGGCGCCGGATGGCTGCATCCGTGCGCAGGACGGCCTTGCGGCCGCCTATCTCTGCCTCTGCCCGGATGTGCAGTGCAGGCCGGGAACCTATACGCTGACGCTCTGCGCGCAGTGTGCGGAGGGGGAATATTGCTGCGCGCTGGATGTGCGCGTATACGGCGTGCGCGTGCCGCAGGATGCATTCCCGGTCACGAACTGGTTCAGCCTTGACGCGATCCGGCGGCTCCACCATGTGACGGACGGCACCCCGGAGTACATTGCGATGGTGCGCAAGTACGCGCGGGCCATGCGCCGCACACACCAGACGATGTTCTATCTGGAATTCGACGGAAAAGCCTGCGTCCGCTCACGCGAGCCGCTGGAATTTACGTTTGACTATCTCAAGCCGCTGATCGAATGCTTCCTGTCCGAGGGTATGCAGACCATCGAGCTGGGACCGCTGCTCAGCCGGGGCATTCTGCCCGATGGAATGCCGGATATGTATACGGATACCTTCAAGTGCATTTTCGCGCCGGAGCTTGCGGTGGATTCGCCGGAGGGGTATGCGCAGATGTCGCACTTCGTCGCGGAGCTTGCCGCATTCCTGCGGGAAAACGGATGGGAAAACCGTGTGGTGTTCCACATCCACGACGAGCCGGACGTGCATTACCGCGATGCGCAGACGCTGGAAGCGCGCCGGAGACAATATCTGCTGACGGCGAATATCCTGCGCCGCCAGCTGCCGGGGGTGCGCGTGATCGAGGCGGTGGACAGCGACGCGTTTTACGGCGGCGTGGATATCTGGGTGCCGGTCACGTCTGCCTTTGAGCGCAGACGCGAGGCATTTGCGCGGCTGATCGCGCTCGGTGAGCAGGTGTGGACCTACGTCTGCTGTTCGCCGGAGGGGCATTGGCTCAACCGCTTTCTCGATCAGCCGCTGCTGCACGGGCGGCTCCTGTTCTGGGGCTGCGCGGCGAACCGCATCGGCGGCTATCTGCACTGGGGCTTCAATCAGTTCCCTGAGGGAATGGACCCGTTCCAGGGCACAAGCTGCCCCAACCACACGGGCATCGGGACGAATTTCCCCTGCGGAGACTGCTTTATCGTCTATCCGGGCGAGGACGGGCCGCTGCTCAGCATGCGCCTCGAAGCGTCCCGGCGCGGTGCAGAGGATGCGGCGCTGCTGGCCATGCTCCGTAAACAGGACGAGGATGCGCATGATGCGCTGATCGCGCGCATTTTTACCAATAACAGCACCTATAACGATGATCCGGCTGTATTTGCCGAAGACTATGCGCAGCTGCTTGCGCTGCTGGAGCAAAGCGATGAAACGGACAGGGGAGAAGCAAAATGAGAGAAAAAATGACCGGCCGCGTGACGATCCCGACGGATATGGACGTGGTGCCGCAGACGCTGGAGATCATGAAGCGCTGGGGCGCGGATGCCATCCGCGACTGCGACGGCACGGATTTTCCGCAGCAGCTGCGCGATACGGGCGCAAAGGTCTACGCCACCTATTACACGACCCGCAAGGATAACGACTGGGCCAGGGCGCACCCCGAGGAGGTGCAGCAGTGCTACATCATGACGGGCTTTTACACCGCACAGGACGGGGCGCTGTCCATTCCGCTGATGAAGGGCATCAGCCCCGAGCTGATGCAGGTCAATACGCGCGACGATATCCGCCGTTGGTGGGAGGTCGTTGACCGCAGCACGGGAAAGCCGATTCCGCCGGAGGCATGGCGCTATGACGCGGAAAGCGGCTGTGTCATCCTTGACGCGCCGGAGGCGTATCACGAATACACGGTGAGCTTCCTCGCGTATCTCATCTGGGACCCGGTGCATATGTATAACGCCGTGGTCAATGGCTGGAAAAACTTCGAGCACCAGATCACCTTCGACGTGCGCCAGCCGAAAACGCACGCCTTTACCATGGAGCGCCTGCGGCGCTTCATCCGGGAGCACGACTATGTGGACGTGCTGCGCTTCACAACGTTCTTCCACCAGTTCACGCTCGTCTTTGACGAGCTCTGCCGGGAAAAATACGTCGACTGGTACGGCTATTCCGCATCCGTCTCGCCGTATATTCTCGAACAGTTTGAAAAAGAGGTCGGATACAGATTCCGGCCCGAGTATATCATCGATCAGGGCTATTACAACAACCAGTACCGCGTGCCAAGCAAAGAATACAAGGATTTTCAGGCGTTCCAGCGCCGCGAGGTCGCAAAGCTTGCCAAGGAGATGGTGGACATCACACACGAGCTGGGCAAGGAGGCCATGATGTTCCTCGGCGATCACTGGATCGGCACGGAGCCGTTCATGCCGGAGTTCGCAGGCATCGGCCTTGACAGCGTGGTCGGCTCCGTCGGCAATGGCTCGACGCTCCGCCTGATCGCCGACATTCCCGGCGTGCGCTATACCGAGGGCCGCTTTCTACCGTATTTCTTCCCGGATACGTTCCATCCGGGCGGCGACCCTGTGCGCGAGGCGAAGGAAAACTGGGTCACGGCGCGGCGCGCCATCCTCCGAAAGCCTATCGACCGCATCGGCTACGGCGGCTATCTGAAGCTGGCGTGCCAGTTCCCGGACTTCATCGACTACGTCGAAAGCGTCTGTCATGAGTTCCGAGAGCTGTATAAGAACGTAAAGGGCACGACGCCGTACTGCTTCAAGACCGTGGCCGTTCTGAACTGCTGGGGAAGAATGCGCGCATGGGGCTGCCATATGGTACATCACGCGCTTTATCAGAAACAG
>ENA-UOJC01001231-UOJC01001231.1-human-gut-metagenome-genome-assembly--contig:-C104-NODE-1231-length-36793-cov-46.486853_pt1 | contig 36793 bp, 26 predicted proteins | sample MGYA00242339_ERZ723886 | MGnify/ENA metagenome assembly ERZ723886 | reverse complement strand
AAACCTTTAGCCTTTTTTATTTCAATTATTTTTCACTTGCGAAACTTGAGTTATTGGTACTTTCGCTTTGACTGTATTATATAAAATAGAAAAAAGGGAAAGCTTAGTACATCGCACCGCTACGACCTCCTACCCTTGCTGCCTTCCGACCCTGGGGGAATTCAGAGGGAGCTGGTCGTGTACGACTTTCCCTGACTGCAAATATACTACTTTTCGTTGAAACTGTCAAAAATGAACGGCAGTATGTCGTCAACTTTGTCAAATTTCCACGTTTTTTTCGTTCCGTACATTATTATGCTCATCGGACGGCCGGCCAAAGTCTGATACTCGGCCATCACCTGACGGCAGGCACCGCAGGGTGAGCAAGGGGTGTCGCTCAGTGTGCCGTTGAAGCCTCCTACAATGGCGAGGGAAAGCATAGCCTTGCCCGGATTGTTGGCGCTGGCGGCGAACATTGCTGTCCTCTCGGCGCAAAGTCCGGAAGGATAGGCGGCGTTCTCCTGATTGGCCCCTTTCACTATCGTTCCGTCTTCCAGCCGAAGCGCGGCACCGACATTGAATGTGGAATATGGGGCGTAGGAACCCTTCTGCGCCTCGATGGCAGCCTTCACGAGTTCGATGTCTTGAGGTTCCATCTCATCGATGGAGGAATATTCAGTATAGTTGATGTCCAGTTTTACTGTCTTCATATTCAGTGGTCTTTATACACAAGTTTTCAAAGTTAGCAAAAATTGTGCATATTCAAGCATTTGAGTAAATTTGTAGGCCATTATCGCACGAAGCCTCTTCACCGCCTGCGGTGAAAGCAAGTCCCTTCCCCGAGGGAAGGGATTTAGGGTTGGGGTAACGTAAAGTGATTTTCAGTGGGCAGTCACTTGGAACGTAAGATACATTTAATAGGACGTAATCGCCTATAAGCGAGAGAAGAAGTAAGTTATGAAAATCTGCGTTGGTCTTTCGGGAGGTGTTGACTCCAGTGTCGCCGCTCTGCTGTTGAAGCAGCAGGGGTATGACGTGTTCGCTATGTTTATGCAGAACTGGCACGACGCGGACGCGACGCTGCACGGCGACTGTGAATGGGAGGAGGACCGTTTCGTGGCGGAATTGGTCGCCCGCAAGATCGGCATCCCTTTCTACTTCGTGGACCTTTCCAAGGAGTACCGCCAGCGGGTGGTGGACTATATGTTCAATGAATATTCCGCCGGCCGCACCCCAAACCCGGATGTTCTCTGCAACCGCGAGATCAAGTTCGACGCTTTCCTCAAGGCCGCCCGGAAGCTGGGTGCGGATATGGTCGCGACAGGGCATTATTGCCGCCGGGCTCCACTGTTGGACGCTGACGGGAAGCAGGTTGTGATTGAGGGGGTGCCTCAATGGAGGATTCTAGAAGGCGTGGACCCGAACAAGGACCAGAGCTACTTCCTCTGCCAGCTCACGCAGGAGCAGCTCGGCAAGGCGCTCTTCCCTATCGGCCACCTTACCAAGCCTGAGGTGCGCCAGATAGCTCATCTGGCGGATCTTCCTTCCGCCGACAAGAAAGATTCCCAGGGAATATGCTTCGTCGGGAAGGTGGATCTCCCGACATTCCTTCAGCAGAAACTCAAGCCGGCCAAGGGCGATGTGGTGGAGGTTTTCGATGCCTACTACGCTCAAAGCGAGCAATATCGGTTCATCCACGACACCCTCGCCTCGCTCCTCAAGACTCCAGGCGAGCCAATGATGATCACTGAATATACCTCCGAGGATTCCGGCGGGAAGTCGTTCAACAACCGCCGGGTCACTGACAGTAACAGTCCGGCCACTGAGCCTGTCGAAGTGGCCAAATCTACAGGAAAGGCCGATTGGAGTGAAAGTGGCCCCGCACCTTCCGCGCTTCGCGCTCCATCCCGTCTCGCCTGCGGCGAGCCACCCGTTCACGAGGCCACGGGCGGCCACGGGTGCGGAACCACATCCACTCCAACCGGAGGGTTATCGCACCGGAATGACTTCGATGTGGAAAAAATCGCCAGGTTAAGCGATGAGGAACTGATGAGGTTGTCAGAACCGATACGGTACGATGACATCAAGTTCGAGACGGAGACCTACCGGGCTGGGAAAAAGCACATCAAGAAGACACGATACAAGGAGAATCCGTTCGGAAAGATTGTCGGACGGCACGACGGGGCGCAGTTCTACACGATCGGGCAACGCAAAGGTCTCAACATCGGAGGACATAAGGACTCCATCTTTGTGATTGCCACGGATGTTCCGCGAAACATCATATACGTCGGCGAGGGGCACACTCACAAGGGGTTGTCACGCAGTTGTTTACGGATCGCGTCCCAAGATATTCATTGGATCAGGACAGACCTTGCGATGGCAGACGGCGAAATCCGCCGCTACCGGGTCCGCATCCGTTACCGCCAACCACTTCATGACGCGTTCCTGATCAAGAGGCCGAACGGCATATTCATCCTCTTCGACATCCCGCAACGCGGCATTTCCAACGGCCAGTTCGCCGCCTGGTACTCAGCCGATGACGAGATGCTCGGCTCCGGGGTTTATTAGCCTAATACTGTCCTGGAATATTCAGAGACTTGGCCGCTGACTCGCCGGCAAGGTAGCCGGTGGAGAAGGCGCACTGGAGATTGTAGCCGCCGGTATCGCAGTCCATATCGAGAACCTCGCCGCAAAGGTAGAGGCCTGGTTTGACGCGGGATTCCATCGTCTTCGGCATCACCTCGTCCGTGGATATTCCTCCGGCCGTGATGACGCAACGTTCGTAGCCCACGAATCCGATGATCTCAAACTTCCAGTCTTTCAATGTTTTGGCCAAAAGGTCAAGATCGATGTCGTAGTAACGCCTCGGCTGGCGGCTGAAGCGATGATTAGGTCCTTTTGACCAGCTTTGCGAGCGGTAGCTGGCCGACCGGGCGCTGAGCCTGTCGGAACGTCCGTCCGCATATTCAGACTTCTTAAAATCAATCTTCATTATGTCCGGATTCCAAGCCTGGAAACCTGGGATAAGTTCCCACGGCATCAGCTTGCCGAGCAGGATCCGGTACATTTCCTTGCCGTTCAGGCCACGGCCATCCTTCCATTGGCGGGTCCGGGGATCATTCTTGATCTCTTGCCAAAGTGCCTTGATGCGCCCGGTCAACTCATCCAACGACACGCCCGGCTTCAGGTCAAGCGAGAACGCCACCTTGCCGCCGTTCATCAAGGCCTTCACACACTTACGGCTGACTTGAAACCCGATCGGTCCCTCGATTCCGCCATCAGTGAAGTCCACATCGCCGAACTCAGACTCGGACTTCGAGCCGTCAAAAGTCACGGTAAGGTTGACATTCTTCAGCTTCGCCCCTTTCAGAGCCTCGCCGCTTCCAGTCATCGGAGTCTCTCTATGAATATGTCCCTTCAAGTCCGTCTCCGGCCTGTCGATGATCTTGTAACCCTTTGGAACAAGGGCGGTCAACGACGGAAAGCACGGAGTGACATTATGCCCGAAGAACTTCGCCCATTTGTAGCCGTCACCTGTCGAGCCGGTTCCCGGATAGGAAAGCCCCCCGGTCGCGATGATCAGTTTCGAGCATTCAAATGTCTCGCCATCAGCGCATCGGATCGAGAATCCCGGCAGAATGTCCGTCACCTCCCTGTCAGTCAGCAGCGTCACTCCGTGGCGCAGCACAACCTCAACGATGGTGTCAAGTACATCCGAGGCTCTGTGTGAATATGGGAACGCACGGTCACCTCTCTCGACAACGGTCTCCAGCCCGTTTCTCTCAAGAAAATCTATAGTGTTCTCCGGTGTGAAGTTGTAGAACGCCGGTTTCACGAAATTAGGATTCGTGCGTATATGCTGTGAGAATTCGTTCCAGTCCTTGAGGTTCGTGAAGTTGCACCGTCCCTTTCCCGTAAACAGGATCTTCCTGCCCGGACGTGGCATCTTCTCCAAAACCGTGACACGCGCTGAACTGCCGAGCGGAAGCGCCTTGACGGCACCGTAAGCGGCCATAAGCCCGGCCGCCCCGCCTCCGATGATGATAATATCTGAATACATAGTGCAAAGTTAAAAAATTTTACTTATCTTTGCAGTCCATTTCCATGAGAAATGCAGCAAGCCACTTTAGCTCAGTCGGTAGAGCAGCGCATTCGTAACGCGCAGGTCGTCAGTTCGAGCCTGATGAGTGGCTCAAAAAGCGGGAAGTTCTGATTAGGGCTTCCCGCTTTTTGTTCCCGTACCTAAGATGCGATCGCCAAATATCTCATTATAAGCTAATTACAAAATCCTACCCTCTAATTTGAGAGGGCAGGATTCCACAATTCCCTCATAATCAATCAATAGGACTCCACCCCTCCAATCAATCAATAGGATTTCCCCCTCCGGCAATCAACAATTGCCAACCACCATATCATTTCTCAGTCCAGGTCCTTGATCATCCGGTCATAAAGATGGCCGAAGAAGAGGATCTCGCCGTCGGGGCGGAAGCCAAGGGCGGAATAGTAGGAGAAGAGGCGGGGCTTGGACTTGTCAACAATCAGGCTGATGCGTGGAAAGCCTTTCCTGCGGCCTTCCTCAATGCCGTCGAGCATCAGCAGGTGGCCTATGCGGTCGGTCGCGCCGGCATATTCAAAGGCCATCCGGCGGAACTCGGGGAGTACAGCCATACTGTCGAGATAGAACTCGCCGGGCAGACACTCCGGCTCCATTGAAAGAGCATCGGAGGAATTTTCGTCAGAAAACTGCTTGCCAATCGCTTGTGTTTCAGTGCTATCAACGGCATTTGAAGATAATTCCGCCCGATCAGTCAACCTGCCTGAACCATCGGCAGAATCAGAAGTTGAATCTTCTGCGGCAATATTCTCAAAAGCAGCGTTCAGGAGTCCCCAAGTAAAGCCCCTGAGCGGCTGATAGTCATCTCCTGAATATGCCGTCAGCGATCCCACTGCATTGCCTTCCACGCATGCGATCCTCGTTCTGGCGTATGAATATAACGTGTCGGGTCTGGCGCAAATCTCTCCGACGAGCTTGACGGCATCCTTGACATTCAAAGATGTGGAGCCGAACTCGATCGCAGAGTCGGCATCCACATTGAAAACCTCATACCCCATCGCCGCAAGGACATTTCTTGCGATGAACTCGCCGTCTGACGGCCGGGCATCACGGATAGTGAATTTCCCCGTGGCAGATAAATTATTGAGCATAAAATCTTTACGTTATCACCTATGATTCATTTCCACTATAGGTAAACATCTATTCGCACCATTATCAAGACAATAGGTGCCACGACTTTTCAAGGTCTCATTCTGGCACGCTCAGTGACTGGGCTGGCCTATCGCCAAAAAAGTCGCCTAACTGATGAACTGAGCCTCAAGAGCCTTAAGTTTTGCATCAGCATCCGGCCCCTTGGCCCCGAAGTAGAACTTGATCTTCGGTTCGGTTCCGGAAGGACGGACGGAAACGATGTCGCCATCCTCGTTGAAGAACTGGAGGACATTGGACTTCTGGAGTCCGGTCTTCTCCGGCTCGTTGTAGTCGATGACCTTGATAACCTTAGAGCCGACAATCTCAGCAGGTGGGTTCTGCCTCAGGTCTGCCATAATCTTCTGGATCTCCTCGGCTCCGCTCTTGCCCTTGCGGACCAAAGACACCAGCGACTCCTTGCGGTAGCCATATTCAGAATATATCCTTTGGAGCAGCTGATAGAGGGTCAGGCCCTGCTCGGCGGCCCAAGCGGCGCACTCGGCAACCATTATGCAGGCTACCGGAGCGTCCTTGTCGCGCACGAACTCACCGACATTGAAGCCGTAGCTTTCCTCGCCGCCGCAGATGAACTCGCCCTTGCCCTCGTTCTCGCGCACGATCTCCTCAATGTACTTGAATCCGGTCAGCACATCGTAGCACTTCACTCCGAAACTACGGCCGATCTCGGCGATCAGCTCAGTCGTCACGATGGTCTTGGCGATGTACTTCGTGGAATCCAGCTTGCCGAGTTCCTTCCAGCGGGTGAGGATGTAATATGTCAGGATGGATCCTGTCTGGTTGCCGTTCAGCTGAACCATCTTGCCTTCGTTGTCACGAACAGCGATTCCAAGGCGGTCAGCGTCAGGGTCGGAGGCCATCACGATGTCAGCCCCCTTTTTGTCGGCCATTTCAAGAGCCATCTTCATAGCGGCAGGTTCCTCCGGATTCGGGGATACAACTGTCGGGAAGTCCCCGTCACTAATGTCCTGATCAGGCACGTGGATAACATTCTCGAAACCAAGGCGTTTCAGAGCCTCTGGCACAATGCGGACTCCTGCTCCGTGAAGCGGAGTGTAAACGATCTTCAAGTCCTTATGCTTCTCACGAGCCTCAGGGCTGAGGGTCAGTGAAATGATGTCAGAAAGGTAAGCGTCATCCATCTCCTTGCCCATCAGCTCAACCTCTCCGCAATGCTCTTTCTTCTCGAACATCACCTGAGAGGGGTCGGTGATCCTGTTGACCTCATTGATGATCTCCTGATCCACCGGCGCGGTGATCTGCGCACCGTCAGACCAATAAACCTTATACCCGTTATATTCCTTAGGATTATGCGAGGCTGTGACCATCACTCCGGCAACCGCACCCATCTTGCGGATGGAGTAGCTCAATTCCGGCGTAGGACGCAGATTTTCGAATATGAACACGTGCAATCCGTTGGCGCTGAATATGTCAGCGGCGATCTTGGCGAACAGCTTGGAGTTGTTGCGGCTGTCGTAGGAAATGCAGACGCGGATGTCATCCCCGGAAACTTTCTTAAGAATATAGTTGGCCAGTCCCTGCGTGGCCATTCCGACGGTATATTTGTTCATCCTGTTGGTTCCGACTCCCATAATGCCCCTGAGGCCACCGGTGCCAAACTCCAAAGTCTTGTAGAATGCGTCCTCGAACCCCGCCGGATCATTGTTCCGCAGCTCGATCACCTTCATCTTGGTTTCCTGATCGAAATCCCCTTCCAGCCATTTCCTGGCGTTCTCGTTGTAATCCTGTGCCATAATATTCTCGTTTTATTATCTTGTCTTGTTGCCGTACGGCCTGACCATCAAACCATACTGATTACAAATTTACTCAAATTATTTGGCAATATTTGTCTATTTTTGCGTCAGATATGGACAGTTTCGAAAAATTCATAGTTGAGAACGGGAACGCGGACACGGTGCGGCTGGTGATGTCGTGCAAGGAGTGGCCTGTGCCAGAGGATGCGGAGCTGGCGGAGTTGGATGCGAAATCATTGGCTGTCAACACAATTGAAGGGCGGAGGAGGCTGCGGAAGAAACTGCCGGAATGGGTGGCGTGCACGGGGCTGGTCTATCCTTCATCGCTTTGCGCGGAGCAGTGCAGCTCATCGGACACGGCGCGGTACAAGGCTTCGATTGTTCAAAGAATCTTTAATGAATATGCTGGGACAGTCGCTTCGATGGTTGGTGCCCCTTGTCGAACCACAGGCTCAGCGACCGAAAATAAAATGGTCACTGAGCCTGCCGAAGTGACCATCGGAACCAGAAAGACCGGCAGAATCGCCGACCTGACGGGAGGACTGGGAGTGGACTCGTGGGCGTTCAGCGAAGTGGCGGAGGAAGTGCTTTACAATGAGATGAATCCGGCGCTTGCTGCGGCAGCAAGACACAATTTCAAGGCACTGGGAGTCACGAATATATTCATAAAAAATTCGGAGGCGACATCAGACTCGCTCAAGGACATCTTCGGAGACTTCAGACCGGATGTCATATTCCTTGATCCCGCGAGAAGGGACTCCGCCGGGAAGAAGGTGTTTCTGTTGGAAGATTGCTCGCCTGATGTGCTGAAGATTCTGCCGGAACTGTTCGGAATCAGCAGGTTCGTACTCCTTAAACTCTCCCCTATGGCTGACATCACGATGGCTGTTGAGAGGCTGGACAGGACTTATGAGGAATATCTTGAAAAGGCTTCCGGGAAAGGGTGGAACGGGCAGTGGGTGCGTGAGGTTCACGTGGTGGCCAGCGGCGGAGAATGCAAGGAGCTGCTGATTCTGTTGGACGGGGAATGGAATGAAGGATATTCATTGACCTGTCGGGAAGATGGCAAGACGCTGACATTCAAGCCAGAGGAAATCACCAAGGCTAAAGCCGGTTATCCGGATTCGACCTTCGCAAGGATTATCTTCGAGCCGGGAAAATCGCTGACAAAGGCGGGGGTGTCCAACGCCATCTGCGAAAGGTTCGGGCTTGTCAAGCTGGCTCGGTTCACGCATCTTTACACAATCAGCGAGCCGCTGTCCGACAGCGAATCAGAGCAACGTACGGCACCGCTTAAAGATTTCGGCAAAGTCTTTTATGTAAAGGAGATCCTTCCTCTCAACAAGTCTTCGATGAAGGAGGTCGGAAAGCGCTACCCGCATTCAGAAGTTTCCGCCAAGAACATCCCGATGTCCAGCGATGAACTCCGCACCCGCCTGAAAGTCAAGTCAGGCGATGACGCGCACATCTTCGGAGTCCGTATCGAAACACCCTATAACGAAGACAACTACCTGATTGTCACGGAGCCGTCCGGTCACTGAGCCTGTTAGAACTAAAGTATCCCGCGGATGAAGTCGTTGATGTCGGCGGAAGGGATGCCAAGGACTTTGAATATGTCGGAATAGTTTTGGCATCCAAGGAGATTCTTGACCTTGGAACGGCCTTGCTGGACAATGGTATATTCCACAATGGCCGCACCAATAATACCTTCCAAAGGAACAACCGCGGCAGTCACACCGTCCTCTCCAGAGACCGGAATCGAAAGGTCATAGAAATTGTCATCATTTGAAAGGTCCAGATCCTTCTTGGACGCAAGATAGCGGCGGAGCGAGGCCTTGATGTCTGAATATGAAAGGTCCATATAACCGCCATAATAAGCGGCGACGCCTTCCTGAACCATCAGCAGGGCCTTTGGCCAAGAGGATTTGATGAGCAGAAGGGCCACATCGTGCCTGTCATCCCAATAGTTCGAGAGAACGATGTCCGAACCAAAAGTCCGGCCGTAGAACGCTCTGTCAGAGTTTTTTCCAGATGCGGAACTCATCAAAGGATTGGAATATGCGTTGAACAAGATTCCTGACAGACGCTCGCACTGATCCACAGACGGAGCCACCACATAACGCAAAGGGCCTTGAAACTCAGGAGCATATTCATTGATGAACCTTGTGACAAATGTAGCAAATCCGGAGGCGGCCTTTTTAGGCACTCCGCAACCTGGAACGCAATAATATTCAATGCCCTTGAATATGGTTTTCGTCAAAGACGGGAATTCCGCGTCTAGCCAGTTACACAGCCGGAAAGGATTGTTTTTACCACCATTGCCTGATGCCACAGCCTTGACACAGACGCGGAGGACAGCTTCCACCCAGTTGTCATATTCCTCGCCCGGAAGTTTGCTGAACGTGGCCGCGATCAATTCGTAGGTGCCGCCGCCGAGTTTCCGGATGTCAAGAATCCTGTTCTCGCGGAAAGAGGCGTAGAGGAGGTTGCCGTCATCGAATTCCTGAAGGTAGTCTGGTGAGCCGTCCACCCAGAAGGAACGCCGGCGGGCCTCGTCCACCGAAGAGGAAGTGAACGACTCGACATAGCCTTTCCAAAGTTCGGCGACCATACGCACTGAGTCTTTCTCGGCGCGGGGCATATATTCCAAATCCACTTTGTAGGGCCTTAGGCCTGGGATTTGGGCGCTGCGGGTCACCTCCTGGGCGACGCAGAAGGGAAATGCGGCTGCCGCCAAGGCGATGGATAATGCTATTCTTTGAATATTTCTCTTCATATTATGGGTATTACTTCGTTCGGGATGTCACTTCGACAGGCTCAGTGCCCCAACGTCCCTACTCCCCTTTCAAGTACTTGAGCCAGAACGTCCTGTTGGCCTCAGAAAAATGTTTCCCCTGATAGCCACGGTACCCGTGCATCCCATCCGGATAGATCATCAATTCAAACTTCTTGCCAGCCTTCTGAAGAGCATCCACCAATAGCAACGTGTTCTGGAAATGCACGTTATCGTCCCCCGTCCCGTGCGTGAGTTTGAGCATCACCGACCCGTCGTAGTTCTTCTCCGTGACAGGATAGTTGGCCGCGCTGGCGACAACCTTGGTCGAAGCGTACCCCTCCGGGTTATTGGCCGGAGTGTCCATAAACCTTTCCGTGTAGTGAGTGTCGTAAAGCGCCCAGTCATAGACTCCTCCGCCGGCGATTCCGTAATGGAAAGCGTCCGGATGATTCATCACCAGAAGAGCCGTCATCGTGCCACCAAAAGAGAAGCCCTCAACGCCGATCTTGTCGCCTTGCACGTACGAAAGCGACTTGAGATATTCAGCCCACTCCACGAAATCCTGCACCTCACGCTCATCCAAACGCCTGTAGATCTGATCCAGACCTTTGCGGCCGTTATGCCCCGAGGCGCGGCAGTCAGCCACCACCTCGATGATTCCGTTTTCCGCGTACCATTGGTAATATGCCGGGCTGCGGAACCGGTCATTCACCTGAGGAGAGTCCGGGCCACCGTAGATGTCCACGTGAACCGGATATTTCTTGGTAGCGTCAAAATCCTTAGGATAGACAATCATCGCCGGAAGCACAAGCCCGTCCTTGGTCGTCATCGTAATATGCTCAGGCAGAGCGTAATCCGAAGCATCGAAATTCTCTCCGGCCATATCCGCCACCTTGAATGACTTCGCGACTTTCCTCAAATCATAGATCCAGACCTGCGACGGAGTTCTGGAATTGCTGGCCAAGGCAACGGCGTACCTCTGGTCCGGCGAGACCTTGACGGAAGCGACATTCATCGAAGGATCCGAAATATTCCTGATCACTCCTTTGCATACTGAATATAGCCCGCTACGCACACGGGAGTCACGCTCGGCGACGAAAAGCACCTCCGAAGAACTGCCGTCAAACCCTTTGACCGCCTTGCCTTCCTTAACGTCCACAAGCGACATCCGCCAGTTCTCCCCGTCGGTCAGACGCTTCAAAACAGCACCGTCATAAGAGAGGTAATATATTTGCTGCCAATTAGTTTCAAACGAACGGACCATATATATTCCATCCCGTCCGAACAGCATTCCGTCAATCCAGTCCAGCCACGTCTTGTAGGTCTCGTGGTAGATGTGCTTCTTCGAACCGTCCACCGGCGATACGGCGTAAAGGTCGAGTGTGTTCTGCGTCCTCGGTTCTCTCTGAATATAAAAGGCCTCGCTGTCGGCTCCCCAGAACGGCGTTCCGAAATACTGGTCGTCATTCTCGTCGAAGTCCGCCCAAGCGGTTGCGCCACTCTGAATATTCACGATCCCGATCCGCACCTTAGGGTTGTTGTCGCCGCACTTCGGATAACGTGTCATACGGACCGAGCCTCCAGTCGGGGACACGTTCGGCAAAGCCACCGCCGCCCCGGCGTTCTGTGAATATGCCAGCCCCATCCCCGAGCGGTCAGCGTCCTCAGCGAACGGTGAATATATCGGAAATACCGGAACCTCCGAATTGTCAAAACGATAGAATCCTATCTTCTTGGAGTCCGGCGACCACCAGAACGCGCAATAATGGGTAGGTCTGCCCAGAATCTCCTCATAATACACCCAAGAAGAGTAGCCGTTCAGAATCACGTCCGACCCGTCGAACGTCAGCTGGGTCTCCCCTTTTGTCGCGATGTCCACAACCCAAAGGTTGTTGTCCCTGGTGAACGCCATCTTCGTGGAGTCCGGTGAATATGTCAGGTTGACAGCCCCGTCCGGCCTGAACGGGAAATCCGTGAACTTCGCAGGATAGTTTATCCCATCCGTAATCTTTCCGGTCACAGCATTGACAGAGAAGTCTTTAGCCCCCGTAAAAGAGTAATCATAAGTCAATGCCACCTCATTCTTTCCCACCCATTTCCAAGCGGAAGGAACATCATTGAAATCCTTGGCCGAGGCAGCCACAGACATTAGTAAAACCAGAGCGATCAAACACTTTTTCATATTCAAAACGTATTTTTTCAAAAATATAGAGTGTCAATTTATGGAAAATTTCACCATTACGCAATGGAAGGATTAATATTCTCTTAATACAGTAAGCCGAACATCCATAAAGGGATACGGTTGTGATGCCCGATTTCCGTATCATCCACAGCCAGATAGCTGTCAGCCACATCTTTTATTTGTTCAAATGATTTCTTGCGGCCCCCAACTTCAAACAGATATTTCCCATCCACAAGAAAATCACCTTTAGCGGGATATGTAACGGAGTGATCGACTGCCAATTGGCTTAAAAAGAAAGTTTCACGCACCGTCCCGATGTTTGGTGCCATCGCGTACGCGTACATCAAGTTGGAATTGTCCATAAATATCTTCTCGGGACGCGACAACTTGTCTATATGTTTCGGCTTGTCGGAAAGCAAGGCCAGAAGTCCAGCCTTTTCAAGGGCGTACAGCATCTTGAGTCCTTGGTTTCTGTCGGTCTCCAACTCATTGTAGAGATTCGACATATTCGGGGTCTGAGGGACCTGTTCCGCAAGAATCATAAACATTTTCTTGGTCTTCCTGATTGTAGATTGCTCCACTCCCTCAATTATCGGATAATCATTTTCCAGAACGTGATTGACAACTTGCTGCAACCTGATTTCGAATCCGGAATATACGCTCTTATAGAACGGGTAATAGCCATATCGCAGATATTCCCCGAATGCCGGCAGTATCTTCATCCCGTTTGAGAGGATATCCCCCGCTATCCGGCGGTGGTCGCGCAAAAGGAGATCAAGAGAGATCGGTTCCATTTCGGCGAGTCCCTCGTAGAGCAGATATTCCCGGAAAGACATCCCGTGAAGGGTGTAAGGCAACTGCCTTCTTGACAAATCTGCCACGCCGCTGTCTATTTTTAGCATAGAGGAGCCTGTGTAAACAACGTGAAGTCCCGGATAATCATCGTTGATGTTTTTGATCAATGTCTTCCATTTGGGATAATAGTGCACTTCATCAAGAAACAAATGCGTACCTCCGTGCGTGTAATGATACTCTATCAGGTCGTTTATGGAATGAGTCTCGAACCACAGGTTGTCAAGAGAAAGGTATAGCGCCTTGTCCTTGTCCGTAAATGATTCCTTTATGTGCTGAAGCAGCATTGTGGTCTTTCCTGTGCCTTTCGCTCCTTTTATTGCTATGAGATTATCTCGCCAATCTATTTTGTCAATCAGATAGCGCTTGAATCCTTCCGGCGTGCCCTGAAGCCGCCTGCTGTAAATTCTGAGTATTTCGTCAAGACCTTCCATAACCCGAACGATTTGCAATGATACAAAGTTACAAAATAATGTTTGCAAACACTATTATTCGATAATATTTAGTGTCTGCAAACACTAAAAGAAGACATACTATACAATTCGATACATCCATTCCTTTAGGGTCAATATAGAAGGCCGAAAGCCCAGATAGGGATGACATTGGCATATCCGGTCTCTATGTCATCTTTCACGACATACCCCTTGCCGGCATTCTCTATCTGTTTGTTACCCTTATTCTTTCCACCAATCTCGAAGGTACGACCATCTATCTCGAAATCAGAGATTTTGGAACTGATCACGTCGTTTGTGACCCTGGTCTGATTCATAAAGAACGTCTCTCGTATGTTGCCGACATCGGCTTTGTCCGGTTCCAGAACGTATATAAGGTTCGGGTTGTCAAGGTATAGTTTCTCGACTTTTCCAAGTCCTCTTATCCCTCCTGTCCTGTCCCTCAACTGTGAAATCATTCCGGCCTGCTCTATGTATATGAGATAATCCGAGACATCGTTACGGCTTATACCTGTCACCTCAGCAAGTTTGGTCATCACCGGTTTGAACGGAACGCTCCGAGCCACCACCATCAGCAAGGACTTGAGTTTCCTGCCGATGGAAACATTAGTTTGAAGGTATTGAGGGATATCCACTTCCATAGTCTGGTTTATGACCTGAAGCATCTCAAGATCAAACTCCGGATCTCTCCCGAAAGGATAATACCCATTATGAAGATAACTCCGGAACAACGGCAGCGGATGCGCGACTCCTGGGATCTCCGCCTTGTTCCTGAGCACCTCATCCATTGAATATATCGGTGTGTCAATATCGTGGAAAAGTTTAAGATATTCCCGGAACGACAACCCCTGCATATTATAGATCGGAACGCGTCTGCTCAAATCAGACATTCCTTTATAGATGTCAAGGATTGACGAACCAGAGATCACAACCTGAAGATCGCTGTAGCTATCAATAATTTGCTTCAGTTCACGTGACCACCCTTCATATTTGTGAATCTCGTCAATAAACAGGTGCCGTCCGCCCATTTTCACAAACCTGTCGGCCAGATCCACAAGCTTATGCTCCGAAAAGTACAAATGGTCCGCCGAAACGTACAACGTGTCATCTACGCTATGATGCAGTTTTATATGTTGCAGCAACATTGTGGATTTTCCCACACCACGTGGCCCCACAAGGCCGAACGCTTTCACGTCCCATTTGATGAAGGGATACTTATAGCGGAGAAAATCAGTTGAAGTCTCCTTCAACTTTCTTGTGAAATATTCGTAAAGTTGTTCCATCGCATAACTTGTCCTATGACAAATATAGGACTATTGCACGAAATTAGTGCAACTTTTATCAATATTTGCATAAATTTAATGCGAATTTGCCAGAAACATGCACAAACGTTATGCAAAATAGCCTTTCATACTTTCCACGACCTAAGGATATGCCAGGATTGAGGGGATGGGATGCTGCAGTCAACTCTCTGGCAGTAAACCTTGCCCTTGAGGAACGATGGTATTATGACGATGCAGACAAACAAAATCGACCTATCTTGAAGAATTATCTCTCGTTTACCTTTCAGCGTCTTCAATATGAAGACAAATTGGAGAAAGAGGCGGCTGCTAAGAATAACAGACAACCACGACTCAAAATTCTCGAAAATCAGCTGTATGCAGTTTGGAATACTGGACTTGTAGACAATATCTATGATCCCATCTATGCCTATTTCATGCGCAACGATGGTCGTACACCCACAATCAAACAGCCTTGGGTATTTATGGGCTTCAATACAGCCAACTCTTCTCAGCAGAAGATTATGTCTAGCTTTCCTTATCGCCCAGAGCGAGCATCGTACTTCAATGATCCTCGCGAACTTCTTTACGATACTCGAGCTACAGAACCGACTCTAGACTGGGAGCATTTTTTGAAAGATAACATATCACGACTGCCCATAGGTTTCATCAAGAAAGGATATGCAGACAGTTTCCCATTTGTAGATGATCCTTCAGCACTGCCTAAGCAGAAGCGCGAAGAGTACTATCGCAGCATGGCTGATGCCATATATGCTGACGATGATTGGAAACAGTTTGTTACTACTCGTTTTCGCAATGCTGTAACTGTGGCTCTGGCACGTGTAGCATGGAACTACAAGACTGCTATTCCAGTTTACTATCCTACCGCAAAAAAACTACAATTACTCCTACCATTGGCACTCGAGGACAAGAAAAGAATTGATGTGGCATTGGTTTGTAATCATGTTTACAAGCCCGAAGAGGGAGTAAACAACTATGAAGGTCGTACTATCTACACGTTGCAGATGGCATACAACAACGCTCGACTCATCACTCGCCCTGATAGCGACTGGCTCATGGCTGACATGGCAATAAACAAGTAACTATATAAACGCAAAAAGCATCGGAAGTGCACGCTGCCCCCAATGCTTTTTGCGTATTATTATATGAAGTATAAGTTCTTCGTCCTTAAAAGAATCTGTTCTTATCCGATTGCGTTTAACCCTGTTCAAGTATTTTCTTGTCTGTCAAGAAATCCAAGAGTCCGACAGTCAATACTCCGAGTTCGTCTTCCTTGCGGTGGATATCATCACCTACAATGACAATCTTACGGAAGTGGTCATTGATTGACAATAATGGGCGACGTTCTTGCTGTTCCTTCTCTGGCGTAGGCATGTGGAAAGCCGACTGGATGTACACCCTGTATGGAGGACGGTTTACCACAAAGTCAACCTCCAACTGTTTTCTGACAAATTTTCCATTCTCATCTTTGCCTCCAAGTTCTACTAAACCGACATCCACGTTATAGCCACGACTACGGAGTTCATTATAGATAATATTCTCCATAATGTGCGTTTCCTCTTGCTGGCGATAGTTGAGAATGGCAGCACGTATGCCGATGTCTGCGAAGTAGTATTTCGTCTCAGTACCAATATATTTTCTGCCTTTCACATCATAGCGTAAGGCTTCTTCTATCAAGAAAGAGTCTTTCAGATAGTCAATATATTGTTTTATAGTGTCTCTTTTTATGGCTACCCCTTGTGCAGATTGAAAGGTATTGGCTATTCTTGTTGGGTTGGTTGACGAACCAATGCCAGAGGCTATTACACGCACCAATTCCTTCATTCCTTCTGGATTACGCAGATGGTTGCGCTCAATTACGTCACGCAGATAGGTAGTTTCATACAGACCACGCAAATAGTCTGTTTTCTTTTCTTCCGTTTCAAGCAAAGCCACCTGTGGCAGTCCTCCAAAAGTATAGTAATCCAACCAAGCTTTGCGTATATCTCCACCAATACCATTAAAGTATTCGTCAAAGGTGAGAGGCCAGATGCGTATCTCGTCACCTCTGCCTCGAAACTCAGTCACAACATCACTTGACAGGAAACGAGAGTTTGAGCCCGACACATACACGTCCACATTCCTCATGTGTGTCAAGCTAAGAATCACATCCACAAATTCTTCTACCAACTGTACCTCGTCCAAGACTATATAATAAGGATTGCCATCATCCACTACCTTTGAATCAATGTAGTCGAGCAAAGCATCGGGCTTTCTCAACCGTCTGTTTCGGAAATCATCAAGTTGTATTTCGATGATGTGATTATCAGTCACCCCATGTTCCAACAGCCAGTTATGCCAGATATCAAACAGCAGGAAAGACTTTCCACATCGTCTGACACCTGTTATAATCTTCACAAGTCCGTTCCCACGTCCTGCGATAAGTTCATCCAAATATTTCTTACGTTCAAATATCATATTAGAGTACTATTTTTGATATTAGTATCACATTTTACACCGTAAAGATAACTTTTTTATTTCGAAATACAGCATAACCAATGGAAAAACTGCGTTTAAGAAGTATAAAAATGTGATAAAACAGTATGATAGGCTACATTTCTATTGGTTCTTATAGAATAAAAAGGGATGATTGGCAATCATATTCTTTAAGGTAGTCGTTTCAACCGTACCCCTTCATAAATTCGTCATATAACTTCTATTCACAACATTATGGGGTCGGTTTAAAACGCTCCTCCCACCCCTTATTTCGTGATTCCTGATGTGATTGAAAGTTAAATACGTTAAATCTTCACCTTTTCGTATCTAATCAGAATCCATACGGTCACTTTTCTACCGTTTAGAGCGTATAACATTAATAATCAACTAATAATAGATACTCTGCTAAATATACAAAATTTTTCTGCTAAATATACAAATAATGCAACTACTCATGTGCCCCTGTCCTGACCATAAACCGAGGATGACGCGAGGCTTTCACCATCCCGCTGAGACTTTTTTCAAAAATCATCTTCATGCCGCAAGGTCGTGTTCCCGACCGCCGAAAATCTGTCGTCTGCAGCCTTCTGCGGGTTCTGCAGAGGCGCTCAAAAATCTTTCATTCGGTCCTCCACGCGAAGGGGCGCCGACCCTGCCAGAAAGCCCGGAAACCACATTTAACACACTGTCGCTCAATATATTATATTTGCATATATCAAACCTTTCCTGACTTTTGCGGCATGAAAAAGGACTTCAACACGGGATTGAGAAAGGGCATCGAGGCGGACCGGGTGAAACTCACCCGAAGACGCAAGCTGCTCCTTCGGGAAATGGGGCTCGCCGAGGATCTCGAGAGGGGCCTCAAGCGGCTTGAGAAGCGCTTCAGGACGGGTCTTCTTTCTGACACCGGGCGCACCATCGTCCTTGACAAACCCGTCTGCATCGTGTTTGTTTAAACAGTATCGCCAGGAGTGTAAAAGCTGATGCTCACGGAGGTAATACTAAGAAGCTGTTTTGAATTGTTTGTCTGAAGTTTTTTTCACCTCAAAGAACATTTTCAAGTAACCTTCAAAAAATAACCTGCATCACTTTAAATTTGCAATATATTGATGTTCAAGGTGATTCTATGTATTCAATTTTATCGATTGATGCAACTTATTTTCTCAACATCACTTAAGGGCATTATCCGCAAAGAATGCCAATCATTTACAAACCACGGACACGATATAACGCCACCAGCGGTATTCAATCCGCTATCACTGTGGCTGACCCTCCCTCGGGATATGGGGGTCAGCCTCACACTATGGCCTTCCAGCATTACCGGAGCCATTCTTGCGTGCCTGTGGTTTGCACAAGGTTTGCACAGTCGGGAAATTACTGAAGCCTGTTCCTTTCATCTATGTTATTATCAATTAGAACCTGTCGGGAGTATCACCTCCCGGCAGGCTTATGGCGCGGGAATGCCCGCGATTCTTATTATCTGTCGATGGTAATTTTACCAGCCTCGTCATCGATCCAGTTCTCAACAGCCGGATCCCAGTGAATCTCGTTCAGAGAGAAGGTAAGGTTAAAAGTGTACCTGTGTCCCATCTCCCACTTAGGGAAGACATCCTTTACCTTAACTGTCTTTGTGCACTCTTCCTTAACGACCTTGTTACCAACAACGGTTTCCACAGTATATGTAATTACAATATAGCTGTCATCATTAAATTCCTGAGGAATGTAGATGTACTGACCATCCTCAACTCCAGCTCCTTTTTTGATCTCAGCCGGGACTGCAATCAACTTTCCACTCTTAACCTCGAAGCCAACATTCTCCGCATAAACCTGATCAGACAAAAACATGTTTCCACCCGGGATCATCTTCTCTGGAATCTGGCTATAGGTTGCATAATGACAAAGATTAGTGAATTTCACAGAGTTCAAGATGAACTTCTTGTTAGCATAATCCTCAGCAAGATTAGCGGTGACATTGACCATAGAAAGCTTGTGACGGAAAAGAGTCGGAACTCCGGTGTGAGCATAGTTATTCATATTTTCTGTCTTATCAGCAGCGATGTCAGCAACAAGAAAATCAACATTCTTGTTCGTGGCCACATCAAAATGGCCATTGATTCCACCCTGATACTGTCCGTCTTCGCCTGGTGCCCATACACAAGCAAAACCGGAATTATCACCTACCGTCATATCTTTCTTGTTGTACGAATACGCGAAGAATGTCAAAGAACCACCATCCTTCGGCCAATAGTAAGATGTTGTCTCATTCTTCCACAAGTTGCCATTGTATGAAATTGTAGAACCGTCGATGTACATCTGAGCCTCGGAGTTGTTGGCAGCCCAAGTCTTGCCATGTCCAAGATAATAGGCATAGGAGACAAAGACATTATTGTGATCAAAATCAGTCTGAGTCTGGCTAAGAGCCTTGGTGCGAGGAGCGACATTGAACGTGATCTCGCTGTTCACGTTTGAGGCGACCGGCGTTACCTCTGTCTTTGAGCAGGCCGCGAGAGTCGCGAGAACTGCCAATACAAACATTTCTTTTTTCATGATAAAACACAAATTAAAAGTTAAACTAAATAAATCTTTTTCAATAAATTAATAAATAATTACGCTCCTATCATCATGAGCTATGGTAAGTACTAAATCACTATATTTTTCTGTTCATCTTCCCAGTCATCGACCTTAGGTTCAAAGGCACCACCTAAGTCCTTCGGTGGCTCGACCTTGATAGTATCCTCCAAAAGAAGCCAATGGTGCTTGACAGCATTCTCTGTGAGAAACAGGTTCGAAATGTCAAAGGTCTTGCGGACACTCGTGCCGCCCTTGACCGCAAGGTCGAAAGTCACCTCGAAGTTGTTGTCCGACTCCGGGATGCGTCCGAATGTGTTGAACACCGCACAGATCACATTCTTGCCTTTGTCATCACTTTTCTGGAGATTGAACCATACGGAAGCTTCCGGATCGTTCATCCTCGTGTCGGTGGCAATAAGGTTTGCGCGGACCATGCCTGAGAGAACAGCCTGCGCCGAAGTGACATATTCAAGCCCATCCACCTTGACTTGAATATACCAGCTCTCAACTACCGATGAGGCATCCGCATAGATCGTGTAGATTCCGTTGTGATAGGGCACAGTCTCACACACGTTCCTGGCCACCACAAGATGCTCTGGCTGCATGAGAATGTTCGGAGCGTCTTTCCCTTTGGTAGAGTACTTGTTCAGAACGGCTGACGGTGCAGGATCTGTGTATGCCTCTGCCTTGTCCCAACTGTAGTAGTTCCTTATCAAAGTCTCTTCAGTGCCGAAATCGTAGATGAGCATCCTGTAACTGCCCGGTGCAAGCATGACTTCTCCGCTCACAATGCGGTTTCCGTTCTCGTCAAAGCTCACATCTGTGATAAAGTCCTCTGCGGCAATAACATCCTCGTTCTCTCCAAAGAACAGCACGTGCATGACACTCGGCTCTATCTTCTGGACCGGGATCTTGTCATTGTAGATGTCTGACGTGACATTGTGGATTCCGGCCACATTCACCCTGACCCTGACTGCAGTAAGGTTGTCAGGATCCTCAAGGGGACGTCTCCGGCATCCGCCTGCGACTATTGCAAAAAGCAGCAGGAGAACGGACAGTCCACGGCAGAAAAACACAGCGGAACTATACTTTATATTGGTGTCAGACATCATGTTGATGATTTGTTCTTTTTACTTGTTTCTGATTAGTTTTTGTTTACTTTGTGTGAATCCTTCCCGATCGGTATCACCAATGAAACCTTGAGTTTCGTCGGGCCGAACCAGGAGACGGTTCCAACGTTGTACTTGTCCCGGAATAGGTGCTCGTAGCCCGGATCCGGCTGGTAGTGGCGGTAGTCCGTGCGAAGGAAGCCGGCGGAGACCGAGAACTCCATGTTCATCCACCTGCTGACCGGCAAGGCGTAGCCATAGGTCAATCCAGCAGACCAGAACTCTCCTTGGTAGCAGAGCTTCGTGTCCCACTGGAGGTCGTATTTCCCGGACATGCCGTAAACGCCGGCGAAATGCCCTGTAAGATAGTCCCTCCTGTCATCGCGCGCGAACCACCAGCGCGGCTCGATACCCATTGACCAGATCTGGAAGCAATATTTCTTGCCGTTCGGCCCCCTGTTCCACCACGGAAACACATCCTCGACCATCACCGAGAAGTTCTTCCCGACAGGGAACTCGACCTCGGCGTTGAGTGCGGTCACGGCATCATAGAGGAGGTTGGTCTTGGCGGCGACGGTGTAGAATCTCTCCTTCGGCGGCTCCGGCTCAGGGAACTCAACCTCCGGCAACACCGTCGGAGGGGCGATGTTCACTGAATACGGCACCTCAAGGGTCACTTCCGGCAATTCACACCCAACCGGCCCGATCGGACGGCCAGTGCTGTAAAGCACATGAATATCCGTGCGTCGCAGGGACGGATAGTAGTCCGAGATCAGCTTGCGCCAGACGTTTCCACCTTGCAGACGCTTCATCATCAGCTTCTTGGCCTCGGAATTTTGAGAATCCTTGAATATGTCCGAGACCGTGGACGATCCAGTCTCGGTGTCGTAGGACGCGGCGATCTTGGTGGCACCCTCCCAGTCCTCTCCACGCGAGATGACAACGAAGTCGGCATCCGTGAGACGTGGCTCGATGCTCTTCAGGAATGCTTTCACTCCTTCAGCCCTGTCACGGGCCAGACGCGCGTTGAGTTCCGGCCGGCCTTCAGGTGAGGCGGCACCGATTATGTAAACCTTGTATATTCGTAGATTACCGTTGTACACGATGGACCTGAGTCCTTCGGTGGCTGCTTTCAAAGTGGCGGAGTTGTTCCGGAATCCACGTTCGATCTTGGATACAGCTGACCTGTAATAGACAGAGAATGAAGTCGTATCGTGCCTGTCCTCCTGAACCGAGGACGACTTTGATAAGACGACTGTCCTCATTGAGGTAAAGCCTGAGTCTGACGGAAGCGCTTCCGCCGCCACTGTCAGAATCGACAGAAAACAGCCGACGAGGACACACAACCAAATGGCCATGCCGTTGGAAGCACAATGTAATTTATTATAATTCAAGATGTTACCCCCCCCCAGCTATCAAAACGGTTGGAAAGAGCAACGATTGCGCTATTAATAAATCCTACCGCCATAAATTAAGAACCAAATAAAATTATAAGTGTTCTGACAAACCACTAACTTACCAAGCATAATAACATACATCAGCATTCCAGCTGAAGTGCCACCAGCAATCTCGCCGCAAATGTAGTAATTTATAATTATTAAACAATATCCAACAATCTATTTAGAATTTATCAAAACCACAACAGTAAAAGGTTTAATATTCAAAGTTTTCAATCAATTAGGTTTTTCCTGATCCAAGATAGATAAAATCCATTAGAATAAATATTCAATCCTTTAGAACAATACACACTACGCAAAACGAAGAATAGGACAGTGCTCACACCTGTCACGGAGTCGGCACACGTCTGGTCACTTCGACAAGCTCAGTGACCACAATGGAACAGAGAAGATGATCAGACGGCGCGGATCTGTAACTCATCGCAAATCAGAGGATGAAACTACACCCTTTGATTTGCAATGAGTTACAAATTCGTGCTGGGACAATCTGGAGGGTACCGTTTCGCAACGAATTAATACAAAACACATTAGACATCACGCTTTTTTGAAGGTAACTCCAATCCTAAGAACTTACGTGCTTGCCACTCATCGGCTACTGTATCACGCACAGACCAAGAACGCTCACACCATACTTGACTGCACAGGTGCAAAAGACAGTGAAATAAACCAGACAATCCTCAAGGCTGTAGAATATTACCGAACCGTTCAAGGATCGTTGGTAAACGTGATTAGGCGAACCGGACAAGAATCTCCTGCGCTTCATGGCTTTCCCTCATTAAAGTTTAACATAGCTATGCGGCGTGTGTCACAGTACAGATTGGCTTTCAATCAGTCCGTTGGTCACACGACGTTACAAATTTGTAAAATAATCTATTTAGTAATGATTAAAAATATCCCTAATTATCAGCAAGTTATCCTTCCACGAAGACGCGTTGGATGAATCATGCTTTGTTCCGATGGTGTAGGTGTCACCGTTGCGGTGAACAGCCCACTCGACTTTTGTTTTGTCCGATGCGAATTTGAACACCTTGAATATGTCATTGATTCCGGTCTTTGAGGTATGGCTGCTTGCCTTCGCCCCTCCATCCACCTTGGCCTCTGTTTTGGTCAGATCGTCAAGGATGCTCCGGCCAGAGACCGAGACATAGTCATCAGACAATAGGCCATCATTATTCATATAATAAAGCCGGTGGTCATCACTTTCCTTTACCCATACCACATTTCCTTTTTCATCCATTGTCCAGATGTCCATCCCGTTAGGGTCGATGATACTTATCGGATTGCCGAGGCAGTAGACATACGGGCTGATGCCGTAATACTTCTCGGACATAGGGTCGGAGGTTGTCCAGCGAGCAATAGTCGGGTTGTACATCCTGGCACCGAAGTCGAGTAACGGTATGTTTGCATATAGGAAGGACTGGGACTCCTTGCCGGAGAAGAGCCAGCGATTCGGAGAGGTAACTGTGACTGTGATTCTACTAGACTTGTCAACCATCGAAGCAATTGTTGTCTCTGTGTCTTTTGGGATTTCTACAATGAATGCGGAACTCTGCAATATTATCATTGGGCTATGAGCGAGTTTATTACAGTGTCCAAACACTCGATATTCTTGTCGTTTGTAAATTCCACCCGCAAACTGTCCCCATTTATAACATAAATTCTCAGGTAAGGTATTATACCCCCAGCCACATCCATGTAACTGCAATATCGGTCAATATATAATTTATAATCCAAACTATCTATAAACTGGCTGTCCAAGAATCGATCAAGCGGAATGTGTCCGTGACTGTTTACTGCGACCAAGGCCTTTTTGACATATTTGGCACCAATATCTTCTTTATCATTAAAAAATATCTTCCCCATTCCTATGCTCATAGGTGGGGTTACACCATGTCGACCGGCAAAACTTATGATTGTATCCTTATTGTTGACAATAAATGAAACAGTTATAACATCTCTGGAATGAATTGAATCCTGAACTCTGTGATATTTTTTACCCGGCAATGCAAGGATAAAGAAATCACTGGTATCAACCAATTCAAAAAAACTTTCCAAAGAGTCTTGAAGCCTGTCGGAAATGAATACCCTTTCAATCGAGGAACTGTCCTTGTCATTGGCATCATCTCTTGCCTCAGAATTGCGGATAGGATTACCGCACATCTGGCAGCATAGCACTACCAATAGTAGCAATAATATCGGTTCTCTCATCTTTCTATTTTTGCTCAATGTGCCTAAGCAACCCATTACTCTTATTCGTTCCAAACAATAATATTCTGACTACACAGAATTCACTTGCCAGCAAACGGATGAATCAAACAACTGTTGTGATATGGAATTACTTATTAATTATCAACTAAAGTATAACCTCTTAATGTATTAAGATGACATCTATCAGTTATATTAGTATATATAGTTCTTATGCCATACTCATTAACATCTAATGACATAACATAAGGGATTGCATAACCATCTTTACATCGGCCATCTAAGCGGGCATACATTAGCGTATCCAACTTAACCATAAACAAAGGGTCAAAAATGTCAGCCAAAGGAAAATCCCCGATGTAATTCAACGCATATATCATTCCGCTTGAAGGAAAAGCACCAGCACTTGATTCAACAGTATATACCAAACAAGACTCGTAATCCACAAATCCATATATGTAGTCACAAGCAGCTATATGAATGATAGTGTCTTTGTTTTTCAAAAAGCAAGAGATCGTGATGATGGAGTCAGATGCATCTATATTAGAAATCAAATATTCCAACGAATCTTGAAGCCTGTCTGAAATGAACACCTTTTCCATTGAAGGACTGCCCTTGTCATCAACTATTTTACCTGCTCTCGAATTGTGAATATGGTTGCCACACATCTGACCACACAATACTATTGATAAGAAGAATACTATCTTTTTCATACTATTTCTTATTTATTGTACCAAAATAGAACCCCCTATAGTTCTTTATATCTTTAATATAAATTGCATTATGATATCCAACATTATACAGTCTACCAGAATTCGGGAAATATACATAGCTTTTTCGAGCTTTTTCTCTTGCCTGTTTGACATCAATCCTTACATTATTCCAATCAGTATCTCTATATGGTGCACCATAACCCATAGAAAATGTTTCCTCATCGACTGCCGCCTTAATACCAGGATGAGAATGAACCGTGGCATTAGGCTTATCTTTGGTATAATCCTCCCACGAAGACGCACTATATGAATTATGTCCTGTTCCAATTGTGTATGTGTCACCGTTACGATGAACAGCCCACTCGACTTTTGTTTTGTCCGATGCGAATTTGAACACCTTGAATATGTCATTGATTCCGCTCTTTGAGGTATGGCTGCTTACCTTCGCCCCTCCATCCACTTTGGCCTCTGTTTTGGTCAGATCGTCAAGGATGCTCCGGTCAGAGACCGAGACATAATCATCCGACCAAACTCCATTATTATTCACATAATAAAGCCGGTGGTCATCACTTTCCCTTGTCCATACCACATTACCTCTTTCATCTATGGTCATAATGATTCTACGTATGCGTTTTCATTTACCGAAAGACCTCCTGCAGATTTTTTACCGTATCTAAATATTCAACCTTTTTCTCGTTAGAAAATACCAATTCCAGATTTTCTCCATTATAAACATATTCCTTAAAAAACGGAAGAACATTCCCATTATAGTCGGGTGATCTCACAATTATTGAATCATATTGTTCCAAGCTCAATCCGCTCAAAAACAAGCTGTCAAAGACAGAATCAACAACTATGCTACCATAGGAATTGACCGCAACCATCATATTATTGACACGCTTTGCACCGACTGCGATATCTTTGATAAATATCTTGTGAATTTTGTGGCTTGCCGGAAAACCTATAAAGCCATCAATTCCTCCATAAAAATTTATAATTGTGTCATTGTCGTTTGTGAAACAGCATAATGTGACCACATTATAAGAATGATCCGACTTTGTGTAACGGCAATATTTTCCTGGAGATTTAGAAACAACATAATAATCAGATGTGTCAACCAACCTCAAAAAGTTCATCAAAGAGTCTTGAAGCCTGTCGGAAATGAATACCCTTTCAATCGAGGAACTGTCCTTGTCATTGGCATAATCTCTTGCCTCAGAATTGCGGATAGGATTACCGCACATCTGGCAACATAGCACTACCCATAGTAGCAATAATAATGATTCTCTCATCTTTCTATTTTTTGTTTAATACGCCGAAATAAAAACTTTTATAACTCCTTACATTCTTAATGAATATAGCATTATTATATCCAACATTATACAATCTGCCCGAATTCGGGAAATACACATAATTCTTTCGAGATTTAATTCCATTTTGGTTAATATCCCTCTTTACTTTATTTTGGTCGTTATCATATTGAGTAGCCCCATATCCCATAGAATACGTTTCGTCATCCACTATTGCATTTATTCCCGGATGGGAGTGCAATGTGGCATTAGGCTTATCTTTGGTATAATCCTCCCACGAAGACGCACTATATGAATTATGTCCTGTTCCAATTGTGTATGTGTCACCGTTACGATGAACAGCCCACTCGACTTTTGTTTTGTCCGATGCGAATTTGAACACCTTGAATATGTCATTGATTCCGGTCTTTGAGGTATGGCTGCTTGCCTTCGCCCCTCCATCCACCTTGGCCTCTGTTTTGGTCAGATCGTCAAGGATGCTCCGGCCAGAGACCGAGACATAGTCATCAGACAATAGGCCATCATTATTCATATAATAAAGCCGGTGGTCATCACTTTCCTTTACCCATACCACATTTCCTTTTTCATCCATTGTCCAGATGTCCATCCCGTTAGGGTCGATGATACTTATCGGATTGCCGAGGCAGTAGACATACGGGCTGATGCCGTAATACTTCTCGGACATAGGGTCGGAGGTTGTCCAGCGAGCAATAGTCGGGTTGTACATCCTGGCACCGAAGTCGAGTAACGGTATGTTTGCATATAGGAAGGACTGGGACTCCTTGCCGGAGAAGTGCCAGCGGTTCGGAGAGGATGTGGAGGCCTCCGAGGTTGCCGTGGCTACCGGGGCGACTGCAGGCTCCGCGGCATGTTGTGACCCTTCAACGGGTTCGGAGACCGGAGCAGTCACCTGAATCCGCTTGCCGAACGGGTAGTAGTCGCTGGCCTCGATGACCGTACCGGTGTCACCGTCGATGACGGCGCGGACACTGCCGAGATGGTCACGGAGGTGGATGAGCGGCCTGTAGGAGACCGTGCCGGCGGCGGAGGTCTCACGTACTATCCTGCCGGCGGAGGTCACGGCGCAGTCAAGGGTTATAGCCGGAGAACCCGTTTGACCTGCGGTCTGGGTGTATATCAGGGGACCTCTGTACTGGTAGCCGTTGCCGCCGCCGTCCAACGCACGCAGTTTTGTGCCGTCAGCAAGATATTCATACTCCGCCAAAGTGGCTCCGCCGGATGAAATGCGGCTTGTCAGGTTCCGATCATTGTAATCGATGTCGAGCGTAGAGAGGCCGTCACGGGTCAGGTTGCCGTTCGCGTCGTGAGTGTACTGGCCTCCGCCACCGGACGCGCCGGTGTTGGAGATGCCACTCAACAAGTTGCCGTCGTACGAATACGCCAATATCTCCTCCGGGGTTGCCGCGTTCTCCCCGTATCTGGTCAAGGTCAAGGCATTACTGTTCCTGTCATATGTGATGGACCGCTCACTGAATGAATTAGTTTGCACGCCACTGACAAATCTCCGCGCGTCCGTCAAGCGGCCAACGCCATCGTATGATAACGACCAGGCGTTTGTCTCAGCTCCCGCACCGTGATTCCATTCCCACTCGGAAATGCCCCCATTATACTTCGGGACGGATCCAAGTGTCGGCTCCTGATACCGGAGAGTCATGCTGAACACACTGGAATTCAATCCGGTCAACTGGTCACGAATATTATAGGACAGGGTCTCAGTCAATGTTGACGGATTAGCCTCTGTGCCATATATCCGCCCTGTCATCCGGCCTATCTCATCATACCCATAGGACACGGACTGCGACCTGCCGTTCAGCGATGTCGTCTCCGAGACCAGTCTCTCCTGTCCGTCATAAGACCTCACTGTGACCAGCGAATCAATGCGGCCATCCGGAAGCGCGACCGTTTCCCTTGTCATAGACGGCTTGCCCGTGAAAGTAAGGGACTGATGAATATGCCCGGCCCCGCCAAGCGCCTCCTTGCGGTGGCTCTGGATCAGGCGGCCCTGGTAGTCGTAATAGAATGACGATACCGTCTTGGACGTCGGGTCGGTCAGGGAATAGACGGCGGTGCCTGTCAGAAGCCCTTTGCACCTGTCAGATCCGACGACAGGTATCCCGTAGTTGGACAGCGTGTCACAAGACAAGACCTGTTTTGTGTCAGATGTCACAAGGTCATTCATAAACGAATAATCATCATAGTAGTTGACGGACAGAGGCCTATTATTAGGTGGTATCGGAATATTGAGTGAATAACCGCCGAGCCAGGTTGAACCAGAATATGTGGCAACCGCTGGAATCTCGACTGATGACGGAGCGTTTTGCAAAGGCCATACTCCGCTCACAGCCTCACGACCAAGAAGATCACGGAACGAGAACATCCACTTTCCTCTCTTCCTCATCTCTCCGTCTTGAGAAAATATAGGCACATCGCCCTTGTCGTACCTGTAAAGGATGGGAGCACAGCCAGGCAGCCTCTTGCTGACGCACCGGCCTTTGCCGTCATACTTGTAGACATAGGCCTGCGCAGACAACGGAGACGAGGAATCACCGAACGTTCCTGACGAAGACATCACGGCTGAAGCCTCCGGGGTTAGTACATAACGAAGCAGTCCCAAATCATCATACACGTAATAGATGTCCTGATACCGTTCCCCATCAACTGTCCTTTCCAGAGCCTTACGTCCGAGTTTGTCAGTAAACGTCAACGAGACATTTCCGTCTTCATCAGTCACCTTCACGACATTGAGGTTTCCAGAAGGCAAAGTCCCGACGCAGGTCAAAGATGTGTCGGATTCCACAAGATAACCAGAACACGAAAGAAGTCCCGAGTCCTCGTTCACAAGATACGCAGTCTTCACGGACTTTCCTCTTGTGTGCCAAGGAGAGCCGGGACCATACTCCTCCACGGGACGATCAAGTGGAGAGGCCTCGTAGAGCGTCTTGGAGAAGGCGTAAACCTCCCAGTTATAGAAACTGTTAGCGGCCCTGATCCTTGACGGATCGGCATAGTCCCCGGCAGATGTCGCCACCGGCACCGGACGGTACTTACTGTACGGCCTGCCGAAGTCATCATATTCATTCAAAAAGACAATGTCCTTGCCAGCAGGAGAAGCCGCCGTCATCACCGTCTCTACCGGCCTGCCAAGGAGATCGTGATAGGTGTCGGTCTCCTTGAAGGATGCCGCATCGGCACCGAGGTAGTCTCTTGTCCGGATGCGGTTGCCGCCGGCTGATGGCCCGTAGCTATAGGAATAGGATGAGAGAAGCTCTTTCTTGTGCGTTGTTCCGTTCCTCACAAATGTCCGACAGAGTCTGCCAAGACCGTCATATTCGTAATCAAATATCCTTTTTGACTGATCCTGGATATAATCCAGACCAACCAAAGGTTTGTATTCATAAGTGTTGATAAACATATCTGGCACGTCCTTGCATTTCAACCTGAATGAGACCAGTTTCTTTCGAATCTGCATAAAGTCACCATCATTGAGACCGGATGTGTCCACCTTATTCTTGACACTATTCCAGTCGCTGCCCTTAACCATAGCCACAGGGTAATACCCATTATACCCCCACAGATAGACCGTCTTCCGCCCCTCCGTATCCTCTGTCTCAAGAGGATTTCCCCTGCGGTCATATTCATTGAACAGGATCTTCCGCTCGGAGGAACTTGCTCCGCGAATCATAAGGGACTTGGCCGAAGGGGCGAAAAACGTCCCGGAGGCGCAAGGGTAGGATCCGTAACTTATGGAAAGGGTTGTCAGCAGATTTGCGTCATTAACTGAATTTTTATATACACTCGTTTCGACTGGAACACCAGTCATTCCGGCGGCGGACATCGCTGAATATACACCCCCTGCCTTGTCCTGAGGATAGGTGTATGTGGTAATCCTGTTCGAATATTCCGGCAGGCCAACATTTTCTTTCTTTTCACGGACATTGCCACGAGCGTCATAAGTAAATGTCGTAGTTTTTGTAACAGAGCCATTGTCTCCAATGACCGTTTCATTCACCAATCGAGGCCGTCTACGTCCCTGACTAAGCGTGGTGGTTATATAACTTATCTCTTTGTATTGTTCAGGTACGTGGAAATCATCGAGTCCATACGGTCTCCAGGAACGATAAACATACCTCTGCCTGATCGCAGTGCTGTCAGATCCGAAGTCATAATCATTGCTATAGTCAGATTGAACTTCAGACACTTTCTGAAGCATCCCGTCTGTTCCATGTTTGTACACAGTCTCACCAGTCTTTACTCCACTTCGCCATTCCTGCCTGTCATCATAGATGAGATTTGTCTTCTTGACCTGCATCGGGCGATCAGGCACAATGACATAAGCGTGAACTGTCAAACCAATTGTATGATTACCTGCCGCATCACTAGATCTTGTCTCAAAAACATACGGATAGTTCACACTGGATCCAGCATCTGAGATCAGACTTACCATCATGTTGTCCATCCATACCCTTTCTTTATAGGTTGCCAAAAGACTTGGAAGTGTGCCTCCAAACTCAGCACAGTTCGTTTCTCTGTAATAGAGAGCCATCGTGTCAGGAGGATACGATGAATCCTGAGGGATTACAGTGCGGACTCCGCCTCCATTAATAGTTGATGAATATGTACTGTAGCTAAAATTACGGTATAATATCTTTCCGTCTCCTGCAATGTCACGGATTTGTTTTATCCTCAAGCCTCCAGCCATGCGTGATTTGCCATTATCATCAATGTAGCGATGCGCCTCATAACTAAACTCTGTTCGACCACCTGTTGGGTATGTCACAGATGTCAAGATTCCTCTCTGCATCGCTTCTTCATCAGGATTGCGATCGCCGCCTGGGACAGTCACCAAAGCACTATAGCCAATTAACGGATAATTCCTTACCGACACATATGTTGTCACCGTAGGGACAAGTGTTGAGTTATTTCGTCCATTATAATACCCCCATTTGTCAATGGAGCGGGTATCACGTGGGGGACAGTCTCCCTTGTATGTGAATGAATATGTCTCAGAAGCATTACCATTAGGAGACTCTATCTCAAGTGACTCTAGCCTTAAAGAAAAATTGGTTTCACAATATGTCTGAACAAACTTAACCCTTTTGACTTGTTTCCCAGACAAATCATAGACCTCTATGGATTCCAGACCCTTATCTTTGTCTGCGTTCATATTGAACAAGATGTGACCACCGCTGAAGTCTATTCTCTGGACATAGGAATTTTCCTGTATAATTTTCTGTCTCGCCGGCATTGGAAACCTGTAACCAACAGGATACGGCACTACTCCCAGATCCGCCTCAACAAGTCCCTTTTTGTTACGATCATAGACATACAGTTTACGTTCATTGCTCTGACAATTGGACACGTCAACAAGAGGGATAGTACAGGTAGACTGACCGACATACTCATCAAGAATCGTAAGGGCATCTACATACCTCATGCAGAATATCTCCTCTATGTTTGATGTGTACTTAAACGATACGGTCCTGCCAGTCGTGGCCGAACGTATCTCACGAATCTTCCATGCAGATGAAGCGAGGGATGACGAAGGCCCCGTCCCATATTCATAATAAACGTAGTCGTAATAACTTCTATCGGTGCCACCGAAACTGTACGTCATCCCGAAATTGTCCTTTACACAAAACTCCCGTAATGATTTTCCTCCCGAAAACGTCACAATGATGTCATCACGGGGAATCGTGACCGGTGTGACAGTTCCATCAATATCCCGTCTGAGATAAAGCCTGCCACTGCTTCCCGGAAGGGAGTAATGGAATTCGTCCAACGCCACGTCCACCGCTTGGGTGTATATCGCATTCAGCTGCTCGTAGGACAGGGAGTCGCGCAACGCAAGTTCGGGCAAGTATTTTATCTCGTCCGCCACACCATTGATCGTCCGTGACAGCGACGGTCCTGTGGACAGGCTCCAACCGTCACCGAGCCAGTGGCTCGAACGCATGTTTGGTTTCAGACCAGATGCGTGGTAGTTCAGAGTGATCGGTATCCGTATGTCGCCGTCAACAATCTCATATAGCGGAATGCTTGTCTTTACCAGGCCGTTACACAAATCCACAGGGTAGGTGATGTACTTGGTAAGCTCAGATGCGACGGGAGAAGGTGGAATAACGTTCGAATGCGTGAGCTCCGGAATCTGGGCGAAGGCTTGTGTGAAAACAAGCGACAACTGCGAGACGATAATGAGAATGGCCTTTTTCATAATGTTGGTTTTATATTCTTGGTTATATTTTGTCGCATTAATGGTTAACTGGCTGCAAGATACGAATTATTTCAATATTACAAACGCGGTGAAAGAAAATAATTATGATTTAGTCCGAGGACTGTCCAGCCACACTATGCAAAATACTCATCCTTGAAGTTGACGAGGTAAACCTTGTCGGTGGCGCGGGTGATGGCGGTGTAGAGCCATTTGAGGTCATCGACTGTGAGTTCGTCCTGCCAGAAGGGGTTGTCGATGAAGACGCAGCTCCACTGGCCGCCCTGGCTTTTGTGGCAGGTGATGGCGTTGGCGTACTTTAGCTGGAGAGCGTTGTAGTAAGGATCCTCACGAACGGCCTCGTAGCGTTTTTTCTTGGTCGGGATGTCGGCGTAGTCTGCGTTCACACCGTTATAAAGCTGGTTCTGCTGCTCGTAACTCAAGGATGCGGACTCGGACTCAAGGGTGTCCAGACAGACTTTCGCGACGATCTCGGTGTCATCGTAGTCCGGGAATGAAAGGCGGGCATCGGCGAAATGGAGGCCGTAACGTTCCTCGAAATTCTTGATTGACACGAGTTTGGCGATGTCGCCGTTGGCTATATAATCCATACACTTGACACCTTTCAGGAACTGGTAGCAGTTCTTCACTATCATCAGTTTCTCGCCACGGACCAAGCGCTCCTCATCATAGAAGACCTGGGCCCGGATGCCGGCATTGTAGCGGTTCGCGCGCTTGTTGGAACGGCAAAGAACCACCGCGTCGTCTTTTGAATATTCAGAAAAATACGCCGAGTTCAGGGTGTCGATAAGTTCGCCGCCGGTTATCCTCACGATGTCATCGAAACCGTCAACGGTCAGCCCCAACTCATCAGGAGTGTACATCCCGTCACCGTAGAGATCCGAGGCAATCAACTCACGTAATTTCGTGGCGTTGAACAAGATACCTGATTCTTTTTGCTGGCGGACGACCTCGGTCAGGCTACTGTAACAGACTCCACCGAAACCGTCCATATATTCCTTCGCCAAAGCGGGTGAGGCGTCCATTCCGACAGGAGGCAGCTGGGCTGAATCGCCGATCATTATCAAGCGGCAGTCGTTGCCGGCGCGGACATATTCAATCAAATCCTTCAGAAGGTCTCCGGTACCAAATTGGGTCGTGCCTTGCCTTTGGGCATCGTCTATGCCTATCAAGGAGACCTCATCCACGATGAAGAGTTTGTGGGAGAGCTTGTTAGGGGCTAATGAGAACTGGCCGAAGCCGTCATCGCCGATAGATTTCTGGCGGTAGATGCATTTGTGGATCGTGCGGGCAGGCTTGCCAGCGTACAGGGATAGGACTTTCGCGGCGCGGCCGGTGGGGGCGAGGAGGTAGCATATTTCCTCATATTCATCGGACGCTTCCGACACAGTCGCTTCGACAGTATGTACCTTAGGTCTCAAATCATCAAACGCCCTGATCACCGCCGCGATCGCCGAAGTCTTTCCCGTACCAGCATACCCGTTAACCACCAGAATATCAGCGTCATCACAAGTAACAAAATCCGCAATCTCCCGGAACAACCGATCCTGATCCTCCGTCCCATCATAAGGAAAATTATCCTTGAAACGCTTATAGAAAAACTCCCCCCTGTACATAGCCTCTACTTGTTTCTCCGGCTGAAAATCATCATCACAACAGCCAGAATCGGATAGATCTCGACACGTCCGAGGAACATGTCAAGCGTGTAGATGAACTTGAGGGAGGATGGCTCTCCGTTAAAGTTGTAGATTGAGCCGAGCTGGTCCACCGAAAGTCCAACATTGCCAAGGGACGAGAGTATCGCCGTGAATGACTGGTTGTTGTCAGGGTCGAGCGTGAGGCAGGCCGCGAGCGAGATGATCACCACAAGGCCGTAGAGGGCGATGTAGAGGATGTGCGGGGCGATGTCGTTCTGCCGGATCACCCTGCCATTCACCCTTATATCTTTGACGGACGCAGGATGCAGAACCATCCTCAACTGGTACTTAACCTCTTTGCACAGAAACATCATCCTGTCGGACTTGATGCCGCCGGTGGTGGAGCCGGCCATGCCGCAACATACTCCCATAAGCACCAGTATGGTGTCCGAAAGAACAGGCCAGGAGCTGTTGTCAGCGATGCTGAACCCTGTCGTCGAGGCAAAGCTCATGACGTGGAAGAAGCCGGAGAGGAAGGAGCGCCCCCAGGCCTCCTCGAACCCGTGTGCCTTGATCGAGATCGACACGATCACCCCCGCCACAACCATCATGGAAAGATAGAACTTGAATATCTCGTTCTTGAACGGCTTGAGGGATCTTGTCACGACAGCCACGAAGATCATTCCGAAATGGACGGATGAGAGTACCATGAAGAGCATCGTGATAAGGTCGATCGTGATCGAGTCATAGGCACCGATGGAGGCGTTCCTGGTGCTGAAGCCGCCTGTCGCCACGACGCTCATCGCATGGTTGATCGCGTCGAAAGGACTCATGCCGGCCATCACATAAAGCAGGAACGAGGCTGCGGTCAATCCAAAATAGACATAAGTGAAGATATAGACTGTCTTGTTCGCGCCGGATCTGTACTCCCTCTTGGACAAGGACGAAAGCTCAAGGGTAGTCAGCCTCAACCTCATCTGAGACGAACTCGGGATGATCAGCAGCAGGAAGACCACGACTCCCAAGCCTCCGATGAAGTGCGTCGAGGAACGCCAGAACAGCAGGCTGTTCGGCAGCGCCTCAACGTTGTCAAGGATTGTCGAGCCGGTCGTCGTGAATCCGGAAACACTTTCAAACCAGGCGTTTATGATCGTGAACGGCCCTCCCCAAAGCGCATACGGAAGCATCCCGAAGATGAAGGACAGCAGCCAGGACAGCGCTATGATCATGTAGCCGTCCTTCAACGTGATGGCAGCCGATTTTCTTACGAATATGAACGGGAACACACCGACGGTGAAGGTGATCGTGAAGCTGATCATCAGGGCGGCGAGGGCACTGTCATTGCCGTTCGCCACAGAGACCAGAATGGACAGGAACATGAACAGCGCACTGACAAGCAGAGCGTAGCCAACGTTTCTGGATATCACCTTGATGTTCATTTGGATATTCTTTAATTATTATTATGAGCGGAGCCTGTCGAAGCGACCTTGGCCCGCAGGTTGGCCACCCTCTTGCGCAGCATCTGATTCTCCCCCGTCAGTTCCGTGATGCCGTCGTTAAGTTCTGCCAGCTGGTCATCACCCTCGAAGGAGTAGGAGTATTTCTTGTTGTAGGACCTGTAGTTGTTCAGCCCGGAAAGCATCCTGTAGATAGGATTCACATAGAACACCAGCAGGAAGAACAACAGCATCAGCACAAGCAGCAGCCCGACACCCACAGCCACAGCACCCGGAATGATGCTCCTGTAGAACCCCCTCTGGAACGTCAGGGAGTTCTTCTTCAGGTCATCGTAGATTGCCTCGTTGAGCACATCAATGTAGTGGTTCAGCCTCCTGAACTTGGGCTGAAGCCTGTCGAAGTACCAAGCCCTGGTGTCGATGAAGTCCGACAGCATCACGTCGTTCAGTTCCAGCGAAGTCAGCATGTAAGCTGAATACGCATAGACAACAGAATCAGTCAGCGGGACCATCTTGTCGGAAGTCAAGGAGTTGCGAAGCGAGTCGCAATGCCCCATGAACTCCTTCTGATGGAAGTCCGGAAGAGTGTTGACCGAGTTGTCACCGATCAGGGCCAGAAGATCCAGATTGTACTTGTTCGTGACTTCGGACAATTTCTGTGCGACATTGACGCTCCTGATGTTGTCCGCGATGAGATCCGACACATAGTTGCTCATCCTATAGTACTCCATGATGGAGATCACACTGGAGACAAGCAGTGTCACGGCTATCGCGCTGAGGCTCAGCGTCAGCTTCATCCTCATCGTGAGCTTGAACTCCTTCATTCTGTCCGCAAGTTTCCTAAACATTTCCTGACTGTCTGTTTAACCTGCAAACTTACACAAAAATCACGACAAAAGAAAAGTCCTGCGCCAAGCACATTGCCGGCAGAGTGTGAAACAATATTACATTGTAAAACATTGAAGGGTTATCCCTTGACAATCTGAAAAAATTTCTTTACTCAAGTTTCGCAAGTGAAAAATAATTGAAATAAAAAAGGCTAAAGGTTTT
>ENA-UOJC01001217-UOJC01001217.1-human-gut-metagenome-genome-assembly--contig:-C104-NODE-1217-length-36951-cov-14.228453_pt1 | contig 36951 bp, 34 predicted proteins | sample MGYA00242339_ERZ723886 | MGnify/ENA metagenome assembly ERZ723886 | reverse complement strand
ACCAGATCCAGGCGGAATATGTGGCGGAGATCAAGCTGCGGAACATCAACAAGGAGTACATCCTCAAGCGCACCCGGGAGACCGACGCCCTGCGGGACGAGATCGACGACCTGGAGGACACCGTGAACAGCCCCCAGCGGCTGAAGAAGATCATCGTGGACGAGCTGAACGAGGCGGCGAAAAAGTACGGCGAGCCCCGCCGCACCAGCATCGTCTACGGCCATGAGATCCAGGCCTATGTGGAGGAGGAGCAGGCGGAGGAGTACCCGGTGACGGTCTTCCTCTCCCGGGAGGGCTACTTCAAGAAGATCACCCCCGCCTCCCTGCGGATGAGCGGCGAGCAGAAGTTCAAGGAGGGCGACGGCCTGCGCCAGAGCTTTGAGACCACCTCCAACGCGGAGATCATGTTCTTCACTGACAGGTGCCAGGTGTACAAGACCCGCCTGGGCGAGTTTGACGACACCAAGGCCAGCGTCCTGGGCGACTATCTGCCGGCGAAGCTGGGCATGGACGCCGGGGAGAACGTCATCTACGCCGTTCTGCCGGGAGTGGACTACGCCGGTGCCCTGCTGTTCTTCTTTGAAAACGGCAAGGCGGCCCGGGTGGACCTGACCGCCTACAAGACCACCTCCAACCGCCGCAAGCTCACCGGCGCGTACTCCGACAAGGCGCCCCTTGCCTGCATCCGCCGCGTCGACGGCGACTGCGAGCTGGCGGTGTACTCCACGGAGCCCCGGTGCCTGATCTTCCACACCGCCCTGCTTGCCCCCAAGACCACCCGCACCACCCAGGGCGTGGCGGTGATGAACCTGAAGCCCAAATACCGTCTGGACACGGTGAAGGCATTGGAGGAGACCTCTATCGCAAACCAGAGCCGCTACCGGGTCCGGGCCGTCCCCGCCGCCGGCGCGCTGCTGCGGCAGGAGGATTCCGAGGAAAAGCAGATGAAGCTGCTGGATTGATGTATGAAGAGATTTTTGAAGAGCTACAGCATCATCACGCTGGGCTCCCTGGTTTTCGCCCTGGCCTTTGACTGGTTTTACGCGCCCAATCAGGTGGCCATGGGCGGGGTCACCGGCATCGCCCAGGTCATCAACGCGCTGGTTCCCCAGCTCTCCGTGGGCCTTTTGACCATCGTCATCAACATTCCCCTGTTCTTCGCCGGATGGAGGCTGATCGGGGCCCATCTGCTGCTGTCCTCCCTGTTCTCCATGGCGGTCAGCTCCCTGGCCATCGACCTCATCGCCGCCTTTTGGGCGTTTGCGCCCATGGACCCCATGCTGGCCTGTCTGTGCGGCAGCGCCATGATGGGGGCGGGCTTCGGCCTGGTGTTCTCCCAGGGGGCCACCACCGGCGGTACGGATATCGTGGCCAGGCTGCTGAAGCTGAAGCTCCCCTGGCTGCCCATGGGGAAACTGCTGCTGGTGCCGGACGGCGTTGTCTTGGCGCTGGCGGCCCTGACCTTTGGCCGGATTGACGCGGCGCTGTACGGCGCGGTGGGGCTGTTCGTCTCCACCCGGGTGATGGACGCGGTGCTGTACGGCCCCAACACCGCCAAGGTGGCCTACATCATCTCCGACAGCTGGGAGGAGATCTCCGCCGCGCTGCTGGGCCAGGACCGAGGGGTTACGATCCTCCAGGGGCAGGGGGCCTACACCCATCACGAAAAGCAGGTGCTGCTGATCGCGTTCCGGCAAAAGGAGATCGTGCAGATCAAGCGGATCGTCCACGAAGCGGACCCCCGGGCGTTTTTCATCGTCTGCAACGCCCACGAGGTGCTGGGAGAGGGCTTTGGGGAATATCAAAAGGAGGAAATTTGAAATGACGGATTTTTCAACTGTTCAGAAAAACCTGACCGCCCGGGGCTTTGCCGTCAGGATTTTTTCCACCGGCGCCCAGGCCGCCGCTTACCTGGACAGCGTCATCGACGGCAAAAGCGTCGGCTTCGGCGGCTCCGCCACGCTGGACGCCCTGGGCCTGTATGAGGCCCTGGGAAAGCACAACACCGTCATCTGGCACTGGAAGCAGGAGGCGGGCCCCGCCCGGAGGGCCGCCATGCAGACGGATATCTACCTCTCCTCCGCCAACGCCCTGGCGGAGACCGGCGAGATCGTCAACATCGACGGCGCCGGCAACCGGGTGGCCGCCACGCTGTTCGGCCATGAGAAGGTGTATTTCGTCATCGGCCGCAACAAGCTGGCCGCCACATACGACGAGGCCGTCCGGCGGGCCCGGAACGTGGCCGCGCCCCAGCGGGCCAGGCAATTGGGCAAAAAGACCCCCTGCGCCGTCAAGCTGGACCGCTGCTATGACTGCAAGAGCCCGGAGCGTGTCTGCCGGGCGCTGGTAACACTGTGGGGGCCCATGATGGGCATGGAGACAGAAGTTTTGCTGGTGGACGAGGATCTGGGGCTGTAAGGCAAACATTGGAGAGGAGGCGCCGCCTGTGCGCAGATGCTGGATACTGCTGCTGTCGTGCCTGTGGCTGCTGACAGGCTGCGCTTCCCTGCTGGAGCGGGAATACAGCACCGCTGAGCCCCACAGCAGCAAATTCTGGGAGGGCGAGTCCGCCGGCACGCTGCGGGCGGAGAATCAGCAGGACATCGTCAACGACCTCCTGCTGCTCATTGGCCAGCACACGGAGACCGCCACGCTGCGGCTCTATAATTTCCAGGACGATCTGACGGTGACGGGCACCCTGGAGCAGGCGGCGGCGGAGGTCCAGCAGGAGACGCCCATGGGCGCTTACGCGGTATCGTACATCACCTCCTCCAGCCAGGCCCAGCGGGGCTATTACGAGGCGGAGCTCCAAATCGGCTACCGCCGGACGGCGGAGCAGATCCAGGCGGTGGTAAACACCACCAGCACGGAGGCGCTGTACAGCCTGCTGGAGTCCGCCCTGGAAAACGGCCGGTCCGAGCTGGCGGTGCGCATCGGCTATTGGGGCCAGGACGACCCGGACAAGGTGGCCGCCGCCGTGGCCCAGCTCCGGGAGGAGCTGGGGCTGACGGACACGCCGGAGTGGGTGGTGAATTACTATCCGGAAAACAGCTCCGTGGGTCTGATCGAATTTTTGCTGGATCCCCCCGCCCAGGAGGAACCGGACGCCGGCGGGACGGCGGACGCGCCGGAGGAAACACCCGCTCTGCCGGAGGAAGAACCGGCGGAGCCGGAAGCGGGCTTGACGCCATAAAATCAGGGGGCCATCGAAGGGATGGCCCCCTGTTCCGCTTTCCAAAAAAACTCTGTTTGAAGAAAAAGCGTTCCGATTCGCAGGGGAAGGACGAGGGGGCGGGGCCCCCTCGTGTTGAATCGAATGCCTGCAAAAAGCCTGCGGCAGCAGGCGTTTGCGCCGCATCGCGGCTGCTTTTTGGGCTGCGAAGCAGGCAAAAAAGCGAGGCATTGTTCAGGCTGTCAAAAAAGTCCAGTGGACTCTTTCGACAGCCTGAACAGGGGGCCATCCCTTCGGGTGGCCCCCTGATTCATTCAGCGCGTGAAATCAAGCCTTACCAGCTTCTTTCCGTTGGGCAATCCCGCCTCCTCCCGCAGGATCTGCCGGTATCCGATGGCGTCCATCGCCTGGGACAGCGCATGCTCCTCCATCTGGTGATGGACCTCTTCCAGGCGGTCAAACACATGGAGATACGGTGAGTCGGAGACGAAGCCCTCATCCGTGTTGATCTGGATGGCGCAGGACACATATTTCGGCTCCACCGCCAGGACCGCCTTTTGAAAATTCCCGTACCCGATATACTCGATCAGGAGGTTTGCGATCAGCAGCTCCGCGTGGGGCAGCCGCTCCGTCTCCCGCGTCAGGTCCGCGCAGACCGTCTCCAAAACGCCTTTCAGGGCGGGATACCGGCCTGCGTACGTTTGCAGATAGGTCTCGTTGATGTCCACGCCGTAGACCTTGCGGAAGCCCTGACCGCCGATATGCTCCAGGCCGTTTCCCCCGGCGACCCCCAAGATCATGACGGAAGCGGCGGGGCAGGCGGAAAACTGCTCCTTCATCATCCGGTTCATCGCCTGAAGCTGCGATACGCTGTCCAGCCCCATGTGCGCCTCGTAGTCGTCCAGGCCGATCTCCTTCCACGGATTTTCCATATGGCCGCCCCCTTATGATAAGTGATGCTCTATCCTACCACGGGGCGTTTTCCGGCGCAAGTGGGGAAAATGCGGGCCGCCCATATGTGTTCTTGCAAACGGCGGCAAAACGCGGTACACTGTTGCATATCCTGTTTGGGAGGAACCCACGCCATGAAGACCACCCGCAAGCCCCTGGGGCTTTACATCCATATCCCCTTCTGCAAACAGAAGTGCGCCTACTGCGATTTCTACTCTCTCTCCGGCAGGGAGAGCCGCATGGACGACTATACGGACGCCCTCTGCGCCCACCTGCTGGAGACCGCCCCCTTTGCTGCGGGACACACGGTGGACACCGTATACTTCGGCGGCGGGACCCCCAGCTATCTGGGGGAAAAGCGGCTGGCCAGGATCTTGAAGGCCGTCTTTAAAAAATACCATGTGGCCAAGGACGCGGAGATCACCCTGGAGGCCAACCCGGACTCCGCCGGGGACTGGAAGGTGCTGAAGACCCTGCGCAGGGCGGGGATCAACCGCCTGTCCCTGGGGATGCAGTCCGCCTGCGACGCGGAGCTTCGTGAGATCGGCCGGATCCACACCATGGATCAGGTCCGCGCCGCCGTGGAGGCCGCCCGGAGGGCCGGGATCGACAATTTGTCCCTGGACCTGATCTACGGCCTGCCCCACCAGACCATGGAGCGGTGGCAGCAGAATCTTGCCGCCGCGGTGGACCTGGCGCCGGAGCACCTGAGCTGCTACGGCCTGAAAGTTGAAGAGGGCACCCCTCTCTTCGCCCGGCGGGAGGCCGCCGGACTGCCGGGGGACGAGGAGCAGGCGGACATGTACCTGTACACCGTGGACTATCTCAGCCGCCACGGCTACCGCCAATATGAGATCTCCAACTTTGCCCGGACGGGCCGGGAGTCCCGTCACAATTTGAAATACTGGCTGCTGGAGGAATACGCCGGCTTCGGCCCCGGCGCCCATTCGGACTTCGGGGATGTGCGCTACGCCTATGAAAGGGATCTGGAGGGCTACATCCGGGGCATAAAGGACCACGCCCCCATGCTGTCGGAGAGCGAGCGCATCCCGCCGCTCAGCCGGGATACGGAGTGGGTCATGCTGGGGCTGCGGACCGTCCGGGGATTGGATCCCCGGGAGTTTGAGACCCGCTTCCGCCGCCGCTTTGCCTGCTTCCTGCCCTTTCTGGAGCGGTGCCGGCAGGCGGGCTACGCCGTGCTGGAGGAGGGCCGCTGGCATCTGACGCCCCGGGGCTTTTTGGTCTCCAACCAGATCATCGGCGGGATGCTGGACGCCCTGGCGGAGGACAAGCGCCGCCGGGCCGAGGCCGCCGCAAGGGGCGACTTCCGGATAACCCCAGCGTGAAACCGAGATAAAAGTGAAGAGATAAGAGATAAAAAATATCCCCTGTCGTTATCTCTTATCTTTTATCTCTTATCTCTTATCTTAATTTGCAGTTGGGTGATACTATGCACGTCTATTCCACGGGCCAATGGGTCCTGCTGTTTTTCTTCTACTGTCTCTGCGGCTGGGTGTGGGAGTCCTGCTACGTCTCCGCCCGCCAGCGCCGCTGGGTCAACCGGGGCTTCCTGCAGGGGCCGCTGCTGCCCATCTACGGCTCCGGGGCCATCATCATCCTGTTCGCCACGCTGCCGGTGGCGGGGAGCCTGCCGCTGATCTGGCTGTTCGGCATGATCGCCGCCACGGCGCTGGAATATGTGGTGGGCGCCGCCATGGAAAAGATTTTTAAAGTCCGCTACTGGGACTACTCCAGCCAGAAATTCAACCTGAACGGCCACATCTGCCTGACCAGCTCCATCGCCTGGGGCTTCTTCTCCATCCTGCTGGTGCGGTGCATCCACCCGCCCATCGGGCGGCTGCTGGCGGATGTGCCCGCCTGGCTGGTGGATCCCCTGGCCCTGGTGCTGACCGCCGCCTTTACGGTGGATGTGGTGCGCTCCGTCCAGGCCGCCCTGGATCTGCGGGAGACGCTTGCCCGGCTCACCGAGGAGAACGAGGATCTGCGCCGTCTCGCCAAGCGGGCCGAGGTGGCCGCCGCCTTTGCCGAGGACGACCTCCGCCGCTTCCGGGAGCGGACGGAGGTGGAGAAGCTGGTGTGGCAGCTGCGGCTGGAAGAGGGCGCGGATCAGCTGCGGGACGCCCAGGCCGCCCGGAAGCAGCGCCGCCTGGAGGCGCTGGAGGACTCCCTCCACCGCCGCACCAACGCCAAGCTGGAGGTGCTGCACACCATCTCCGACGCGCTGGAGACCTGCCGGGACCATCTTGCGGAGATCCCCGACATGACCGCCGAGATGCTGGAGGAGCGCCGCGCCGATTTGAACGAGGCCATCGAAAAGGTCCGGGAGCGGGAAGCCGCTGTCCGCGCCCGCAGCGCCAAGACCTATCAGAAGTCCCTGCGCATTTTGCAGGGCAACCCCTCCGCCATGGCGAAGGGCTTCGAGGAGGCTATGGACGCCCTGCGGAAGCTGGGGGAGCGGAAATAAGTGTGAAAAAAGAGACGCCTTGCGGCGTCTCTTTTTCACGCGAGCCCAACGGCGGCCATCAGCTCCTGGCGGAGGGCGCCGCCCCGCTCATCGCCCCAGTAGTCCAGGCAGACCACGTCGCCCTGTCCGTTGGGGCCGGGGCGGGTGTCGTCCCAAAAGTGTTCAAATTCGTTGTTGAAGTGGAAATAGTCCCCTTCCGGTCCCGCCAGACTGAACCGCACGCCGTCGCTGTGCCTGTACCCCTCCAAAACGATCTCCTTCAGGGCGGTGCTGCCGAAAACGGCGCTCCAGTGCAGGTGGTAGCTGTGCCGGTCCAGCACGGCGCGTAGTTCCTCCATCTCCGGCGTTTCCGGCTGGGCGGCCATTACAACTTTCGTGCCGGACCACTCCATGCAGAATTTCAAGGGGGCGGATGTATCCACCAGCTCCGTCAAAGGCCGGGGCCGCAGGATGTGGATGGGCGTTCCCACCACGATCACCACAATGGCCGCCAGCACCGTCCAAAACAGGATATCCTTGAGTTTTTTCATTTTCCTGTCAGACTCCTTTCAAATCAAAGTCCGGCGTGTACTCCTCCTTTGCCGAGGTCCGCTCCTGGGTGTAGCCGTCCACGACGCCGCAGTTCTCCATGTACTGAACAGCCGCCCGGTACTCCGCCTTCGTCACATGGCGGCTGAGGTTCCCCTGGGCCCCCGGCTGGGGGGTGTACTGGCTCATGAGGGAGAACAGCACGTCGCCGGGGCGGAAGGTCTCCGCCACCCAGTCGATCACCCGCCGGGTGTTCTCCAGCTCCCCCGGCAGGAGCAGGTGCCGGATCAGGACGCCCCGCTTCAGCAGCCCGTCCTCCATGCGGTACGGCCCGGTCTGGCGGAACATCTCCAAAATGGCGGCGCTGGCCCATTCAAAATAGTCCTCCGCCGCCGAGTATTTCTTCGCCGGCCCCGGCAGGGCGTATTTCAGGTCGGGCAGGTAGACCTGCACCTTCCCCTCCAGCAGCCCCAGGGTGTCCGGCTTCTCATACCCGCCGCAGTTCCACACCACCGGCACCGGCCAGGGCTCGTCTCCCAGGGCCTCCAGGATTGCCGGGGTGAAGTGGGTGGGGGTCACCAGATCCAGGCAGGCCGCCCCCCGGGCGATCAATTCTTCAAAGATCTCCCGCAGGCGGGCGGCGGCAATAGGTCTGCCGAAGCCCTCCTGGGAGATGACGCCGTTCTGGCAGAAGCGGCACCGCAGATTGCAGCCGGAGAAAAACACCGTCCCCGCGCCATGCTCGCCCACAAGGCACGGCTCCTCCCACTGGTGGAGCATCGCCTTCGCCACCACCGGGGCGGCGGGCATCCGGCACACGCCGCCCGCCTTCTCCGCCGTCCGTTCCGCCCCGCAGCTGCGGGGGCACAGGTTACAGATCATCGCTTCTCCACATCAAAGTCCGGGCCCAGGTCGCCGGCCATCCAGTGGCGGCGGCACAGGCCGATGTACTGGTCGTTGGCCCCGAGAACCACCTGCTCGCCCTCCTTCAGCACCTTGCCGCTGCGGTCAAACCGGGCGTTGAACAGGGCCTTTCTGCCGCACCAGCAGATGGTCTTGACCTCCTCCAGCTTGTCTGCCAGGACCAGCAGGGCCTCGCTGCCGGGGAACAGGTCCCCCTTGAAGTCCGCCCGCAGGCCGTAGCAGATCACGGGGATCTCCAGCACGTCCACCAGGTAGACCAGATACAGCACCTCGTCCTTGGTCAAAAACTGGGCCTCGTCCACGATGATGCAGGCGTTTTGCTGCAGCTCCATGACGGTGAGCTTTTGCAGCTCGTCAAAATAGATGCAGGGATAGGACAGGCCGATACGGGAGGCCACCATGTGGTCGCCGTCCCGGGTGTCCAGCCGGGGCTTCACCAGCAGCGTCTGCTGGCCCCGCTCCTCATAGTTGAACCGCACCATCAGGGCGTTGGCTGTCTTGCTGGAGCCCATGGCTCCGTATTTGAAATAGAGCTGTGCCATTATATGTCGTTCTCCTTGTTCTCCTTGGTTGATTTCACAATGGAGCGCCTGGCTCCTCCGGCTGCTTTTCAGGCTCCCCGCCGGAAGGGAGCTCCGGGCTCTCCAGCACCAGCCGGCGGCAGCCGGCGCAGTGCCAGGCAGTCTGATAGCTGGGCAGCCCTCCCTCGTTGTCCACCTGGAAGGCCCCCTCCACCATGGAGACGCTGACCCATTTGGCCCAGCCATTCGGGCGGCCCGGCGCCCACCAGATGCCCCGGCCACCCATGAGATAGCCCGTCTCCATCTCCTTCCCGCACCAGGGGCATGGGATGGGCGGCGGAACGCTCTCCGCTTTTTTCTGCTTCCGGGCCTCGTTCCAATCCCGCAGCTCCTCCAGAAGACCCGGAGCCAGCTCCCCGGTCTCCCCGGCTTCCGCGGTCTCCTCCGGGGGACGCCGCCGTTTTTCGGGGTCAATATCCCACGGGTCCTCTCCCTTTTTCCAGAAGGGCATGGTCATTCCTCCTCCCTGTCTCCGCCCTGGATGTGGCCCCGGAAGGTCTCCCCCGTCCGCCGGGGCAGGAAGGAGATGGGCTCCGGGGTCTTTTTGCCGTGGTAATAGCACCACAGCCACTTGAGGCACCAGATGAACTTCCGCAGAAGCAGCAAAAGCAGGATCAGCAGCGCCAGCCGCAGCAGATTCAGCACTCGTTCCATGTCTGCTCTCCCATCCGCTCCCGGGCCTCCGCGCAGTACCGGGCGAAGGCCGAGGGCACGGCGTGGGTCTCCAGACCGTCCAAATCCACCCACGCCCATTCCGCCGGGCCGTCCCCGGTGACCTCCAGGGTGTAGCCTGTCATGTGCCACTCCACATGGGTGAAGATGTGCTTGGCCGCCAGCTTGTTTCTCCACGCCTTGGGCTCCAGCCCCCAGGCCGCCACTTGCGCCGGGGCGGTCTCCTCGGTCAAAACGCCCTCCACATTGGGGAACTCCCACAGCCCCGCCAGCAGGCCTGTCTTCGGCCGCTTCCGCAGGGCCGCCCTGCCGTCCCGCAGCAGGAGGAACACCGTCCTCTCCTCCACCCGCCGGGCCTTTTTCGCCGCCTTTACCGGCAGGGTCTCCGCCGTGCCCCGGAGGCGGCCCAGGCAGAAGTCCGCCGCCGGACAGAACAAACACTTCGGCGGGCCGTTGGGTGCGCAGACCGTGGCCCCCAGCTCCATGGCGGCCTGGTTGAAGACGCGGACGTCCTCCGCCCGCTCCGGCATGATGGCCTGCACCCACGCCCGGACGGCCTTCTTCGTTTTGGGATCCAGGATGTCGTCATGGCAGTCGGTGATGCGGGCCACCACCCGCAGCACATTGCCGTCCACCGCCGCCTCCCGCCGGCCAAAGGCGGCCGAGGCGATGGCGCTGGCGGTGTAGTCCCCGATCCCCGGCAGGGCCAGCAGCCCCTCATAGGTATCCGGGAAGCCGCCCCGCTCCGCCACGATCTTCGCCGCCTTTTGGAGGTTCCGGGCCCGGCTGTAATAGCCCAGGCCCTCCCACAGCTTCATCAGCCGCTCCGTGGGGGCGGCGGCCAGGTCCTCCACCGTGGGGAAGGCATCCAGAAAGCGGGCATAATAGCCCAGGACCGCCGCCACCCGGGTCTGCTGGAGCATGATCTCCGACACCCAGACGCGGTACGGGTCCTGGGTCCGCCGCCAGGGCAGGTCCCTGGCGTTCTCCCGATACCAGGCCAACAGCGGCCCCGGCAGGCGGGAGAGCACATTTTCAGTTGTCAGCTCTTGTTGTTTCATGCTATTATCATACCACACGGCGGGGCCTCTTCCCAGCCCCCGCGAAATTTTTTTGAGAAAAGGCTTGACCTTCCCCCTGCTGGAAGGTATACGATAACTCCAGAAACGAGGTGAGCCCCATGAAGATCAACGAGGTGGAGGCCCTGGTGGGCATCACGAAAAAGAACATCCGCTTCTATGAGGCCGAGGGCCTGCTGGCCCCCCGGCGGAACAGCGAAAACGGCTACCGGGACTACGGCGAGGCGGAGGTGGAGACCCTGCGGCGGATCAAGCTGCTGCGGAAGCTGGGCGTGCCCCTGGAGGAGATCCGCAGGATGCAGAGCGGGACCCACACCGTGGGGGACGGCATGCGCCGCCACCTCATCACCCTGGAGCGGGACCGGGAGAACCTGGAGCAGTCCATCCGCCTGTGCGGCGAGCTGACCGGCTGCTGGGAGCGGCTGGGCGATCTGGACGCCGGGGCCATCCTGGCAGAGATGGAGGCCATGGAGCACTCCGGCGCGGCCTTCCCGGACAAGCAGCGCCAGGACATCCGGATCCGGTATGTGGCCCCGGTGGTCATCACGCTGCTGACAGTGGCGCTGATGGCGGCCCTGGCGGCGCTTATCATCTGGGGCAGCCTGCTGGATCCCATGGAGGCGCCGCCCCTCGTTTTGCTGCTGGTGCTGGCCGCCCTGCCCCTGCTGGTGGCCGGCGGCGTGCTGCTGGCCCTGTTCCAGCGGATCCGGGAGATCGGGAAAGGAGAGATTGATGATGCGCGGCAATTCTGAGAAACGAAAAAAGCGGGCCGCCCCGCTGGCCTGCGCCGCCCTGGCGGCGGCGTTTCTGGGGCTGCTCCTGGCGGCGCTGCTGCTGTTGCTGCCGGAGGCGGGCGGAGACGCGTCCGTCCTGATCATCCTGGCGCTGTACGCCGTGGTGGTGCTGGCCATGATCGGCGGCGTGCTGCTGGCCCTGGGCCAGCGGCTGCGGGAGATCGAAGGAGGCGAGGAAGAGGATGCCCGAAAGTATTGAGGCCCGCCGCGCCCGGCGGAAGCGGGAGGCGGTGCGGGGCGTGGTGCTGTTCGGATTGCTGCAGCTGGCCTGCGCCGTGTGCTTTGCCTCGCTGTGCTTCATTCCGGGGCTGCCGGGGTGGGCCGTTGTGCTGTTCGCGGTGCTGGCGCTTCTCTGCGCGGCGCCGCTGGCGTTTTCCCTGGTGACTTTAAAACAGAGATTTCGTGAAATTGAAGGAGGAGAATTAGATGCTGCTGCTGAATATTGACTACATTCCCGGAAAGGAACTGGAGGCCCTGGGCATCGTAAAGGGCACGGTGGTCCAGTCCAAAAACTTCGGCAAGGACTTTATGGCCGGCATGAAGACCCTGGTGGGCGGCGAGATCACCGGCTACACCGAGATGCTGAACGAGGCCCGCCAGATCGCCACCAAGCGGATGGTGGACGAGGCCGCCGCCCTGGGGGCCGACGCCGTCATCAACATCCGTTACGGCTCCTCTGCCGTGATGCAGGGTGCCGCCGAGGTCATCGCCTACGGCACGGCGGTGAAATTCCGGTGATGCGCGTCACATTCCTGGATCACAGCGGCTTTCTCATTGAGCTGCCGTCTGTGACGCTGCTGTTCGACTGGTGGAAGGGGGAACTCCCGGCCCTGCGGCCGGGGGTCCCCCTGCTGGTCTTTGCCAGCCATCACCACGAGGATCACTTCAAGCCGGAGATTTTCGCCCTGGACGACGGCGCCCGGGAGGTGCGCTTCCTGCTGGGAAAGGACATCCGGCTGTCGCCCCGGAACCGGGCGCGGTGGGGCGTCTCCGGCGAGACCGCCGCAAGGTGCTTGACGCTGGGCGGCAGCGAGACGGCGTCCCCCCTGCCGGGGGTGACGGTGGAGGCCCTGCCCTCCACCGACGAGGGCGCGGCCTTTCTGGTGACGGCGGAGGGGCGGGCTGTCTTCCACGCAGGAGATCTGAACTGGTGGCACTGGGAGGGGGAGGACAAGGCCTGGAACCGGAACATGGAGGTCAATTTCAAGCGGTACACGGAGCCTCTCCGGGGGCGGCGCATGGACCTTGCCATGCTGCCCCTGGACCCCCGGCTGGGGGAGCCGGGCTTCTGGGGTCCCCGGTACTTTTTGGAGCTGGCGGACATCGAACGCTTCCTCCCCATGCACCAGTGGGGCGATTTCGGCTTTACAGAAAAGTTTTTGGCCCAATGCCCCCAGTTTACCCCCCAGACTGTGCCCGTGACAGGTCGGGGGCAGTCCTTTGACTTTTGAACACCGAAGGAGAGAGAGCATGCAGATCGACGGCAACGAGCTGGCCATCCGGCAGAACGACCTGGACCGGGCGGGCCGCCACGAGGAGGCCATGGCCATCAAGCGGGAATTTTTGAAGCAGGTCCGGGAGAGCGGCGGCCACTGCCCCTGCCAGGAGGCCTGCCCCCACCACGGCAACTGCTTTGAGTGCGTGACGCTGCACCGGGGCCACCGGGACCACCTGCCCATGTGCCTGTGGGACATGGTGAACGAGCGGCTTTACAAGCTGTCCCTGATGACGGAGGGGACCCTGCGCACCTACGAGGACGAGCACGCCTGAGCAGGCGAGAGCGCGGATGCACCGGCATCCGCGCTCTTTCCTTATCCCAGCACCACGCCGATGACCAGGAACGCCATGGTCAGCAGCAGGAAATACAAAATCAGCTTCCAGACATATTTGACCCAGCGGTCATAGGGCACATGGCCCAGGGCCAGGGCGCCCATCACCACCGCCGCCGTGGGGGTGATGATGTTCACCAGGCCCGAGGCGGACTGGAAGGCCGTCACCACCAGGTCGCCGCCCACCCCCGCGAACTGCCCCAGGGGCGCCATGATGGGCACCGACAGCGTGGCAAGGCCGGAGGAGGACGGGATCAGGATGGTCAGGGGCAGATAGATGAGATACACCAGCAGCACGAAGCTGACGGGTCCCGCGCCGGACAGCGCCTCCTCGCCCCAGTGAAGCACGGTGTCGGTGATCTGGCCGTCGTTCATCAGCACGGTGATGCCCCGGCTGATGCCGATGATGAACGCCACGCCCAGCAGGTCCGCGCAGCCCGCCACGAAGGTTTCGGCGATCTCGTCCTCCCGCTGGCCGTCGATGAGGCCGATGACGACGCCGCCCACCAGGAACAGGGCGGACAGCTCCGGGAACCACCAGCCCAGGGCCGGCAGCGGCAGGCCCATCTCGTCAAAGGGGATGACGGCGTAGATCATGATGAGGAAGGTCAGGGTGAACAGCGCCAGGATGACCTTGCGCTTGGGGGTGAAGGGCACGGCCTCGTCCATGGTGACCTGGAGCCTGCCCGCGCCCACACCCACCACGGATTTGGAGGGGTTTTTCTTCACCTTGGCGGCGTAGGCCATCACGAACCAGATGGCGGCGCTCTCAAACACCACCCACTGGATGACGCGGAGCAAAATGCCCTCCCCCAGGGACACGCCGGCAAAGCCCGCCGCGATGCCCGTTGCAAAGGGATTCACCGTGGAGCTGATGACGCCGGCGCCGGCCCCCAGCAGGATCACGGAGATGCCCACCACCGCGTCATACCCCGCCGCCAGGAACACGGGGATCAGCAGCGGATAGAAGGCCATGGTCTCCTCCCACATGCCGTAGGTGGTGCCGCCCAGGCCGAACAGCAGCATCAGGATGGGGATGAGCCATTTCTCCTGGCCGTCCAGCAGGCGGATGGTGTCGCTGACGCCGGCGTCCACCGCGCCGGTCTTCATCACCACCCCCAAAAAGCCGCCCACCATCAGGATGAACACGCAGACATCCACGGCGTCATAAAAGCCGGAAAAGGCGGCCTTCAGCACGTCGCCCACTCCCTGGGGGTTGGGCGCCACTTCATGATACGTCCCCGCCGCCGGCACGCCGTCCACGTATTCATAGGCTCCCGCCGGGATGATCCAGGTGGCAACGGCCACCAGGATGATGAGCAGGAACAATATCGTGTACGCCGTGGGCATGCGGAACTTGGGTTTTTCCAAAGGGAACGCCCCCTTTTCTCACTTGCCGATGGTGGCCACCATGACGGCCTTGATGGAGTGCATGCGGTTCTCCGCCTCGTCGAAGACCACGGAGTGCTTGCCCCGGAACACCTCGTCGGTGACCTCCCGGATGTCCACGCCCTTGTCCTGCCACTCTTTTGCCAGCTTCGTCTCAAAGTCGTGGAAGGAGGGCAGGCAGTGCATATACAGCACGTTGGGGTTGCCGGTGGCCTCCAGCACCTCCTCCGTCACCCGGTAGGGGGAGAGGAGCTTGGCCCGGTCGGGGATCAGGGCCTCCTCGCCCATGGAGGCCCAGATGTCGCCGTAGATGACGTCGGCGTCCTTGACGTCCTTCATGCTGTCGGTGATCTCGATGAGGCCGCCGTTCTCCCGGGCGGTGGCGAAGGTGGACTTGACGATCTCCGGGTCCATCTGCTTGGCCAGCTCCGCGGGGCCGATGCCCACAAAGTGCATGCCCATCTTGGCCGCGCCGATCATCCAGGCGTAGCACATGTTGTTCCGCACGTCGCCGGGGAACACCACCTTCACCTGGTTCAGCGGCTTGTTGACGTGCTCTTCAATGGTCATCATGTCCGCCAGGATCTGGGTGGGGTGGTCGGCGTCGGTCAGGCCGTTCCACACGGGGACGCCGGAGTACTTCGCCAGGTCCTCCACCGCCTTTTGCTCATAGCCCCGGTACTCGATGCCGTCGAAGAAGCGGCCCAGCACCTTGGCGGAGTCCTCCAGGGACTCCTTTTTGCCCATCTGGGAGCTGTTCGCGTCCAGATAGGTGACGCTGGCCCCCTCCTGGGTGGCCGCCACCTCGAAGGAGCAGCGGGTGCGGGTGGAGGTCTTTTCAAACAGCAGCACGATGTGCTTGCCCTTCATGGTGGGATCGCAGATGCCCGCCCGGCGCTTGGCCTTCAGGTCGTGGCCCAGGTCCAGCAGGTAACGGATCTCCGCGGGGGTAAAGTCTGCCAGAGTCAGGAAGCTCCGGCCTTTCAGATTGACTGCCATAGTTCAGGTCTCCTTTTCAATATGATGACATATCTTCTTTCCCCTTGTTGGGGGGGAACGGGGGGATGCACCCCCCATTCTCTTTTTGAGATATCAAAAAGAGAATGGGCCGTGCACGGTCCAAGAGAAAAACCGCTTTGCAGCCAGAAATTTCCCCTGTTCGGGGAAATTTGGCCTGTGCGCGGGAGGCCGTGCGGATCGGGCTTGGCATAAACTTGCAAGGCTTCATCCGGCTGCGCTATACGCCGGCATTCGGTAGGGCGTTCAAGCCGCAATTTGGGACGCTAGGTGCAGGCCTGTGGGTGCTTGTCGCAAGGGCTTCTGCACCTAGCCCCGCTGCCGCTGCGCTGGCTTATTATCCTGCGTCGGCACCGTAGGGCGGGACGACCCCGGCCCGCCCTGCGGCAAATCCTCCGCCAACTTTCTTGTTTACAAAAAACCTCGTAGGGGCGGATAATATCCGCCCGGTTTCCGCAAGCGCCTACGTCTCGGGCGGATACTATCCGCCCCTACAACATCTCTGCATCATATTTCCCACGGGGTGCATAGCGAAGCGGAATGCACGGGTGGGATGATTCGGCCCTTGCGTCGCCCTCCCACAAATCCGCCCCCAACGTCCCAATTGCGGCGGCAGGCCGATGTGGGCAGAGCGGCCCTTGCCTATGCCGCATCTGGGGCGTGGAGGGGTGATTCGGGGTGCTCGTCGCAAGGGCTTGCGCCTCTGGCCCCGCTGACGCTGTGCTGGCAATTCACACATGGTACAGGGCGGATGTAGGCATCCGCCCCCACAAAGTTGGAGGACTTCCGTAGGGCGGGGCGCCCCCTTGTGCCCCGAATGGGGTACGCCCGCCGTGCTTTTGCGGACCGCCCTGTTTCAGCAAATGCCTGCGTTCAGGCCGATGCCCTGTATCTCGAATGGGATGCCAGGGACTTTACGGGTCCTCCCGCCACAGCGGCATCGACATGCACCGGGGGCCGCCCCGGCCCCGGCTCAGCTCCGCGCTGGGGATGGTGTGGATGCGGATGCCCGCCTCCTCCAGGGAGCGGTTGGTGACGTAGTTCCGGGAGTACACCACCACTTCCCCCGGGCCGATGGCCAGGGTGTTGCTGCCGTCGCTCCACTGCTCCCGGGCCGCGTCGATCTCGCTGCCCTGGCCGCAGGGGATCAGGGTCACACGGTCCAGGTTCAGGTGCTCCTTCAAAATGTCCTCCAGCCGCCCGTCCTCCTGGCGGATCTTCATTTTCCGGTTCTCGTCCAGCTCCATGACAAACACCGTCATGCTGGAGAGGATGTTGGGGTGGACGGTGAACTTGTCCCGGTCCACCATGGTGAACACCGTGTCCAGGTGCATGAAGGAGCGGGTCTTGGGGATGTTGAAGGCCAGGACCTTTTTGAAGCTCCCGTCATAGGAGAGCACCGCCTCCGCCAGGGTGTCGATGGAGTCCTCCCTCGTCCGCTGGGAGATGCCCACCGCCAGCACCTGGGGGCTGAGGACCAGGATGTCGCCGCCCTCCAGGGAGGAGGTCTCCCCCCGGTCATACCAGCGGGGAGCGTGCATATACGCCGGGTTGTGCTCAAAGATGAACTTGCCGAACAGCGTCTCCCGGTTGCGGGTGGCGGTGTGCATCTTGTGGATGGACACGCCGGTGCCGATGGTGGCAAAGGGGTCCCGGGTGAAATACAGGTTGGGCATGGGGTCCACGGCGAAGGGATAGCCGTCCTCCGCCGCCGAGAGGTAGTCCCCCAGCCTGCCGCTCCGGGCGCGGAGCTGGTCCTTGCGGACACCGGCCATCATGGCGGCCACCATCTCCTTGTCCGGCATTTTCCCCAGGTACTCCTCCAGCAGGCCCCGGGTGCGGTCGTCCTTCACGCCGGACTCGTCCAGGAACTGGCGGATGAGGTCCTGCCGCACCTCGCTGCTGGTCAGGGAATTGACCACCAGGTCCGTCAGGTACACCACCTCCACCCCCTGGCTGCGCAGGCAGTCGGCAAAGGCATCGTGTTCCCGCTGGGCCTCCCGCAGATAGGGGATGTCGTCAAACAGCAGCCGCTCCAGATATTCGGGCATCAGGTTTTCCAGCTCCTCGCCGGGGCGGTGCAGCATGACTTTTTTCAGCCGCCCGATCTCGGAGGTATTATGGATTCCGGTTTCCAAAACAGGCTCACTCCTTTTTCAGGGTCAGAATTGTTGCGCTCGTTCTGGAATAGGGTTTCTGGATTTTGATTTTTCATGCGTGGAAATGTAAATTTTTATAGGAGGGACGGAGAGCCGCCCTGGCGGGCGGGGGATAAAGGATCACGCAGACTTGCGTGGGAGATGCACCCCCCCATTTTCTTTGGTCTTGCCAAAGAAAACGGGCCGTGCACGGTCCAAAAGAAAAACGCTTTTCGTCCAAACTTGACCCTTTATGGGTCAAGTTTGGGGATGCGAAGGCTGTTGGCGGCGACCGGATAGAACTTGGAAAGTCTCATCCGGCTGCGCTGGACGTTGGTAATTGTCTGGCGTTCAAGCCGCATTTGTCCCGTGGGTGCGGATCTGCGGAATATCAACGCAAGGGCTTTCGCAACCCACCCGTGTGTTCCGCTTCGCTACACACTGCGTGGGCGGTTATCCCGCGCTGCGCCATGCGGCGGGGCGGGGTCGGCCCGCCCTGCGGATTTTGGCATTTTAGGGGCCTGCCGAAAGCAGAAAAGGGAGCGGCAGCGGAAGTAGGCGCAGAAGCCCATGCAGGTTTTGCCCGGTTTTGTACCGCGCCGGTTCGCGTGGCGGAAAGGGGACGACGATTGCCATGCATCCTTCCCGCGCCCAACGCGGAAACCTGTAAATTTCCTCAAACATATCTTTCCAAGTCCGCATCCCCAAACTTGCGTCCCATGGCACATGGGATGCAAGTTTGGACGAAAAGCGTGTTTCTTTTCATGGAGCCGCAGCGGAGCGTTTCGGAGCGCAACCGCCGCAAAGCGGCGGCTCTTAGCGCGGAGATGACCGTGCACGGCCCGTTTTCTTTTCGGCGCAACCGAAAAGAAAATGGGGGGGAACAGGTGAAGCGCCGCCAGTGGCGGAGAAAGCGAGCCTGTTTCGAGGAAGCGGCACGATTGGCGGCCCCGACAGGGGCCGCCAATCGTATTGCCGCGACGGTGGAGCATCCCCCGTATGCCTGCCAGGCATACATCCCCCCTCCGCAAGGGCAAAAAAAGAACAGGCCGAAGCCTGTTCCTCTTCCGCGCCCCTGCGCCGGCGCAAATCCGCAGGAAAAAAGGAGAGGCTCGCGCCTCTCCTTTTCATCAGCTGTTTTTGCCCAGATATGCTTCCTTGACCTTTTCGTCGGCCAGCAGCTCCGCACCGGTGCCGGACATGGTGATGTTGCCCGTCTCCAGCACATAGGCCAGGTCCGCGATCTTCAGGGCCATGTTGGCGTTCTGCTCGATCAGCAGCACCGTCACCCCCTGGCGGTTGATCTCCTGGATGATCTTGAAGATATCCTGCACCACCAGGGGCGCAAGGCCCAGGGACGGCTCGTCCAGCATCATCAGCTTGGGACGGCTCATCAGCGCCCGGCCCACGGCCAGCATCTGCTGCTCGCCGCCGGACAGCGTGCCCGCCAGCTGCCAGCTGCGCTCCTCCAGCCGGGGGAACAGCTGGTAGACCCACTGGATGTCCTTGGCGATGCCCTCCTTATCCTTGCGGAGGTATGCGCCGATCCGCAGGTTTTCCAGCACCGTCATGTCCGGGAACACCCGCCGCCCCTCGGGGCTCATGGCGATGCCGCTGGTGACGATCTTGTCGATGGACTTGCCCAAAAGCTCCTCCCCGTTCCACTGGATGGAGCCGGAGGACGCCTTCACAAGGCCGGTGATGGTCCGCAGGGTGGTGGACTTGCCGGCGCCGTTGGCGCCGATCAGGGTGACGATCTTGCCGTCGGGCACCTCCAGGGAGATGCCCCGGAGGGCCTGGATGCCGCCGTATGCCACGTGGAGATTTTCGATTTTAAGCATCTTCCGCCACCCCCAGGTACGCGTCGATGACGCGCTTGTTGTTCTGAATCTCCGCCGGGGTGCCCTCGGCGATCAGCTTACCGAAGTCCAGCACATAGATGCGGTCGGAGATGCCCATGACCAGATTCATGTGGTGCTCGATGAGAAACACCGTCAGCTTGAACTTGTCCCGGATCTCGCCGATGAAGGCCGTCAGCTCCTCCGTCTCCTGGGGGTTCATGCCGGCGGCGGGCTCGTCCAGCAGCAGCAGCTTGGGCTCGGTGGCCAGGGCCCGGGCGATCTCCAGCCGGCGCTGGAGGCCGTAGGGCAGGGAGCCGGCGATCTCGTCCTTCAGATGCAGCAGGCCCTGCTCCTCCAAAAGGGCGGCGGCCTCCTCCCGCATCCGCTTCTCCTCCTTGTGGTTCAGGCGGAAGGTGGCGGTCAGGAAGTTCTGCCTGGCCCGCATATGCTTGGCGATAAGCACGTTGTCAAACACCGTCAGCGCGGAGAACAGGCGGATATTCTGGAAGGTGCGGGCCATGCCCAGCTTTGTGATTTTGTCCGGGGTGGGCGAGAGCACGTGGCTGGTGAAGGCGTCGGGATCCCGCTCCTTCTCCGCCGCGCGGCGGGCCTCCAACTCCTTGTCACATCGTGCTTTCAGCGCCGCCCTGGCGGCCTCGTCCGTCTCCGCCTCTATGGCGGCCATCGCCGCCGGGTCTGCCTCCAGCTTGTACTCGCCGGTGTACAGCTCCGGGTATTCCCCCTTGTAGAGCTTCTTCATCTTGCCCTGGGGGTGGTTGCGCACGATGGTCTCCCCCAGGAAGGACACCCGCCCGTTGCTGGGCTGGTACACGCCGGTGACCACGTTGAAGGCGGTGGTCTTGCCGGCGCCGTTGGGGCCGATGAGGGCCACGATCTCCCCCTGGTTCACATCCAGGGTCAGGTTATCCACAGCCACCACGCCGCCGAACTGCATGGTGACGTTTTCAATGTGAAGGACATTGCCGTTCATTGTTTCGCCTCCTTCCCGCGTTTTCCAGTCAGCTTCCTGCCCCACTTGGCCAGGGTGCCGAAGATGCCGTTCCAGGAGAATTCGCTGGTGCCCATCAGGCCCCGGTTATAGAACAGGACAATGACCATCAGCAAAACAGAGAAGATGACCATGCGCAGTCCGGAGCGGAAGATGGGGATGCTGACCCCGGCGATGCTCAGGGGGTTGTCGCACCAGCGCAGCCACTCCTTGCCGGCGGTGTAGACGAAGGCGCCGATCACCGTGCCAGTGATGGAGCCCAGGCCGCCCAGCACCACGATGAGCAGCAGCTCATAGGTCAGGGCGATCTTGAACTGGTTGGGGTCGATGGCGGTGAGGTGGCTGGCCAGCAGACCGCCGCCGATGGCGGCGAAGAACGCGCCGATGGCGAAGGACATCTGCTTGTGCTTGGCCAGGTTGATGCCCATGGCCTCGGCGGCGATCTCGTTGTCCCGGATGGCCTTGAAGGCCCGGCCGTAGGAGGAGTTGATGAGCATCACGATGATGGCGATGCAGATGGCCACCAGCCCCAGGCACAGCCACAAGCCGCTGCCGGGGAGCCCCAGGCTCTCCCACATGGAGGAGAAGGAGGGCACGTTTTTCAGCCCCAGGGAGCCGTTGGTGAAGGGGGCCAGCTCGTTGTTGGACAGGACCACCCGGATGATCTCGGAAAAGCCCAGGGTGGCGATGGCCAGGTAGTCGCTCTTCAGCCGCAGCACCGGCGCGCCGATGAGCAGGGCCAGTCCCGCGGCCACCAGGCCGCCCAGGATCAGGGCCACCAGGAAGGGCAGGCGGATGTTTTCCAGCACAGGGTTGATGGGCACCACATAATAGATGCCCGCCCGGCCCGCCGGGTCGGTGGTGAGCATGGCCACCACATAGGCGCCGATGGCCATAAAGCCCGCCTGGCCCAGGGAGAACAGGCCGGTGAAGCCGTTGACCAGGTTCATGGACACGCCCACCAGGGCGTAAATGGCGCTGAGTTTGATGATGTTGGTCACGTAGGTGCTGCCGATGATCTTCAGGTCCAGCAGGGTGATGACCACCGCCGCCGCGGCCACCAGGGCGACAGTCAGGCCTACGTTTGCCTTTTTACTCAATTTCATAAACGTATCACACCTTATCTGTCATTTTTTCGCCCATCAGGCCGGTGGGCCGCACCAGGAGCATCAGGATCAGCAGCACGAAGGTAAACGCGTCGCTGTAGCCGCTGAGGGAGGGGAACAGGGCCACCAGAAAGGTCTCCACCGCGCCGATGATGAACCCGCCGATGCAGGCGCCGGGGATGGAGCCGATACCGCCCAGCACCGCCGCCACGAAGCACTTCAGGCCCGGCATCATGCCGCTGTAGGGATAGACCATGGGGCGGGGCGAGAAGTAGAGGATCGCGCCCACCGCCGCCAGGGCGGAGCCGATGGCGAAGGTGAAGGAGATGACCCTGTTGATCTTGATGCCCATGAGCTGGGCGGTCTCAAAGTCCTTGGAGGCAGCCCGCATGGCCATGCCCATCTTGGTCTTGTTCACCAGGAACATCAGCGCGATGACCAGAACGATGGTGACGATGGGGGTGATGATGGTCACCGACTGGAGATTCACCGAGCCCCACACCAGGGGGATCTGCAAAAAGGAGATGGCGGGAAAAGCCTTGGGAAGGCCGGTGAAGAGGTAGGTGGCAAAGTTCTCCAAAAAGAAGGAGACGCCGATGGCGGAGATCATGATGGACATGCGGGGGGCGGTGCGCAGGGGCTTGTAGGCCAGCTTTTCAATGACCACGCCCAGCAGCACCGTCAGCAAAATCACCGCCGGGATGGCCACGAACCAGGGCAGCATGAAGTTGGTCATGGCGAAGATGGTGAAGTAGCCCGCCATCATGAAGATGTCGCCGTGGGCGAAGTTGATCAGGCGCAGGATGCCGTACACCATGGTATAGCCAATGGCGATCAGGGCATAGGCGCTGCCGATGGAGATGCTGGTGGCACAGCTTTGGAAAAAGGTTGTCAGGTCCATTGGGGGGAATCGCCTCCAGTATTTCAAAATTCCGGAATGGGAGAGATGTTCCCAGCCAAGTCAAAAACGGAGCAATGTGCATTGGCGGCGCTTTTGACCAGGCTGGAGACATGCCTGGGAAAAACAGCAGTCGGGCAGGAGACTTGCGCCCCCTGCCCGGTGCTGTATCGGGGTCGGAATTACTGTACGTCGGACACGGTGACAGTGTCGGCGTAGGTCAGCTTGCCGTCCTTGACCACCTTCAGCACGGCGGAGTCCTTGGACACGTCGCCGTTCTCGTCAAAGGCGATGGGGCCGGTGACGCCGGTGAAGCTGACGTCCTTCAGGGCATCCCGCACGGCGGCGCCCTCGGTGGAGCCGGCGGCCTCGATGGCCTGGATGGCGGTCATGTAGGCGTCGTAGCCCAGAGCGGTGACCACGTTGATGGTGTCGGTGTTGAACGCGGTCTTGTAGCCGCTGACGAAGTCGGCAACATCCTCGCCGCTGTCGTCAAAGAAGGTGGAGGCGATGATGCCCTCGGCGCAGCCGGCGGAGCCCTTCTCGGCGGTCTGGACCATCTCGGCGTTGTCCCAGGTGTCGGGGCCCATGAACACCGCGTCCAGGCCCAGGCTCTTGGCCTGCTGCAGGATCACGGGAGCGGCGGTGATGGAGCAGGGCGCGAACACGCACTGGGCGCCGGAGGTCTTGATGTTCTGCAGCAGGGCGCTGTAGTCGGAGTTGTTGGCGGGGAAGCTCTGGCTGGAGACGATCTCGCCGCCGAAGTCGGCGAAGTAGCCCTCGAAGAACTGGCCCAGGCCGATGGAGTAGTCGTCGCCCACCTGGGTCAGCACGGCGGCCTTGTCATAGCCCTGCTGGATGGCATAGTAGGCCAGGACCTTGGCCTGGAAGGAGTCCAGGAAGCAGACGCGGAAGTAGAAGTCGTTGCCCAGAGTGACCTGGGGGTTGGTGCAGGAGCAGCCGATGGCGGGGATCTCAGCGTCCTTGAACACGGAGCCGGCCGCGATGGACACGGCGGAGCCGTAGGAGCCCAGGACGATGGAGCAGCCCTCGTTCACCAGATAGCTGGCGGCGTTGGCGGCCTCGGACTTGTCGGACTTGTTGTCGGAGATCACCAGCTCCACCTGGTATTCCTCGCCGCCGATGCTGACGGTGGGCCGGACCTGGTTGGCGTACTTGATGCCGTCCACTTCCAGCTGGCCGCCGCCGCCGTTTTCGCCGGTGGTGGGCTCGAACACGCCGATCTTGACGACCTTGTCGCCGGAGGCGCCGCCCTGGCCGGAATCGGAACTATTGCCGCCGCAGGCCGCCAGGCTCAGGGCCATGACCAGCGCCAGCACAAATGCTGTCAGTTTCTTCATTCTTTTCATCCTCCATTTCAGTGGGACAGACGTTTGTCCCCATATGGATAATATTTTATGTGTTTTTCCCCCTCTTTGCAAGGTAAATAATTCACAGAAAGATTTCCCCGTTTTTCCCATTCTCAAAAGCTGTCCCTACATTTTCCCCCGATCCTGTCCCCTTCTCGCGGACAGTTGCCCAAAGCCGCCGCTTTTTGTGGGACATTTGTCTTTCATTTGCGGACAATCGTTTTGGTGATTCTGCCGAATCGACTCTGGGACAACTGCTGATTTTCCGCCTATTTTGCAAAAAAGAGGACGGCCAAGGCCGTCCTCTTTCCGCTTTTCTCATTCGGCGGACGGCCCGCCGCCGTCCACGATGGCCAGGAAGGCCTCCCGGTCCATGGTCTCATGCTCCAGCAGATACTTGGCCACAGCGTCCAGCTGCGCCCGGCGGCCCTGGAGGATCTCCCGGCAGCGCCGGCAGGCATCCCCCACCACCGCCTTGATCTCCTCGTCGATCTGGGCCGCCACCGCCTCGGAATAGCCCCGGCTCTGGCCCATGGTGCGGCCGATGAACACCTCGTCATGGCCGGTGTCAAAGGCCACCGTGCCCAGCTTTTCGCTCATGCCGTAAGCCGCCACCATCTTGCGGGCGATGGCGGTGGCCCGCTGGATATCGTTGCTGGCGCCGGTGGAGATGTCCCCCAGGCACAGCTGCTCCGCCACCCGGCCCCCCAGCAGCGCCACGATCTGGTCCTCCATGTAGCGCTTGGAGAGATAGGAGCGGTCCTCCTCCGGCAGGGAGATGGTCATGCCGCCGGCCCCGCCCCGGGGGACAATGGTGATCTGGCTCACCGGGTCCTGGTCCGGCAGGGCGTGCATCACCACGGCGTGGCCCGCCTCGTGCCAGGCGGTCAGCTCCCGCTCGTGCTGGGGGATGACCCGGCTCCGCTTCTCCGGTCCGGCGATGACCTTGATCTCCGCCTCCCGCAGGTCCTCCATGGTGATGAACTGCCGGTCCTTCCGGGCCGCCAGCAGGGCGCCCTCGTTCACAAGGTTCTCCAGGTCCGCGCCGGTGAATCCGGCGGTGCCCTGGGCCAGCTTCCGCAGATCCACGTCCTCCGCCAGGGGCTTGCCCTTGGCGTGGACCTTCAGAATCTCCTCACGGCCCTTGATGTCCGGCAGGCCCACATAGATCTGCCGGTCGAACCGGCCGGGCCGCAGCAGGGCGGGGTCCAGCACATCCGCCCGGTTGGTGGCGGCCAGGACCACCACGCCCTCGTTGGCGGCAAAGCCGTCCATCTCCACCAGCAGCTGGTTGAGGGTCTGCTCCCGCTCGTCGTGGCCGCCGCCCACGCCGGTGCCCCGCTGGCGGCCCACGGCGTCGATCTCGTCGATGAACACGATGGCGGGGGAGGTCTTCTTCGCCTGATCGAACAGGTCCCGGACGCGGCTGGCGCCCACGCCCACATACAGCTCCACGAAATCGGAGCCGGAGATGGATAGGAATCCCACCCCGGCCTCGCCGGCCACCGCTTTGGCCAGCAGCGTCTTGCCGGTGCCCGGGGGGCCCACCAGCAGCACGCCCTTGGGGATGCGGGCGCCCAGGGAGATGAAGCGCTTGGGGTCCTTCAGAAACTCCACGATCTCCTGGAGCTCCTCCTTCTCCTCGTCCGCGCCGGCCACGTCCTCAAAGGTGACCTTCTTGTCCTTGTCCGACAGGACGCGGGTCCGGGCGGAGCCGAATTTCGCCATGCGGTCGGCCCCCATGCCGCCGCCCTGGGCACGGAAGACGAAGAAATAGAACATCACGCCCATCACCAGGGCGGTCAAAAGCCAGGGCAGGATCAGCTCCAGCCAGTTGGTGGTCTCCGGCTCCGGGTAGTCGTAGGCCTTGATGACCCCCTTGGCATACTGATCCTGGACCAGCTGGTTCATGTCGTCGTAAAACAGCTGGAAGTCATACAGCCGGTAGCGGACGGTCCTGCTGCCGTCCAGTTCCTCCCGCAGGGTCATGGTCAGGGTGTGGCTGTCGTCGATGGAGAAGGCCTCCACCTTCTCCTGCAGAAACAGCTGGCGGACCTGGGAGTACTCCAGCTGGGGCGTCTGGCTGTTGGCCTGCCACAGCCAGCTCATGCACAGGAAGATCACCAGAGCCAGGAAAATAAAGCTGAAATTGGATACACAGTTATTTTTTGTCAAAAAGGTCCCTCCTTTGGGAAAATCGCCATGAGATCAGTTGGCCGCGTATACCTCCGGCTTCAGGACGCCGATGTAGGGGACGTTGCGGTACTGCTGGCAGTAGTCTAACCCGCAGCCCGTTCCCGCCGGGCAGGCCCGGCGGGAGCCCTTTGATCGGTTTTGAACGGTCCGGAGTGAATCCGGCCCGTTCCGAGGTTTTGCTCCGCAAAACGCTCGTACGCCGTGACCGGCGGCGGCGCTCTGCGCCGCCCGTGGTGTGCTCCGGCCTTACTGGGCCGCGTATACCTCCGGCTTCAGGACGCCGATGTAGGGCACGTTGCGGTACTGCTGGCAGTAGTCCAGGCCGTAGCCCACCACGAACTCGTCGGGGACCACGAAGCCCGCCAGATCGGGGGTGATGGCCTTGGTGCGGCGGGAGGGCTTATCCAGCAGCGTCACGATGGTGATGGACGCGGCGCCCTTGGTCAGGAAATACTGCTTTAAAAAGGCCAGGGTGTTGCCGGAGTCCAGAATGTCCTCCACAATGATCAGGTGGCGGCCGGTGATGTCCTGCTGGATGTCGTGGTTGATCTTCACCCGGCCAGAGGACACCGTGGCGTTTTCATAGGAGCTGACGGCGATGAACTCCACGTCGCTCTTCACCTGGCAGGCGCGCACCAGATCCGCCATGAACACGAAGGAGCCCTTCAAAACGCTGAGGAACAGAGGGTTCTTCCCCTCAAATTTCTCATACAGCTCCTCGCCCATCTCCGCGATGCGGGCCTTCAGCTCCTCCTCCGTCACCAAAACCTTCAGGATATCCTTTTCCATCTCGCTTCTCATGTGTCGCTCTCCTCTGTTTCTTGATAAAATGTCACAAACACCGCCGTTCCGTCCTCTTGCGGTGTAAATTCCACATCCATGCCGATCTTCGGCACCGCCGCGGGCCTCCCGTCCGCCCGCAGCACCGGCAGGCCGTCCCGCCGCCAGGGCCGGACGCCCCGGTCGGCGCACAGCCGCTTCAGGGTCCGGCTCCCCCGGGCGCCCGGAAGGGTCATCCGGTCGCCGGGCCGCCAGGCGGAGACGGACAGTTCCGCCGCTTCCGGCAGGGACAGCCGGTGGCTCTCCCCCCTCCCCGGCGCCGCCGCCAGGGTCACGGTCCAGTCTCCGAAGCGCACCGTCTCTCCCCGTGCGATGGGGACCGGCTCCGCCGGCGGGGACTGGCGAAAAATCACCAGGTCCTCCCCTTCGCACCAGACCATCAGGCGGCAGGACAGCCGCGCCTCCATGTCCGTGCGGCCGCTGCCGGCCACCGCCAGCACCGCGCCCACATCCACGGCGCTCAGGTCCTTTCGGTGCCCGCAGACCCGCCCCAGCAGGTCCAGCACCGCCCGCTCCGCCACAGCGGCAGGCGCTGCGTTCAGCGCGCTCCGGGCAATCTGCAGGCCGTTCGGACACATTCTGGCCCCGGCGGACACCTCCTCCGCCGCCAGATCCAAGGCCTTGCCCTCCCGGATCAAAACAGCGGCGGTGCGGGCCATGTTCTCCGCCACCCTGGGGTTGATCTCCCGCAGCACCGGCAGCACCTTGTGCCGCAGCAGGTTGCGGGCGGTGGTGTCCTCATCATTGGTCTCATCCTCCACATGGGGGATGCCGTGGGCGGCGGCGTAGGCCGCAAGTTCCGCCCGTGGGATTTGCAGAAAGGGCCGGACGATGTTGTCCCGGACAGCCGGGATGCCGCAAAGCCCCCGGGACCCGGTCCCCCGGCACAGGTTCAAAAGCATGGTCTCGGCGTTGTCGTCGGCGTGGTGGGCGGTCAGAATCCAGGCGCAGTCCGCCTCCTGCGCGGCCCGCGCCAGAAAGCCGTACCGCAGCTGCCGGGCGGCCTCCTCCACGGTCAGTCCCTGGCGCTTCGCCAGGGACCGGGTGTCTCCCTCTCCCCGGAGGAAGGGCACGCCTCTTGCCGTGCAGTAATCCCGGACGAAGGCCTCGTCCCGGTCCGCCGCCTCCCCCCGGAGGCGGTGGTTGAAGTGGGCCGCGGCCACGGTGCCGCCGTTGTCCCGGCACCAGTCCAGCACGCAGTTCAGCAGGCACATGGAGTCCAGCCCGCCGGACACCGCCGCCAGAAACCGCCGCTGCGTCTCCGGCTTCCCCAGCGTCAGGCGGTCCAGAAACAGCCGGGCGTCCGGCAGATCAGTAGTCCTCTTCGTCATAGCGGGTATCCAAAGTGGAGAAGGTGGTGTACTCCGGCATCCACCGCAGCTCCACCTTGCCAGTCTCGCCGTGGCGGTTTTTGGCCACGATGCACTCGGCGATGTTGTGCTTTTCCGAGTCCTCATTATAATAGTCGTCCCGGTACAAAAACAGAACGATATCCGCGTCCTGCTCGATGGCGCCGGACTCCCGCAGGTCCGACAGCATGGGCCGCTTGTCGTCCCGCTTCTCGTTGGCGCGGCTGAGCTGGCTCAGGCAGATGACGGGAACGTTCAGCTCCTTGGCCATGATCTTCAGCATCCGGGACATATCGCTGACCACCTGCTGGCGGTTGTCGCCGCCCCGGTTTGGCCCGCCGGCGGAGGTCATCAACTGTAAGTAGTCGATAACCACCAGGCCCAGGTCGTCCAGGCGGCGGCACTTGGCGTTCATGTCCGCCACGGACAGCATGGGGTTGTCGTCGATGCGGATGTCCAGCTTGTTCAAAACGGTGGCAGCGCCGGCGATCTTCTCCCAGTCCGTCTCCCGCAGGGTGCCGGTTTTCAACCGGTAGTTCTCCACGCAGGCCTCGGAGGACAGCAGGCGGGTGGCCAGCTGCTCCCGGGACATTTCCAGGGAGAAAACCGCCACGGTCTTCTTGGCGCTTTTCGCCACGTTCAGAGCGATATTCAGCGCGAAGGAGGTCTTGCCCATGCCGGGGCGGGCGGCCAGCAGGATCAGGTCGGACTTGTTCAATCCCGTGATCTTCTGGTCCACGGCGGAAAGGCCGGTGGACAGGCCCGGCAGATGGTTTTCGCTCTCACTCATCTCCCCCAGGCGGTCCAGCACCTCCGGCAGGACCTGCCGCAGGGGCACCATGTCCTGGGCGCTCTGGCCCCGGCGGACGGCGTACACCTTCTGCTCGGCGGCCTCCAGGATGTCCCCGGCCTCGCCCACGCCCTCCTGCACCAGGGCAGTGATCTCCGCCGCCGCCTGGGCCACGCCCCGCAGCAGGGCCTTGTCCCGGACGATGGCCACATACTCCATCACGTTGGCGCTGGTGGGGGTGATCTCCATGAGCTGGGCCAGGTAGGAGCGGGTGGTGTTTTCGTCATAGGTGCCGGACTTCTGCATCTCCTCGCAGACGGTGATGCCGTCGATGGGCTTGGCGTAGGAGAACATGGAGTAGATGGTTTCAAAGATCTCCCGGTTCTGACGCAGATAGAAGTCCGAGGGACGCAGCTTGTCCATCACGTCCTTGACGCAGCCCGCGTCGATGAGCATGGAGCCCAGGACGGCCTGTTCGCCCTCCAGACTGTGGGGCATTTGCCGGATGAGCAGATCTTCCATTGCCATGGGGTTTCCTCCTTTGTCCCGGCAGTCCGGGACGGGGTTTGCACCCCCCATTTTCTTTTTGAAACATCAAAAAGAAAATGCGCCGTGCACGGTGGAAAAGAAAAAATGTTTCGTCCCAACTTTCCCCATGAAACATGGGGAAAGTTGGGGGATGCGGACCTCGTGACGGCGCGTCTGGCAGAAACTTGCCGGGCTTCATCCGGGTGCGCTATACGTCGGCGTTCGGTAGGGCGTTTATGCCGCAAGTTGGGACGTTGGGTGCGAATTTGCGGGTGCTTGTCGGAAGGGCTTCTGCCTCTGGCCCCGCTGACGCTACGCAGGGCTGTTATCCTGCGTTAGCGTGGCCTGCGGGGAATGCAACCCCCCGTAGGGGCCGATCTCCGGCCTAAGAGCCGCCCTGCGGGCGGTTGGCCTCCGAAAGGCGGCCTGCGGGCCGCTCTGCCCACATCGGCCTGCCGTCACAATTTGGGACGTTGGGTGCGGATTTGTGGGAGGCCGACGCAAGGGCTGAATCATCCCACCCGTGCATTCCGCTTCGCTATGCACTCCGTGGTGGGATATGATGCAGAGATATTGTAGGGGCGGATATTATCCGCCCGAAACGCGGGTGCTTGTGGGAACCGGGCGGCTATTAGCCGCCCCTACGAAGGTTTTTGTAAGCAAGAAAGTTGGCGGAGAATTTGACGTTCGGCGCGCCGGGTCGTCGCGCCCTACGGTTCCAACGCAGAACAATAGCCAGCGCAGCGGCAGCGGGGCTGTTGATTAGGCCCTTCCGACAAGCACCTACAAGTCTGCATCCACGCCGCAAATGCGGCATAGACGCCCTACCGAACGCCGGCGTATAGCGCAGCTGGATAAGACTTTCCAAGTTTTATCTGGTCGTACCGTAACGAGGGCCGCATCCCCAAACTTGACCCTTTATGGGTCAAGTTTGGACGAAAAGCGTTTTTCTCTTTGGACCGTGCACGGCCCGTTTCTCTTTTCAAGAAAAAGAGAAATGGGGGGTGCATTCCCAGCGCCGCGACACGGCGCATCCCTTCTTATTTCTCCTCAAACACGGACACGTACACCGTGCCGGTGACCTCAAAGCCCAGCTTGGCCTTGACCTGATAGCTGCCGAAGGCCTTGATGGGGTCCTCCAGCACCAGCTTCTGCTTGGGGATGTCGATGTCGAACTGGGCCTTCAGGCCGTCGGAGATCTCCTTGGTGGTGACGGCGCCGAACAGGCGGCCGCCGCTGCCGGCCTTGGCGGTCAGCTTCACCATGCACCCTTTCAGCTTCTCGGCGGTGGCCTCGGCCTCGGCCTTCTGGCGAGCCTCCTCGGCCCTGCGGGCCTTTTCCTTCAGGTTCATGGTGTTGATAGCGTCGGCTGTGGCGGCAATGGCCATCTTCCGGGGCAGGAGGAAGTTCCGGGCGTAGCCCTCGGACACCTCCACCATCTGGCCCTTTTTGCCCTGGCCCTTCACATCCTGCTGTAAAATCACTTTCATGGGTCTTGTTCTCCTTTACATGGTATATGGTAATTCGTTATTTTTCAAAATACGCGTCGATGGCATCGATCAGCCGGCCGCGGACCTCCAGCGCGCTGCTGTTGGACACCCGGCCGCCGGCGGTGGTGGAGTTTCCGCCGCCGCCCAGGGCCTCCAGAATGACCTGAACGTTCAGCTCTCCCAGGGAGCGGGCGGACATCATCACATTCTCCCCGCTCTGGTACACCACGAAGGACGCCTTCACACCCTTCAGCGTCAGCAGCTCGTCCGCCGCCTGGGCCGCCGTCACCCGTTCCACGCCGTCCTGGGGCACCACCGCCAGGGCGATGTCCTCCCGGTACAGCTCCGCCCGGCGGATGATGTCGTAGCGGGACACCATGTCGCTGAGGTCGTTCTGGAACAGGCGCTGGACGTCCGCCGTGTCGGCCCCCGCCCGGCGCAGAAACGCCGCCGCCTCAAAGGTGCGGCCGCCGGTGCGGAGGGTAAAGTGCTTGGTGTCCAGCACGATGCCGGCAAGCAGGGCCTCCGCCTCCTCCCGCAGAAGGTCGGCGGGCTCCACCAGATACTGCAGCAGCTCCGTCACCAGCTCCGAGGCGGAGGAGGCGTAGGGCTCGTGGAAGCTGAAGGCCGCGTTTTCGATATAGCTGGCGGCACGGCGGTGGTGGTCGATGACCGCCACCCGGTTGCAGGATTCCAGCATCTGCCGGCTCTCCACCATGTCGGGGCGGTTGGTGTCCACCACCACCAGCAGCGCGCCGGGACGCATCTTCAAAAACGCCTCGCCGGGGGAGACGAAGATCTCCGCGTATTCCGGCAGGGCCCGCAGCTTTTTCAGCACCGCGTCCGCCGCGTTATGCTCCAGATCGATGACGATTTGGGCCTTTTTGCCCCGTTTCCGGGCGGCGCAGCAGATGCCAACGGCGGCGCCCACGGCGTCCATATCCGCGAAGCTGTGGCCCATGGCGTAGATCTCCGCGGCATCGCCCATCAGTTCGCTGAGGGCGTTGGCCATGACCCGGGACTTGACCTTGGTGCGTTTTTCCGTGGTCTTGGCCCGGCCGCCGTAGAACGCGAAGTCCACCCGGCCCCGGACCACCGCCTGGTCGCCGCCCCGGCTGAGGGCCATCTCCAGGGAGAGGTTGGCATTTTTATACAGCTCCGGGATGCTGTCGGCGTCCTTGCCCATGCCGATGGACAGCGTGGGGTGGACCCCCTCGCCCACTTTGATGTCCCGGATGGCGTCCAGCACGGAGAATTTCTCCTCCACGAAGTGCTCGTAATACTGCTCCTCAAAGATGAATAGGTAGCGGTCCCGCTCGGTCTTCAGCAAAAGGCCGTCTCCGGCCGCCGCCCAGCCGCTGAGCTTTTCGTCGATCTGGGCCAGGACGGCGCTGCGCTGGGTGTCGGCGCAGGCCTTCATCAGATCCTCGTAATTGTCCACCATCAAAATCGCCAGCACCGGGCGGGTGGCGGTATAGGTCTCCCGCAGCAGGTCCGCGTCGGTGGTGTCCACCCAATAGGTGGTGGCCACCAGGTTCTGCTCCCCGTTCCGGCCCTTGGCCCGGACCAGGCTGCCGTAGACCCGGAAGCGGCGGTTGTTCATCAAAACCCGCTCCGGGCACTCCTGCTTGCCCTCCAGCAGCCACTGGACGGGGCAGTTGGGCACCGCGTCCTCCACCTTCATCTCAAACAGGTGCTCCCGCACCCCCGCCAGCTGGAGGAAGTTTTCGTTGCTCCAGATGACCTCCCCGGTGTCGGGCCGGAAGACCATGATGGGCAGGGGGGAATTGATCAGGGTGGATTTGCTGGCGGTATCCACGCTGCCGGTGACGCTGTCGATGTATTGCAGAACGCTCTGCCTGCGCTTTTGATTGCTTTTGGTGAAGTAGAGGTACAGCCCCACGGTGGCCACGCCCTCCACCAGGGCCAGCGCCGGGCTCACCGTGACGGCGGCCAGGGCAAAGAGCACCATGCACAGAAAATACAGCTTCAGATTCGGTTCCAGCAGGCGGGAGAGTTTTTTATTGTTCATAAGCAAAAGCTCCTTATACCGGAAAACATACTGATAGATTTTATAAGTATACCATTTTTGCAGGAGGCGTGCAACGGATAATGTGAAAAAAACACCGGATGTCCTCTGCCGGACAAAAGGAAGCAGCACCGCCGGCATTCGATCGGCGGTGCTGCACGAAAAGGAGAAAAGGCAGACAGGGGTTTCAAGATCTGCCTGGGAATCATTTTTTTGCGCGGTCAGCCCGGAGGAGGGCCAGGTTCAGCGCCAGGGCGGCCAGGGCGGCCGCCGCGGCGGGCAGGCCCAGCAACCGCAGGCCAAGAACGCCCTGGAGGGCGCTGCTGGCAAAGGATCCGGCGGCGATGCCGATATTGCCCGCCACCGACAGCGTGGAGGCGCAGAGGCTGGCGGCGTAGGGGTGGTCCCGCTCCGCCAGGGCCATGGCGTAGACCTGGACCGGCGTGCTCAGCAGATACATCAGCAGCGCCATCGCCAGCACCGCCGCCAGCCCCGTCCAGTAATGGCCCAGCAGGGCGGGCATGGCGGCGAACAGGACCGTCTGGAGCAGCAGCACCGCCGGGGTCTTCTCCACGCCGCCCCGGCCCCCCAGCCAGCCGGCCAGGACGTTGCTGCCCAGGCAGCACAGGCCCACCACCGTCAGCGGCAGGCTGACGGCGGCCTCCGCCGTCCCCAGCACGTCCGTCAGAATGGGCGTCAGATAGGTGTAGACGATATAGGTGGCGGCATAGGTACAAATGGTCATCAGCACGCACAGGGCATACCGCCGGTCCCGCAGCACGGTGAACTGACGGAAAAAGCCCGTCCCCTCCGCCGGGGCGGCGGCTTTGCGGGGCAGCACCCGGGCCAGAACCGGAACCAGCACCGCCCCCGCCAGCAAAATGACGGCAAACGTGGCCCGCCAGCCCAGCAGACGGCAGATGGTCTTGTTCAGGGGGTTGCCCACCACCGTGGCAACGGACATGCCCGTGTAGACCATGGCGATGGCCTGGGCCTCATGGCCTGAAACGGCCGACTCCCGGGCGAAGAGCAGCCCCACCGCCGTCAGGGTGCCGGTGAGCATGGCCGACGCCGCCCGGGCCAGATACAGCACCCGGATGTCCGGGGCCAGCATGCTGAGGGCGTTGGCCGCCAGAAACAGCGCCAGCAGCCCCATCAGCAGGCGGAAGCGGGGCAGCCGGGCCGTGGCCGCCATGAGGATGGGCGTTCCCACGGCATAGCCGGCGGCAAAGACGCTGACCAGCCGCCCCGCCGCGCCGAGGGAGACCCCCAGGTCCGCGGCGATGTCCGGCAGGATGACCACCGTCACATATTCACAGGCTCCCAGGGCAAAGCCCAGGCCCATCAGGGCCAATCCGGCGGCCGGTACGGCGCTTTTTTGTCTCATGCTTGGTCCCTCCCAATTCTGTGTACGCACACAGTTTTGCCTGGATGAATGGGGGACTTACGTCCCCCGCAGTCTGTCAAAAAACCTGATTGAGAAGAGAAAAGGCAGGAAAACGCAAGGGGAGTACGAGGGGACGGGAGTCCCTTCGTGTTGGATCGAATGCCTGCAAAAGGGCTGTGATAACAGCCCGTTGCCCCGCGAAGCGGGAGCTTTTCAGGCTGCGGAGCAGCCAGAAAAGCGAGGCATTGTGCAGCTCGTCAAAAAGGTCTTTTGGATTTTTTTGACGGGCTGAGGGGGACGTAAGTCCCCCGATCAGTTTGTTCATACGGTCACACCGTCTCCCCGTTCAGGATGGGGCTGGCGGGATAAAAGCAGTCCCGCTCCGGCTGCCTGTGCTCCGCCAGGCTGCGGAACAGTACCGACAACGCCTGATAGCTCTGGCAGGCCAGATCCTGGTCAATGGTGAAATCCACCTCGCCGCTTTTCAGAAACCGCCGGATGTCCGGCCCGCTGTCGTGGGACAGGACGTGGACGCGGCGGCCACGGTGGCGGATGGCCTCCACGCAGGCGGGCACACTGAGGTTGGCCATGTAGATATAGGAAAGCTCCCCGTCCTCCGCCAGGGCCGTCTCCACGGCCCGGAGAGTCTCTTCATAGTCGTTGTGGGTGGCGGCGATGCGGCAGTCCTCCCGCCGGAAGCCCAGCTCCTCCATCCGCTCCAGAAAGCCGTCCGCCCGGGCCTTGTGGCCGGCGTAGGCCGGGCCGGCGTAGACCAGCAGCAGCGGGTCGCCGGGGCGGAGGAACTTGGCGGCGATCTCTCCCGCCACCCGGCCGGCGTGGTGGGCGTCCTCCCCCACATAGCACAGGCGGGGCCCGGAGGGGATATCGGAGTTGAAGGTGGCCACGGGGATGTGGGCCGCCGCCAGCTCCCGCAGCTTTTCCCGGGTCTCCGGGCTGTCGGAGGCGCACAGGGCGATGGCCTGGGCGCCGCTTTGGATCTCCTCGTCCAGCAGCGCCAGACAGCGGGCCGTGTCCTCCTGGGGATAGGTCCGGACCGTCACCGTGACGTTGTAATCCCGGTGCTCCTCCCGGAAGCGGGCCACGCCCGCCTCCATCTCCCCCCGGACATAGTCCTCCCACTCCGGCTGGACCAGCGCCAGACGCCGGGGCGTGCCGCTCATGGCCAGGGCGCTGGCCATCCGGTTGGGATAGTAGTCCAGCTCCTCCATCACCCGCAGGACCCGCTCCCGAACCTCCGCCTTGACGTAGGGGCGGTCATGGAGCACCCGGTCCACCGTGCCGATGGAGACGCCGGCCTTTTCCGCGATCATTTTGATGGTTGCCCGCATAGTCGCGCCCTCCCCGTTCTGTTAACGTACACATAATAACATTTTCGCCGATTTTGTCAAGAGGGAAACCGGGAATTTTTATAAAAAGTTCCCATCATGCAATTTTTTTGTATACAAACCGGGGCGGTTGTGCTATACTATATCAAGTTAAGCGCCGGGGAGTTTGGCTCCCCCGCTGTTTTTCATCGTATTTTACCGTGGGACGCGCTTCTTACGGTCAAATAATATACAGAGAACCTCATATCGGACTGGACATGACGTGACCGAACCTCCGCCGGCGTAACGGGGCCGCGCGGACAACGGGCGTCTCTTCTTTGCGTACCCATTTTTTCACGGGCTGCGTCCATCCGTCCTGTTTTGAGGGGCTCCTACATATCTTGCTATTATCAAAGGAGTAACTTTTATCTATGGCAGAAAAATTGAAGATCATTCCCCTGGGCGGCCTGAACGAGATCGGCAAGAACATGACCGCCTATGAGTACGGCGGCGAGATCATCGTGGTGGACTGCGGCATGGCGTTCCCCGGGGACGACATGTACGGCATCGACTCCATCATCCCCGACGTCACCTATCTCATCAAGAACCGGGCCCGCATCCGCGGCCTGTTCATCACCCACGGCCACGAGGACCATGTGGGGGCCATCCCCTATGTCCTCAAGCAGATCAACATGCCCATCTACTGCACCCGCTTCACCGCCGGCCTCATCAAGCTGAAGCTGGAGGAGCACCAGCTGGTGAAGTCCACCAAGCTCATCACTGTGGAGGCAGGCAAGAGCGTCCGGGCAGGCAAGTTCACCGTGGAGTTCATCCATGTGAACCACTCCATCGCCGACTCCGTGGCCTTCGCCATCCACACCCGCATGGGCACCGTGGTCCACACCGGCGACTTCAAGATCGACTCCACCCCCATCGACGGGGAGGTCATCGACCTGGCCCGCCTGGGCGAGCTGGGCAAGGAGGGAGTCCTCTGCCTGTGCGCCGACTCCACCAATGTGGAGCGGCCCGGCTTCACCCCCTCGGAAAAGACGGTGGGCGCCACCTTTATGCGGCAGTTCCAGAACTGCGACGAGCGCATCATCGTCACCACCTTCGCCTCCAACGTCCACCGCATCCAGCAGGTGCTGGACGCCGCCGCCCAGTGCGGGCGGAAGGTGGCCGTCACCGGCCGCAGCATGGAGAACATGATGAAGGTCTCCACGGAGCTGGGCTA
>ENA-UOJC01001214-UOJC01001214.1-human-gut-metagenome-genome-assembly--contig:-C104-NODE-1214-length-37041-cov-22.668956_pt1 | contig 37041 bp, 39 predicted proteins | sample MGYA00242339_ERZ723886 | MGnify/ENA metagenome assembly ERZ723886 | reverse complement strand
GCACTCGTCGTAGGTCTGTTCCGCATAGAAACGGAAGGTGTTGTGATCTCGCGTTCCCTGAATAAAGACCTGATTTTCATTGAGGCAGTGCGTTCCATGCGGACGGCAGAACCACATCAGCGTTTTCTCTTCGGGATTCCGGCTTTCGGCAGCGCGGCGGATGATGCGCTTGTCGATGTCGAAGTCTTCCTTGTAGCTGTCTACATGACTGTCCACGAGCTTCTGCAGCTCCGCAACGATGTCAACATCTGTGTATTTCTTCATGCGTCTCCTTTCTCACAACTCCATGTCGTGCGTTTTGGATTTGACCGGAGATTTCTTCTCCGGCTGCTGTTTTGCGGCAGTCCTGAGCTGATCGCGGATAGAGGGCTTTTCCTGCTTCTGCTCCTGCTTGACGTATTCCAGCGTCGGCATCAGCTCACGATAGCAGCCCTGTGTTTTCCGCGTCGCATGACGGCGATGGATTTTGAACAGCGGCTCACCGTTCTGCGTGACCGTGTTGCCCTCAATCCTGACGCCGTTCCGTGCCAGCAGATTGAAGGAGTGGTTAGAGGCGCGATAGGACGCCCGCATACCGTCGTTGTTATAGGCAATCTGCCCCTTGAGCGTGTCCATGACGGCGGCTCTGATTTCCTTTACGCCAAAGAAGTGGCGCGACCAGGCAAAGAGCGGAAAGACGCCTACCGGCGAGGATGGAAAACCGCTTCCGCAAGGCATCGTTGTCGGATGCGCAGGTAATACCACGGCAATGGTAGACACAGGTGACGTCCACGTGCTGATAATCGGCGCGGCCGGCGTAGGCAAAACCGCTTTCTGGCTGTACCCTTGCATTGAGTACGCCTGCGCGAGTGGGATGAGCTTCCTCTCTACAGATACCAAGGGTGACGTCATGCGCAACTACGGCAATATCACAAAAGCATATGGCTACAATGTTTCCGTGATTGATTTGCGAAACCCGACTCGCTCAAACGGAAACAACCTCCTTCACCTGGTCAACAAGTATATGGATCTGTACCAGGCAAACCCCGACACTCTCGTTTACAAAGCGAAGGCCGAGAAGTATGCAAAGATTATCTCCAAGACCATCATCCTATCCGGCATGGATGCGGCGAGCTTCGGACAGAATGCTTATTTCTACGACGCCGCTGAAGGACTTCTGACTGCGACGATCCTGCTGGTGGCAGAGTTCTGCAAGCCGGAGGAACGCCACATCGTATCCGTATTCAAGATCATTCAGGAGCTGTTGGCTCCCTCGGGGAAGAAAGGCAAGAATCAGTTCCAGCAGCTCATGGAGATGCTCCCCAACGATCACAAAGCCAAGTGGTTCGCCGGAGCCGCGCTGAATACTGCCGAGCAGAGCATGGCGTCCGTCATGTCCACAGCACTGTCCCGACTGAACTCCTTTCTGGGCTCTGAGCTGGAACAGCTTCTATGCTTCGATACGGAGATCGACGCCGGGAAGTTCTGCCGCGAGAAGTCTGCCATCTTTATCATCATGCCGGAGGAAAACCCAAACACCTTCTTCATGATCTCCCTTATCATCCAGCAGCTCTACCGTGAGATCCTGGCCGTTGCAGATGAAAGCGGCGGGCAGCTCAAGAACCGTTGTGTGTTCTTCTGTGATGAGTTCGGTACGTTACCAAAGATTGAATCCGCAGAGATGATGTTCAGTGCGTCCCGTTCCAGACGCCTGCAGATCGTTCCGATCATCCAATCCTTTGCTCAGCTTGAAAAGAACTACGATAAGGAAGGCGGCGAGATTATCGTGGACAATACGCAGATCACGTTGTTCGGCGGCTTCGCGCCAAACAGCTCGTCTGCAGATACGCTATCCAAAGCCCTTGGAAGCCGCACCGTTATGTCCGGCTCAGTATCGATAAGCAAATCCGATCCCTCCGAATCTCTACAGATGATGGAACGACCGCTCCTCACTCCCGATGAACTGAAATCCTTGCCCAAGGGCGATTTCGTCGTGATGAAAACAGGCGTCTATCCAATGCGCGTCCACCTCAAACTGTTCTTCAAATGGGGCATCGAGTTTGACAAAGACCATTCCTATACCGTTGCCGAGAATGGAAACCGAAAGGTGCAGTATGCCAACAAAGCGGAGCTGATGGACGGTATCGTAAGGAAGTACCACCACGAAGCCCTGCTCGAAGGCGACGTTGCCGGTGAAAGCGGCAAGATGGCAGCACCCAAGCAGACAGAGGCAAAGAATCATCAGCCGCCCAAAGGCAATCGGAGCAGAAGCAGACAGCCGAAGCCTCTTCCCGATCAAACCGAAAAGGACGGCAAGAAATGCGGCTCCCAGTCATCACAGAAGCAATTAAACGTAGAGACAGAGCCAGAACCTGTGAAGGAGGTGTCTGATGGGCAGACTTGATTTACTGTATAGAATGGATCTTCCTCATCGTGCGAAATCCGTCTATATCTATCTTGCAGACAGAGCAAAAAAGGATGGCATATGCTGGCCTGCGATCCCTACAATCGCACGAGAGCTTAAGCTGTCGCAGTCAACCGTGCGCAGAGCTCTACAGGATCTGCGTAAAGCCGGACTGCTGGAAACTGAGCAGCGATACCGAAAGCATGGCGGTAAAAGCAGCTTGCTCTATACACTTAGGCAAGGATGAAAAACAGTTCCCTCCGCCAAGAGGGAACTATACCTGTTTACTGACGGGTGCCACCTATCATGATGAAAGGAGAAGGCGAACCTCCCATCTGAAAAACTACCACAGCAGAAAGAAAAACACTTACGCAAATAACGATAACGGCGAACAAGATATGAAGATGGCGTAAATTTTTTTGCTAATTCCGCATCCTATCGTTAGCAATTCGCTATTACTTTGTGTATTAATATCCACCCTATCAATATACTAATACTAACGGCATTGCCGCTTACGATATTAGCGTGAAAAGGAGGTGGGTGTGTGCAGAAGGATAACAGCATTGAGCAAATCATTGGCAAGCGTATTCAGAAAATACGCCAGGCAAAGGGCTATACCCAGCAGCAGTTTTCAGAGATGGTTGGGTTTTCAACAAATTATCTCTCTGACGTCGAGCGTGGGAAAGGTTCCGTCAGATTAGGAAAGCTCGCCACAACCATCAATGCCCTCGAATGCTCTGCGGACGAGGTGTTCATCGATGTGATAGATCACGGATACAAAGTCAAGAGCTCCCAGTTAGCTGAACGAATCGAAGCACTTCCACCCGACGAACAGGAAAAAGTATTCGCTGTGTTGGATGCCCTCATCAGCCAATCGAAGAAATGACACAAAAGAGTCTGCGTGATTGCAGGCTCTTTTTCTTTCCAGATTTTTTTTCGAGAAAGTCTTTCTTTTTTCAATTTTTTGTGATATACTAATGCTAATAGCGTTAGTATATCGCTAATATCGTTCTCGGTGATATGATTTAAAAAAAGACTTGTTGTTTCTCGGGGCATAGGTTAATCTCGTCAGAGTATCTACCGGCTATTTCTAAAAAGCTGCGTGATACTCTGGCTTTTTATATTGAGCAGGGATACCGCTTTTTGGTGCAGGTGGAGCTCTCGGATTTGATGCTCTTGCTGCTCAGACGATAATAGACCTGAAAAAACAGTATTCAGATATTAAACTAATTCTTGTTCTGCCGTGCAAGGATCAAGCAAGTCACTGGAACGATTCAGCTTTAGTGGAATATAAACGGATTTTAGCATGTTCTGACAAAGTCGTTTATACATCTGAACGCTATTATAACGGGTGTATGCACAAAAGGAACCGACACTTAGTTGATAACAGCAGTCTTTGCATCTGCTATTTGACAAAGCAAAACGGTGGAACTGCATATACAGTCAAATATGCTAAGGAAAAAGGATTTGCAGTAGTTAATATCGCAGAACAATAAAAGACCGCAACTCATCCGAATTGCGATCTTAATGGTTTCATTTTCGCAGAGTTCACAACTCTGTCAAAAAGAGCGCAGCGCGACCGTGTATAAAGGCTTTAGTTGTAATTCTGACGATTATTCTGACGGCTTATCTCAGTATCAGTAACCTATGGTCAATAACTTTTTCATATTATCCCGTTTCAGTTCCATTGAAGAATGGACATATCGCTCCAACGTAATTCGTGGGCTTGAATGTACCAATACTTCACTTAAAGACTTGATTTCAAAGTCAACCTCTACACATCGGGTAGCGAATGTATGTCGAAGAACGTGATAATGAACACCATCAAGATTACAATCCTTGGTATACTTTGCCAGCCGGTATTGTAGTGTTCGAGGCTCAACAAATCTATCTAAATCACCCGTCAGCACATAAGCTTCTGGAGCCATCCAAGTCCATTGATTGCAAATATCAATGAGATAATCGCTTAAAGGAATGATCCTCAAAGAGCTATCGCTTTTAGGCGTGCTAATTCTAATACTGGTTTTGGATGAACTGCCTCCATCAGAGTTTTTTAATCGTTGCATTGTTGAAGAAACAGAAACAGTTCTGTCAGCTAAAAAATGTTTCGTCATTTCAAGGCACAAATCTCTCCGATTCGCAAACCGGTTAACAGCGAAAAAGAGAACTCCGAACTTACATGGGTCGGGATCATTGAGAAGATATTGAACAAAGATATCCTGCTCCTCTCGACTTAAAATTCACATTTCTTGTTTCGGCAATTTGGGATAAGTGACTTCAACTAAGTCAATTCCAGAAACTGTCTTATGCGCATACTGCAAAACCGTTTTAAACAGAGAGAGAATATCTCGCACAGTTTTTGGAGCCAGTGCTTTCTCGGTCAGCAAATCATGACCGAATTGTTCAATCGTCAAAGAGTCTATTGCTTGGATAAGATATCCACCGATAGCTGGTTTGATATGCTTATCAACAATAGCGCTATACTTCACATATGAAGATTCTTTTACCTTGGTTCGATTAAGCTGAAGCCATTGATCACAGATGGATGATAAACGCAGATGACTATTTCTTTGAATTGTCTGTCCATTGATCAGAGCCGCCTTAACCTCATTTACTTTTTCTTTTGCCTCTCGATAGGTTTTTCCATAGCAGTACCCATAGATGATTTTTCCGTCAAATGAGTACCCCTTAATATACCGTGCCTCCCACCGGTTGTCTTTTCGTTTATAGATGTTTTCGCCTTTTTTTGACACAATTAGACCTCCTTCAAATATTGGTGCAGTTCTATTTTACCGACCAATATTGACGGTGGTTTTGACGGCTGAAGGATTTATTTTTGATTAAATAATCGGATTTATCCCTCTTGCTCAAGTCAATTTCCATAAACATTTTCCATTTCAATCCTATTTTTTTGTCGAAACCCCTTGTATTTTGACGACAGTTGATGTATAATTAGTCTCGTAGAGTTGTGAACTCTGCGAAAGAGCGCAGCTTATTTTTGAAAGAAAACCAAGCAGGCGCTCGGTGAAACTCGACGAAAAGTGCTTTGTACACACGAAAGGCGGGTGAACAATGGAAGCTATTGATCGGAAAAAAAGAGATTATAAACAATTGTCTCGAGCTTCTTGTTGAGAGAGGGTTAACCCAAACCACAACGCGTGAGCTTAGTAAAGCTATGAAATTGAAAAGCGGAGGCATGTATTTATTATTTTAACTCAAAAGATGAGTTAATAATCGCTTGCGCTGAAGAAGCAGTTATTCGTGTTGAAAACAGTCTGCTTGTCCCTGCGTTGAAAGAACTACCGTAGCCGAAAGAAATGATGGATCACCTCCAAATCAACGCCTTAGATATTGCACAGACCATGAAGTTTTTCGTATCTGTATGTACAGATATGCGGTATGCAGAAGGCATGAGGCCAGTTTTAGAGAGAGTCGGAAAAAGATATACGCAATATGCCAACAGATTTGCTAAAGCATTAAACACAGATACAAAAGAAATAACGCCTTTTGTTTTTATGATGATTACAGCCATTTCAAATTATATGGTTTTTGGCGAGGCTTCTTTTGTATCCCCGCAGCTTAAAACGGTTCAGATAAAAGTTGAACGCCTATTAGCAGACAAAAAATAAACGACAGACAGATCATGTGAATAGGAGAATTGATTATGGCAATAGCAGAAGTAATTAAGTTCGAAGGTCCCCAAGATGCGCTCGTATGGAAATTCCCTGTGGAGGATTTTAATGCGACTTCGCAGTTAATAGTCGATGAGACACACGAAGCACTTCTCGTTGTAAACGGAAATGCAGCAGATCTTTTCACGGCAGGGCGGAGAACGCTCTCTGTTCCTAACATCCCGATTGCCAGAAAGCTTATTGAAATTCCAACGGGTGGCAACTCCCCGTTCCCGTGCAAGGTTTTCTTTATCAACAAAGTACACCAAATGGATCTGCTATGGGGCACGCAAGGACCTATTGCTTTGGAAGATCCCTTGTACGACATCTTCATGCATGTGATGGCAAACGGCAGTATGTCTATTTCGGTTGATAACTCCCGCAAGTTTGTTTTGAAGATGGTCGGCTTTAGGGATAACTTCAGCAATGACGAGTTGATCTCAAAATTTAGAGGCATTATTTCTTCGCATGTAAAGGATTGCATCTCAAAAATTATGATCAACGGTATGCTGAGTTATTTCATGATGAATGCTCATCTGTTTGAACTTAGCGGTGTTATCAAAAAAAGACTAGATGTAATCTTTGAAGAATACGGAATCAAGATTCAGTATTTCAACATGGAAACTATTGAGGTTCCCGAAGCAGATTATCAGAAGGTCAGCGAGGCAAAAGAACGTAGAACCAGCCGAATGATTGAGGGCTATACCTGGCAAGAAGAACGACAAATGATGATCGCCGAAAAGTTTGCGGGCAATGAAGGTACCATGGGAAATGTCGGCGGTGCCGTCGGTGGTTTTATGATGGGCGGTACTATGGGTGGTTCAATCGTGGACATTGCGAGAAATGCCCTTGATCCAGAAAAAATCCCAAAAGAAAAGTCTCCCAAGGATGCAGCCGGAACACATCCGCGTCCTGGCCAGGGCCCCGGCAGGATTGATGTAACTGATTTCTTCAAGCCAAAAGATGAATCAACTGAGCCTGTGGCAGACGGAGAGAAATGCCCGAAATGCGGTGCTGAGTTACCTCCGAATGCCAAATTCTGCTTGAGTTGTGGAGAACGAATTCAGCACGACAGCAATATGGTTCTTTGCCCGAATTGCGGCAAGACCGTTCCCAAGGGAAAGTTCTGCTTTGAGTGTGGATATAAATTCTCGGCAAACACATGCCCTAAATGTGGAGCAACATTGCCGGAAGGTGCTAAGTTCTGCTTCGAGTGCGGTGAAAGACTATAAGGAGTGAAGGAAATGAAAAACCAAAATACCAAAACGAAAAATACTGTCGGAATAGCTCTAATCTATGTGATCCTGCTGGGAGTATTCAACCTTCTTGTGTTCACCATTTTTAAAACTCGGACAAACGTGTTTTGGCTGAGTTATGCTTTTATGACACTTGCCTTTGTTGTTCAGATAATAAGCATGTTTTTATCATTTAAAACTGCCGATGTTGAAACCGTATTCTTCGGTATCCCTTTGGCGTCATTCTCAATTTATTATCTATGTGCGGCTCTTGTCATCGGCACATTGTTCATGATTTTCCAGCAAGCGAGTTTTACTCTTGCGCTTGTCATTCAACTACTTGTCCTTGCCGTATTTTTGATCATAGCAATCATTTCGCTAATGGCGCGGGATACCGTTCAGCAGATTGGGGAAAACATCAAAGAGAATGTAACCAACCTCAAGTCTGTTCTTGTAGACATCGAATTAATGAGAGATTCCTGCTCCAATCCGGAATTGAAAGAGGCACTTAGAAAGCTATCTGAAACTGTCAAGTATTCAGATCCAATGATCAATGACTCTGTGGCAAGCGTCGAACAGCGCATAATGCGAAAAGTATCTGAACTCCGTATTAATATCGACGATGGTCAGATTGCTGATGCAAAGCAAGCGTGCGGTGAGCTTGAAAGAATGTATATCGAGCGAAACAAGAAACTTGCCATTTCGAAATAATCGTAGTGAGGTGCTGTAAATGACTGTAAGTTTCGTAGCTCGGAAATGTACTCAGTGTGCTGGAAAACTACAGTACATAAAAGAAAAGAAGATCTGGAAATGCCTTTATTGTGGTGCAGAGATCGAGAGGCAGGAACAATATGACGGCCTGTTTACAATCAAAAATGTAGTCAGGCAGTCGTTGCTGGATACTGCCTACCGTCGACTTGACAGTGCATCAAAAAATCTTATTGAGTGCGAAAAAATAGATTCTCGGTATGTCGGGACGATTATTGCGAAATTGGCTTATGACATGATTCGGGTTATAACACCCGGCGCGTGTGATCCAAGAGACGCCAAATCTATTTTTACTCAATTGAAGAAGACATATGAACAACTTAAATCGACAGGATCAAGCATATCAGATGATGAGGAAGCTCTGTATGAATTCCTCGAAGAGTCAGATATTTTTGCAACTTTGATCTTAGTATATGATTCCCTGAACGATGTGACTCGACGCGATTTTATATCTCAAATGCTCGATGCGAAAGATGTTTACTCGAAACCTGCAAACAACAATCTGCTGAGTTATGCAATTAAAAGCGGGAAAATAGACCTCGCCGATCAAGTTATCGGCAACTCAGATAATATCGATCCCAAGATGGCGTTGTCTGAGGTTCTCGCAAGGTATCCAGACGGAGATACAAAAGGTGATCGTATTGCGACTCTTCTCGCAACAGGAGGAATAAAGTACGAGGACAGAAAGCTAATCGAGAATTATTTAGCAGATACAAAGGATAGTGTTAAGACAAAAAGCAAAGCAAGTATTGCTGCATTAAATAACGGATTATCTATTAACTCTGATTTGCTGATGGATCAAATAATAAGGCTTGCAGATCCCGAGGTTGTTAAGGATACACTATCTGCTTTTTGCAAAAACAAGATTAGCGATGAAGACGTAATCAAGATTCTCGCCTTTGCATATGAGTGTGGAAGCATCCAGACGGCTTATAATGCAATGGATTGCTTGAAGAACAGCGGTCAATATGTTTTAGTGTCGGCAAAGCTCATCATCTCAATGCTTTCAAACAGCAAGTTAAGTGCGAGCGACAAGGTTTCACTGCTTAAAAAGTCCTTTGAATTCAAAGTAGATAACAAATCTTTTGAGTCGGTGCTAACAAACTACCTGTGCTTCAACCTTGATAAGGCTGATGACAGGAAAGCTATTCTTGACTGTCTTCTTGACCGGGCAACTAATATCCCGACCTCTACCGTTGAAAGCTATGTTCTCAAGTGCTCTATAGATGGGGATAACAAGCCCTCTATTGTGAGAGCAATGTTTGAAAAAGGATTGAATATCAGCTTCTTCAACGACCTTTTATCGAAATATATGAACAGCAGCACAGATTCGAAGGATATCAAAGCGTCTATTATTGAGGTCTTGTCGCAGAAGGGCTTAAAAATCGATCCCAGCTACTTTGTTGAGTATATCTGCTCATCAACAGATGAACTCTCAGTAAAAATGCAGTTTATCAAAAAGATGATTGCAAACGGATCTCAGCTCAGAGCTGATGCGGCAAACGCATACCTCGAAAGAACTCCGGCTGATCGTTTCAGTTCGGAACTCTTCTCGATGATATTTACTCCTGGTAGTTCGTTTACAAGCCGAGCAGTTGAGAATTATCTTCTCCGGTTTAAGGATAGGGACGCAGTAAAAGCTGATAACGTGAAAACAATTGTCGACCGCGCAACGTGTGACGTCCTCAACTCCAGATGCCAAGTCTCGCACCTCGGGAACAGTATCACATGTAATTTAGTACAAGCATATACACTTGTCACAAACGATTCTCAAACAACAGCACTGGCGATCGCTGACTATTTCATTTCCTCAAAGAAAATGAAGATCAATGCGGAAATGAGCGTTTCGGGTTCGAATATGAAAATGAAGAAATATGTAGTAGCTAACAAAGCAAATCTGAGCGAAGCAACAAATTCGATCTGCGAGAGATTTAAAGTTTATTCAATGCTCTTCTAATTGAAAGGACGGTGACTACAGATGGTAAAGACACTTGAATTGGCAAATGGAATGTTTGTCAGCATGGCGGTTGCTGAAGTGACCTCCGTCCCTTTCTATGAGCTTTTTGCCAAAGACCTAGACCGTGCCAACTATTCGAATCAAGTCTTGTTTACACAGATTCTCCAAGCAATGCATCGGAAGTCAGACACGGAGAATACTGCATTTGAGTTCTTGTTTCAAAGTATTGGCGTAGACAACCAAACTTATAAGGCCCAGGTTAGGTTATACATAATCGTCAGGAAGATTGGCGACGTTAAGTTCAGCAACGAATCTTTCATTCTCGATATGATGTCGAGCATCAAGAATGATCTCGAGGATAAAAACTTCTCAGTATCTGTGCTTGACACTGAGGAAGAATACTCCTCGTTTGAAAAGGCACTCTCAGAGACTAATTGTTCCAAGGTGCTTTCTATTTCAAAGAAAGAAAAAGTAATCGGAAACGCCCTTTCAGCGAATGGTCTAATGTACTATAACGATGTCATCGAACCATCCGAGAACACCAATATTGCAACACTCACCAATGCCTTAACGCAATATCCCGGAAGCGTTGTCTCAATGCAGATTATTCCCGCGAAATACAACATTCAGGAATTGTACGGCATTGAAGAGAACAAAAACTTTTTGGCTCATTATGTGAGCGAGATTCGGTATCGGCAAGGAATACGAGTGGATGCGAATACGCAAATGATCGTAGACGCATATGACTACTATTCTCAAGCCAATAACGAGTTACTGTTTCTATATAACTTTGTTGTGTATTCGGAGTACAGCAGTGCAATTGATCTTGCCAATAAACTAATGGACGCCATAGAAACAGAAGGAAAAGCTACCGGAAGCTCGTTGGACATAGTTGACGTTTCGGAGTTTGGTCTTACTCCAGCAACCAATCTGTTTGCAAGCCCTTGGATAGCCAATGATGTTCTTCTCAATCGAGCGCGGGAAATGAGCTTTTGGGGAAACAAGAATGCACCGAAGCATCTCCAACGGCTCAAACACTTGATGACGACACGCGAACTTCGGGGCGTTTTCAAGTTTCCGATTGATGATGGAAAAATTATCGGATTGGATAGCAATAAGATCCTTGCAAACCGAGAAAAACTCCATCAGAGCATTATTTCGGACGGCAACTTTAAGGTTGGTATTATTCAAAACGCCAGCAAAAGTGGAAAGAACGACAATGCTCATGCTGGCATTGCACTTAATGATTTTACCAAGCACGGGCTTATCGTTGGTATGCCAGGATCAGGCAAAACGAACTTCTCACTTGGTCTTCTTTTGCAGTTTTGGAACGAGTTTAGTATACCGTTTCTTGCAATCGAACCTACAAAGAGTGAGTATCGTTCGTTGATTGACGATATAAAGGATTTGCAGATATTCACTCCTGGAAAAAACACGGTATCTCCTTATATCATCAATCCCTTTCTTCCCCCAACAGGTGTGACGGTGGAAAGCTATGTCCCCAGCCTTATGTCTGCATTCAAGGCTGCTTTCTCAATGCCAGATCCTCTGCCCGATATTTTCTTGTCAGCAATCAATGATTGCTACAACGAGTACGGTTGGAAAACGGACAGCACAAAAGACGATCCAACCGTGCAGCGATTTGGCCTTTATGAATTCATCAAGGTGTTTAAGAAGAAGATCCAGCACATGGATTATAAAGGCGATGTCAAAGCCAATATGGAAAGCGCTGGTGTCGTCCGCCTTGTCAGCTTGATCGAGCAAAACAGCAATATCTATGACACCATAAACACCATTCCACTTGAGGATCTGTTAAGCAAACCGACTGTAATTGAGCTAAACGCAATCAACAACAAAGAGCAGAAATCGCTGATTATGGCACTGCTACTAATCATGATTTGTGTATATACCAAGAACAATGTCTCCGGCGACGGAAAACTGAAAAATGTCTTACTAATTGATGAGGCACATGTTCTGCTTGCCGGTGGTAGCTCAAGATCGGATGACAGCGCAGATTCGCAGGGATCTACAGTGGAAGCCCTCGAAGATATGATTGCTGAAATACGATCTTACGGTACCAGTATTATTATCGCAGACCAATCGCCCACGAAAGTTGGCCGCAGCGTAGTCGCAAATACGAATGTGAAGGTAATCTTTAAGCTCGTCGAAAAAGAGAATAAGGATGCAATCAGTACGGCGACCAATATGAATGATGCGGATTATGATTTGCTTGGTCGGCTTGGTGTCGGAGAAGCCCTACTCCATTATGGCAGAGTATATAGCCCCCTCCACATAAAAACCTATAACGTGCATGACAAGGCTACTATAAGGCCCGTCATTCCAGACCAGGAAATTGCCGCCCTTTCAACATATTGGGATACGCATAAAGAATTGCTTATCCCCCACATTGAATGCAAATACAGTTGTTATTGCAAAGATAGCTGTGACTTCAAACTCCGCGCCAACGCAGATTTCCTCGCTGCACGTTTAGTGAACGACTGCTTGTACGAGCTGACGGATAAGGCAGCGTTTGTGAAGTTTTTGGTGAAGATGGATAAGAACATAATTGACTTGTTGAAGGAGAATCCTTCAATCCAAGCGAGCAACCGGCTCATTAACTGCGTAAAGATAAAGTTCTTGAGAAAGTCTATGCTGATTAAAAGCTTCGGGATCACAAAGGCTGAATACAACACGATTCTTAACCACCCGCGGTTTTTGAGAAGAGCCGAGCAGTAGAAACTGCTTAAAATCTGAGAAAAGGAGGTTTAAGTAATGGGTGAAGACTTTGAAGACTCTGTTGATACTTCGTCGTTCGACGATATAAGCACAGATACCACTGATACAAGCAGCTTTTCCGATCCTGTTGATGTTGGCGATATGATGGATGATATCCCTGCAGAGCCACTTGAAAGCTTTGATGTCGAACCACTCGATAGCAGTTTTGAGACAGAGCTTCCAACGGCAGAAGCAACGGATATAGATAGCTTGATGGACGGTGCTGCTGATACATATATGACAGAAGAAGTCCCATCTGACACGCTTGATTCTTCTGGCCTTGATCCATCAGATATCTCAAGCGATATAGATGATTATGAAATGGATGCTGGTTCTGATATAGCTGACTTGATGGACGAGGCAGCAATTGAATCATTCGATGAGGTTGCAATGGATACGACCGAAGTTAATGACTCCACAGATAACGACATAGAAACACTAATGAATGATGTAGAGCTTGTATCGGATACTGCTGAGAATCCATCTGAGATAGAGATGGACACAATTGAGAACGATGATAATAACATCAATGAAGTTGAATCACTCCTGGCGACAGAAGAACTGTCACAGGATGACGCTTCTGATCTTGTGGAAGAGCTTGATTCTGATAATACAGAGGAAATGCAGGAAGCAACAGATGTCTCCGCTCTAATGGATGAAAGTGATGTGGGCGACACGATTCCTTTCGTCGATGAATCCATCGAAGATACATCTGACGATTTCGAGACAGAGGATGTGCCTCCGGTTGAAACGGATATGGAAGAAAACGAGATCGGTACAGAAGAAATATCCGAAGGAACAGAGCCGTTGGATTCCACGCAGATTGATGCTGATACTGAGACTAATTCCAGCGTTACAGATATTTCAGAAGATGAGCAAGGTGAACTGGAGGGAGCTCTTTCAGATGTATCTGATACACAGCCAGGCTCTCCTCTTGATGCGGAGGTTTCGGCGTATGACCAATTAGCCGATTATTACAACTCACACAATTATGGTCAGCAGGATTACGCGGAATACTCTAAAGATCCCGAATGGCAAGAGCTAAATAATGCCTACCTACAAGAACTTAGCAGAGAGCCAATTGATTATAGTGGTGATAAAACACCTGATATTAGTGACATACATGACGAGCTAATAGCTGCGGGCATTCCAGAAGGAAGTTCAGAGCTGGAAGCTATAATGGCAAATGAGCAGGCTGGGATTGATGCAATTGTGGAAGCGCAGCAGAGTTCTTCGCCTCCCGTTGATCCGATAGACGGTGATGCAAGCAATCCTCCAATCGATCCTCCGATTGATCCAATTGAATCATTAGATGATGTTGGTTCTTCAAGTGGGCTAGTTCATTTAACGCAGAACGATGTTGAAGAGTTCATAGGGAATTCCTCTGATAAAGATGCTCTCCAAAACTTAAGAGATGGCATAGAGTCTGGCGACATTCAAATCGATGTTGACGATGCCGCAGAAGGAAGCGGCACCGGTCCAGTACTTACAAGGGACATTTCGGAACAATGGGAGTCTGGAAATCATGCTATTGACAATAATATAGAAGTAATGCGGGACGATCTCCGTGACAAAGGACTCGAAGGCGGCCCCGAAATGGAGTCAATAGTAATGGCAGAACGGGCTCGTATGCAAGAGGAATTGGAACGAAATATTCGGGGTGATTTTTCAGATCCTTATCAAAAACCGGATTTTGGAGAACTACTTCAGGAACGCCAAGTATCAGAAGGATTAGCTGCAAATGGGCAAGACATTTCACCGGAGATATCGGAGGAAACGCCTACTGTCACAGATCTTCCAAATGAGATAAACTATGATGAGGTTTTCGAAGGATTAGATGATTATGACTTTGACGGTATCGATTATGCAACTGATACGGAACGTCTTGATAGTTCTCTTGAAAACTTTGATAGCAGCACATGGGAAGGTTTATCTCTTGATGAGCAAAAAGCTGCGATGACGGATCTTGCCGACTATGTTAAGGATGTGATTGGCTTTGATAATCCGCCTGAGATTGTCTATTACAACAATCCGGTAGATGGAGATTATGGCGGGTATTCGCCTGGAAGCAACACATTGGAAGTCAATGAGTATATGCTGTACAACAATGAGGAAGCTGCAGATACTGTAGCCCACGAATTGTGGCATGCATATCAGCACCAGCGAGCAAACAATCCTCAGAGCGCAAAGGATTATCAATACCAGTATGGTTTTGACAATTATATACGCCCCGAAGATGACTTTGCGGGATATCAAGATCAACTTGTTGAGGCCGAAGCAAGAGCCTTTGCGCAGCAATTTAAGGACAGATTAAATATGAAAGGGAGGCGGATATAAATGGAGGCGATTAAACAGTATCTTTTAACCGAAAAGAAGCTAACTCCTGCCATAATGGAAAGGATGCTGCTGAAATTCGAAAAACACCAGGATATTGCCGATGAATTCGTTTTGTGGATTCAAACAAACGAGTACGTTGCCGATGCTCCAATAAAGGTAGAAGGATACACCGCAGACGATATTCACAGAATCGCACCATTCTTGGATGGAGTCGGAGTATTCAATTTTATGATTTCGTTGAGAGAACAGCCCGAAAAAGCGAAACAGCAGATTGCTTCCGGTTTTCCGAGAAAGTAATGTCAACGGAACAAAAGAGGGAGGTTCTCAACTATGACGGATGAAGAATACCAAAGAGAATTAGAAGAAGCTGAACGACTACAGCGACAGATCAATAATGTTATTGATCAAATTAACCGCACTAATCGAGAGAATGCTGAACTTGAAGTTGAGCTTGATAATGCCATCCAGAATGTCAGCATCCTTATCAGTAATTGCGGTGAACTTGACAAAGCCGTATATGAGGATATGGGCTATCTTTCCGATGTCGTGGGGCAAGCCGATATCAGCACAAAAGAAGTCTTTCAAGCCTTAAACGAGCTGGCTGTTCAGTATTTCTCGTTCAAGAGCATTTCGACTGCTTCGAAGAACGTAACTCAATACAATGATGAGTACTACACGAGATTCTCATACTACAATGAATTGCGACGGATTTCCCTCGGCTATGTAGTTGGCCTCGACTCTCACATTGTATCAAGTGAGTCCGCTCGAAAGAAAGTCGAGAAGGCTTATCTGCAAAACACCGAGTATTGGCTTGCATATTGCATCGCAGCAGTGATGCTTTGGGCAAGCAATGAAAAAGAAGCCGCACAACGTGCAATGAGCAAAAGTCTGTCCATCAGCTACTTTAATTCGTGCTTGTTCTACTTGCTGATCAACCTTCGCTTCAATCGTATTGATGCAGCGAAGAAATGGTATGTAAATTACCTTGATCGAGCAGACATGAACAACCTCGGTGATGAATGGCAATATCTCTTACAAGCCTACCTCTTTGGAGCGTTCGGCGCCGATGAAGAGTTCCAGGCAACGGTAGCTAAATGCTTCCAGAGCATGCTTGCACAAGTGGAAGTGACTACAGTAGATTTCGCCAAGAAATTTACACAGAAAGCGATCGAGTTTGCCGAGCTCTATGTTCATAAAACGAACCACGAGTACACGCTCCTCGGAAGAACTTGCGCTGAATACCCCGAGATGAAGGATCTTCTGTCTACGGCAGAGAAGAATGTTGAGATTGCTCGGTACTACAATGAGCTTGCTGAAGCAGAGGTTACCGAAACCGAGGATCTTCCACAAAGAATCGAAAATGTTTTGTACTCGCTTGTTAATGACTACGACGAGGAAGAACTAAAAGTTGTTCAGAAGATCAAATACAACGAAGCCATCATTAGCGCACGGGGCGACGTTGCAACCGCGCAGGCCAATTACAACGCAATGTTCGAAGAAAGAAAGAAAAAGAAAAACCTCGGTGATCTTCTTCTTTCCTGGGCTTTTGCAGATGATACAAGCCAGACGGACGTGTCCGTTAAACGATTTTCCATCTCCTTTATGAAGGAAGCAATCGCAAAAGGATTTGAACAGTTTGCTGAACGGTATAAGGCTAAAGAAAAGGACAAATATCATTTCAATATTGACGAGTGTGAATTGGAATGTAACGAGAACGATTATGGTGAGGCCGAGAAGACACTTGATAAGTTCTATGACAAGAACAAGGTCAAGGACACTTTCAAGGATAAACACGTTCTGATCTGCACAGGAATGTGTGCGGTGGCTCTGCTTCTCCTCCTTTTGCTGATTCCATTCTTCTCGCCGGTTATCTTGACAATTGGTATCTTGCTTGGATTAGCGGGTAGTTTCCTTCTGTGGCGCAGGATCGTCGATATGGGGAAAATCCTTAAAGAGAAGAAACGAAAAGGCAAGCTGTTACTTAAACAGGCACTTGAAGAACTTTCACAATGGCGCTCTGCCTACAAAGAAGCAGACGCAAAAAGTGCCGATATGCTGAGCGCAATCGAGAGATTCTAATAATGGGAGGTATAAACTAATGTCTAATGCATCACAAGCGATAAATAGTCTTGACCGAACTATTAATTCGTTCAAATCACGTGTGGACGTGAAGGTCAATGATGTCAATACATCGACAGCCAATATCCAAGCAACAACGAACCGGATCTACGAAAACATCGAGAAATTCAAGACCGAGATGCTTCATGGCGAGGAAAAGCAAATCGCTCACGAGAACATCTTGAGGATTGATCAGATCATCAAAGAGCAGTTCAGCAACCATATCGCAATTCGGCGCACTGTTATGGGTGTTGTTCGTGACTTTGATATCAACCTGGTCAGGAACAGCACTATCCAGGAGCTTTCGGAAGAACTCTGGATTACCAGCTCGAGATACTGGCTCTCTTACGCACTCATCGCAATAACTGCTTGGGTGAACAATTATCCCGATGTTGCTAAAAACGCTCTCGCTGAAAGCGGCCGAAAGGATGCAATTAAAACGACGCTGTTCTTCTGCCTCATGAACATGAGATTTGGAAGAATGGACGCCGCCAAGAAGTGGTTCTATGAATACTTCAAGACACTCGATCCGACCATGCTCCAGCAAGAAACAGCAATCCTGCTTCAGTCCTTCTTGAATGGAATTTTCGGCAAGGACAAAGAGCTCGAGCAGGAAGTGATCCAGCTCATTGATGAGTGGATCTCCATTATAAACGACAATGAGCAGATTTCTAATGAACTTCTCGATGCTTATGAGAAATACATTGCCAACCTAAACACGCCGGTGCAGTTCACATATCAGTCTGTACTGCAATTCTGCACAAATGCTTCTGAGGTTGAGAAGTCCTACAAGGATGTCTCGAAATTTGAGATTCTTCTGGAGTTTGTAAAATCTCTGGATGTTGAATCTGAGCCTCAGGACAGCGAAAACTATAAGAGTCGAATTGATGCGATTCTTATGAATTTGATTTCCAACTATGATGGCGAAGAACTTGAACTGAAAAAACAGCAAGAGTATTACCGCTTCATAGTTGAAAACAATGGCGTTGTCGAACAAGCTGAAGCTCAGTATCAAGCTATGGAGGATCTATCAAACAATCAGTTCAACATCGGCAAGCAGATGCTTAAATGGGCAATCTATGACGATAGCGATCAGACAGATGTTCAAGTGCGAAAGTTCGGATTCCAGAATACGAAGGCTTGGTTTAAGAAGGCAGTTGATAACTTTGACGCCAAGCTCCAGGAAGCATTCCCGACACAGTATAACCTTCATATTGACACTTGGGATGGAGTAAGCAACGGCAACGACCAGGCAGAGCAGGTAGAGAGCTTAAAGAACCATTTTGAGAATAACAAGTTCCAGAATATGTTCGTAAACACTCCTAACATCCTCGCTGCTATCCTCTTCATCGTCTCCGCTGGATTAGCTTTTGTTACATTGTACTCGCTGATTGTAACGGCTTTGGCCGCCGGGTTCCTTGTCTTTAGGGTGTTACAGGCGATCAAAGCATATCCGTTGCGTGTACAAGCAGCCGTCGATAGTCTTAATGCTTGCATGGGAGAACTTGCAGAGTTTAGACGTTATTTCGACGAAAAGCGCACCAAGAAGGATGAACTTCTGAGCACAGTTGAATTCCTTTAATAGAGAACTATCAATAAACCAATCAATTTAGAAAAAGGAGTAATAACCATGAGTAACGAGCAGAACAATCAGAACCAGGATATGGAGTTCGAGCAGATGATGGAGCAGCGCATTCGTGATAATTTTGCTGCCCCCAATGCAGACAATGTCGAAATCTCTGATGAGCGTCTCAAGGAGATGAGCAAGAAACTCCCGAGTTGGAGCCTCGAGCCTCCCTATAGCTTCTTGAAATGAGCATTGCAGTTGAGCACACTGCGATAAAAGCACCTTCTACATATCAAGATTGGCTGGTGTGCTTTGACATGATGAAAAACGGGTCAGGTGCCGACACTGAGGTTTTTGATGCAGCATGCATGGGTTCCTTTGTCGGCTCTGACCTCACGAAGAATGCTTTGCAAAAACAGATCGTAGAGACAGTAAATGCCTTTTTGGATAAGAGCGTAAAGCGATTTATTCGAAATCTCAATGAGAATATCGCGTTCAACGAGTTGTCGCAAACAGAGCTGTTATTCAAGCGCCTAAAAAAGGATGTTGCGAAGTCACTGTTTTTTACAAAGCTATCTTTTCTTCCAAAGGATTTTCGCTCTGATTTGGAGAATTCGGTTAAGGAACAGATGAGTGGCTTTTGGGAGGATACAATAAAGTTCCTATATGAACAATCCTTGGAGTTCTCCAATTCTGAGTTAGAGGACGTTCTCTTCTTGGTAAAAAGAATAAGACTATTTTAAGGACATAGGTGGGCAGAATGGGCAATTACAGTTCAACCAAGGCAGAAATAAATAACTATATACGAGCAAGAACTCCGCTCATTATTGTCGACTCTTCTGAACGGGAAAGAGTTGAAAGGATACTGAAGGAGATCGCCAGAGAGCTGAATATTAATATTAGTTACTATACTGATTCCAAACAGGTGTGTGCTCTCAATAGCAATGTTTCAAAGGATGTTGATAGTGATCCACTGCAGTATATAGCTTCATCATTTAAGAAGAATCGGAATTCGACCTTCGCATTTGGTGATGTAAAGCGCATCGGTGAAGATAACGTATATAGCCGTGAGATTCTAAACATCTTGTATTTAGCAAAGGAAACGAACTGTACGCTCATTCTCATAACCGCAGATCCTGTATGGTCTCGGCTCTCCCAGTTTGGTATGTTAACCTCTTTGGATTATCCAGATATGGAGGAAAGAATAAGTCAGATCAAGTCCTTTATTAGTCAATACCGTGGGAAATACACTATTGAATGGAACAATGAAGACATTCGTATGGCAGCAACTCTCTTGAGAGGGTTTTCAGAGATACAGATTGAGAACATTCTCTCAACTGCACTTATTAGTCAGAGTAGACTTGGCCGCGAAGATCTATATGGGTTGACCAGCCAAAAGAGCAGACTCTATTCTGCTGTATCAAGCATCCAAATGGTTAAAGTTGACCGCAATTTGACGGTATCAGGATTAGATGCGCTGAAAGAATGGCTCAATTCAAAAAAGAGCATATTCTTCGCTTCAGATGAAGACTTACAACAGCGAGATCTCACAACACCGAAAGGCATTCTTCTTGCCGGAGTACCAGGATGCGGCAAATCATTGTCCGCAAAAATGGTTGCTAAAGAATGGGAGTTGCCCCTCTTCCGTTTTGATATAGGCACAGTATATGATAAATGGGTTGGCGAAAGCGAGAAAAAGATGAAAGATGCCCTCCAATTTATCGATAATGTTTCCCCTTGCGTCGTTTGGGTAGATGAAATAGAAAAGGCGCTTTCTGTTTCTGACTCTGGAAACGATACAGGGAAACGTGTCCTTGGACAATTCTTGTTCTGGCTCCAAGAATCCCAAAGCCGAGTGTTTCTTGTAGCAACTGCGAACGATATTTCGGCATTGCCGTTTGAGTTGTTTAGAAAAGGTCGATTTTCAGAAATCTTTTTCATTGATTTACCGAATGCCGCAGAGCGAAAAGCCGCGATTGCTCAATATGCCAAGCAGTCACTTCATATTAAGATCTCATCTGACGATATGAATGATTTGCTGCAAGTGTCCGAAGGCTTTTCCTACTCAGACATCGAGTACGCCATTAAAGACATTGCACAATTAGCGTTGATAAATGGGCAATCGGTGATAACGAAGGAATCTTTGATGGAAACTTTCAAAAAGATAGTTCCCATTTCACAAAACAACCCCGATATGGTGACAAAAATCCGAAAATGGGGATCTGAAAGAGCTGTTGCCGCATCGAGTAAGTCAGGAGGATATAAGGATGAGTAATTACGCACTACAAAGTCAGCTCAACCAACTTGAGAGAGAACTAAGACAAGTTCAGCAGTACAACTCTGAACTGCGCGGAGAGCTGTCAACTGTTGCGAACGGCGTTAATCGCGCACAAAGAGATCTTGAAGATTATAACACCAAGATTCGCAACACACTGGATAACTGCAATGGAAGCATGCGCTCGTCTCATCAGAGGGTTGTTGATGCTATAGCGTTGCAGGGAGACATTGAACGGCTATATGTCCGTTTCAAGAATGTAGAGTTGGCGAATAAAAAAATCCGAGCAGCCAACAACAAGAAGTACTACGATTTCGCAAACTATAGAACTGTAAGAAAGATTGTCCAAGGCATAATGGACAACTTGGACGTACAAATGGTAAGCGATCAGACTATTACAAGATCCGTTGAAATCCAGCATTTACAAACGCCGGACTACTGGCTCACTTGTGTGCTCATCAGCGTTATGGCTTGGCGTAATGATGATAAGGAACTTGCCGACAGAGCGATGGATCGAGCAATCAAGTTTGATAAAAAGAATAGCGCAATCTTCTACATGCTCTTTAATCTCAGGATGGGGCGAGAAGAAGCAGCTCTGAAATGGTTCTATACATATCAGGAATGTGATCTTAAAGGAAGCGATCAGAGAACCTTCCTAATGCTTTTCTCTCTCGTTAGCAAGACGCTCGTTGATACCGTGGATGAGAGAACAAAGGACGAGGTCTTCACGTTCATTAAGAAAGTGGTCGATGCCAATATGCGAGCATCAGGCTACAGCGAAGATGAGATCATCCATCAGATTCGCCGCTATTTCAATCGTATGCAGCCTTCAGATCAGCTCCAGTACACCATGCTGAGAAAGTGCTGCAGCGAATTTGATCAGCTCTCTGTCGTTATGATGCAGGCAAAGAACAATATCAATATTCTTGAATTCATCCTCAAGACAGTAAATGTCCCGGCAGAGGAAAAGAATACGTTCATCAAGGGCTATATTGACGAGATAATTGCAGCCCCGAATCAGGTAGAGAAAGATGTATATGATGAGATTGCCTATAACGAACTTGTCATCCGCCTTGAAGGAGAAGTTGATGTAGCCAAAGAGCAATTCGCTGCAGAACAGGCCAAAAAGGCGAACGATCTTAATCTAATCGCAGAGATGATTGACTGGATCTATGAGCGGGATGCCCAAGATGTAAACGGTCAAATCAGACTGAGCATGTTCACGCTAACGAAAATGCTTCAAGAGAAGGCGGTTGAATCTCATACTGAAGATTACCGGAGCTGCCGTAAAGTCAATTATCAAGTCAATATTGGTGAATATTCTACTGTTGCTAACTTCAAGCGTGAGGATGAAGAACAACAAAAGATTAACTCTTTCTTCACCTCCCAAAGAGACACTGCCCTTGCAACAGTAAAAGACTGGCCTGCATATATCGGGTTCGGAGTCGGAGCTGCCGCGATTATCGGTTGCTTCTTTGCCGGCTTCTGGCTTCTGATTTTAACCCTTGGTGGAGCAGGCTATGGCTTGGTTACTCTGTTGTCTAATAGGTTCAAGCGGAAACAACTTGAACAGGCCTGCGCTGAAAGCATTAAGACAACTTCTGCTACTATGCAACAGCTATTTGCTGAATTCAAACAGTATCAAAGAGAACTTGATGAATATGACGCATACCACGACAGAATCCTTGATGAACTTCATAAAATTTGAATGGAGGTTGCACAATGATTGACAGAGAACTTATTGAAAGAGCTGAGTCCGGTAATGTTGATGCCATTATCTCCTTGGGATTTGCCTATTATGATCGAGAAGATGGCGAGGAAAAGCATTCGAGTTATATACCAAAGCTCTCGAGTTAGATCCAAACAATGCAAGAGCGATCAATAATCCTGGCAACTGCTATAACAATGGCGTTGGGGTGGAAGAAAACACCGATAAGGCTATGGAGCTTTATAGGAAAGCTGCCGAGTTAGGCTATTCCAATGCGCAGTATAATCTCGCAGATAGTTTGAAAAAAAGGAACGATCCCGAATGCCTTGAATGGTATCTAAAAGCATTTGAAAACGGAGATGTAGACGCTCCGTATGATATTGCAAATATTTACAACGAAGGCACAATCGTACCCCAGGATTATCAGAAATACATTGAGTACCTCATTAAAGCAGATGAAATTGGAAATGATAGTGCAACTCTCGATCTGGCATGGGCTTATTTGCAAGGCGAACAGGTCGAAGCAGATAAGAAAAAAGGTATTGATCTGATGGAGAAAGCGGCGAATGCCGGGAACAAGACCGCTGCCAGCAATATGTCTTTGGCCTACAGAAAAGGTGACGGTGTCGAGGTCAACATTGAAAAGTCTATCGAATGGGCAATAAAAGCGGCCGAGCTTGGTGATGATGATAGAATCTTCCAATACACAGTGGCATATTTCAACGGAGAAGATCCGGTAACAGAAGACAAAGCAAAAGCAGTCGAGTTCTTTGTCCTTGCAGCTAATGCCGGAAGCTCAACTGCGATGGAAAACCTCGGTGTGTGCTATAACAACGGATACGGAGTTGCACTTGATAAAAACAAGGCCATTGAATGGTTCGAAAAAGCTGCTAAGGAGGGCGGCTCCAAGAAGGCAATGGATAATCTTGAAGATCTGTACCCCTAAGTTGACACCAGCACCTCCAAAGCCAGGCGTTTTGAATTGGTAAAGGCTGTTGCCGATGATGGTTTTTGTGAAGGCATGGTCAGGACTCATTTCTGTTATCGTGATGGAAGTGGGGCAGAAAAATATATGGAAAAAGCCATGCAATACCTCAACGAGGAAGTTGAGGGTGAATATGCAAATGCTTGCTTCCTAAAGGGCTTGTATCTTTATAGTGGCGATGCCGGTTTGGAGAAAGACATAGGCAAAGCTGTTCAACTTTGGAAAATCGCAGCCAATAAAGACCACAGCAGAGCTGCAGAGTATCTTGGCGAATGCTATCGTGATGGCGACGGTGTCGAGGTCAATGCAGCAAAAGCACTTGAATGGTTTGAAAAAGCAAAAGCCCTTGGCAATATGACGGCATGCGTAAAACTTGGACTTGCGTATGACAAGGACGGGTTCGCCGGAACTGACTATGCAAAGGCGGTCAGCTACTATAGGGAGGCCTATGAGAACGGTTCCGCGGATGGAGCTTGCTGCCTTGCATGTATGTATGAAAATGGCTGGGGTGTTGAACAGAACGCTCAAAAAGCGTTTGAGCTCTATAAATATGCCGCCGATCATGGAAGTGCTCGTGGTATGGCAAAGACTGGAATGATGCTTCATGATGGTGACGGAACGCAAAAAGATGTAAAGCTTGCGATTGAATACTTTGAAAAAGCAAAGGCTGCAGGACGGGCAGATGCAGACGATCTTCTTGCGTTTGTCTATAAAAATATAAACTCACCGGATGTCGATCCTAAAAAGGCTTTTGAATTCAATCTTCAACGTGCCGGTAAGGACGACGTTGAGGCTCAGTATCATGTTTATGAAGCGTACTGGAACGGCGTCGGAGTGGAAGAAGATCATGAGAAGGCCAACAGATGGCTCAAGAACGCCGCCGATGGTGGACACACGATTTCGCAGGCATTGATGGGATTCCATGAAATGATCTTTGGGGATGCCTCCACAGCCGTCCAGTATTTGGAAAAAGCCAGCGCCGCTGGTCACCTTAAGGCGATGAACGATTTGGCAGAAGTATACCTTGATGGCGCTGATGGAGTACCGGTGAACAAAGCCCGTGCAATCGAGCTTTATAAAAAAGCCGCCGATGAAGGCTTTGGAGAAGCACAAGGGGCTCTTGGCGTATGCTATGCAACAGGAAATGGCGTTCCGAAGAATGACTACGAAGCATTCCGCTGGTTTTCTATGGCAGCATCGGCAGCTTTCGTGTGGATCGAATTGCACGGCAGCCCAAGATACTGGATGACGATGCTGTCCAACCGCCGGAAGATTTTGATTTGAATGTTTATCTGAACTCTATGTTCCGTATGTACAACGGAGAGAGAAAGCAGATTGAACTGATCTGCGAGAACGATTTGATGGATGCCATCATTGATAAATTTGGCAAGGATGTTACTGTACTTGCTAACGACATGAGATCATTTCGTGTAATGGTAAACACATCCGTGGGAACCGTCTTCTATAGTTGGGTGTTCGGGTTTGGCGGGAAAGTATCTATCAAAGCGCCCAAAGAAGTTAAGGATGAGTACGCTAAAATGGTATTTGCGGCGGCAAACGCTCTAAACGGATGAAGCCGTTGCGGCGACAAACTATTTGCTGTAGATAACCAATCAACGATTTTTGGAGATTCATTTATGAGAAGTTTGGATAAGTTTCGGGGATGTCTCCTGGCCGGCGCTGCTGGAGATGCGCTTGGTTTTGAGGTTGAATTTCTTTCTGAAGAAGCAATTTTTGAACGCTTTGGCGAAGCGGGAATAACCGAGTATTACCTGCACAGAGGTGTCGCCGAAATCTCCGATGATACTCAGATGACATTATTCACGGCTACAGGACTTCTTCTTGGAACTACCAGAGGAATGAATCGTGGAATTATGGGGAGCTATGAGAGCTATATTCACCTCTGCTATAAAGACTGGCTTCGCACTCAAACCGATATGTTTCCGCTTCCAAATGGATACCACTATTCCTGGCTGGTCAATATCTCACAGATGTTCAGTCGGCGAGCACCTGGAAACACATGCATGTCTGCACTCATGCCCGAAGAATCTGGATCAACTGAGAACCCGATCAATCAAAGCAAGGGTTGCGGTGGAGTAATGAGGGTTGCACCTATTGGGCTCTATTTTTGTGACAAACGATGCTCAATTGATAATTCAGACGCAATAGGTGCGGAAGCAGCGGCCATTACACATGGGCATACCCTCGGATGGCTTCCTGCAGCAGCACTGGTTCACATTATCCGCAAACTTGCAGAGAATGAAGAAGAAACGATACTTGATGCCGTGCTGGATTCAATGGAAGCTATCAAACGGAATTATCCAAAGACTGAAAATGTAGATATTTTGCTTTCGTTGATGCAAAAGGCAATTGACCTATCATGCTCGGAGTTAGATGATCTCGATGCAATTCATTTACTTGGGCAAGGGTGGGTTGCTGAAGAAACATTGGCAATTGCCATCTATTGTTCTTTGAAGTATCCAAACGATATAGAAAAAGCTCTCATTGCAGCAGTTAACCACGGCGGTGACAGCGACTCTACAGGCGCAGTTACAGGTAATATATTGGGAGCTTCGCTTGGTGCGGAAAAGATCCCTCAGAAATACGTGGACACTCTTGAACTGCGAGATGTTATCTTGGAAATCGCTGATGATCTCTACAACGATTGCAAGATGACTGAATATGGCGACTATTATGATCCTGTATGGGTAGCAAAATATATTGAAATGACCTACCCAAAAGTATGAGAAATAAACAATGAAAGGCAGTTTATATTTGGGACTCCGTTATTCCATTGCGAATTGCAACTAACCTAAAATCGAACAGTTTGAACATTGAGGTGCGGCCAATTGGTTGCACCTCTTTTTCAATTTCTTGTTACCCTATTGAAATTCTTCTCGAGATGAGTATAATAACGATAGTGGGATTTGAAATCCCATTTAGAAACAGAGGTGCTGTGTATGAGAACAATGAATCAAGGAACTCTGGATGAGATACTGAAATTCGTAAACAAGTTCTATCAAGTCAATCGCATTGCTCCTACAATCAGCGAGGTGGCAGAAGGCGTCGGTGTGGCTCGTTCAACAACCCATCGTTATTTGCAGGAATTGAGCGACAGAAACCTGCTTGATTATGGTAGAGGTATCTTATCTGCACCGGAAAGTGCAAAAATGAAAACGGCCTATATTTCCGCCCCGTTAGTAGGCTCGATTCGTTGTGGAACTCCCGAGGAAGAGGAAGAAGAATCTGTTGAAGAATACGTCAGCCTGCCTGTTTCTTTATTTGGCAAAGGTGATTTCTACATACTCCGAGCCAAAGGCGATTCTATGGTCGATGCCGGAATTGACGAAGGCGATCTGCTTGTTATAGAGCGCAACTGCACAGCCTCTGAAGGCGATATAGTTGTCGCGCTTGATCAAGATCAGCAAAACACACTGAAAAGATATGTCGGCTTCGATGATAGCGAGAAATGCTATATTCTCGCATATGAAAACAGGGTACTCTATCCTGGAGAGAAGATAAAACTAAAAAGCTTCGAAGTCCAGGGGGTTGCTCGCCACGTAATTAAGGCTTTATAGCTTATTAGGAGGAATGATAGATGCAGGTCTATATTTCAAATAAAGAGATTGAACAGATTGCCGAAGGCTTAGTGCAGTATCATGCGGAGAGCCTCCGCCGAAATACATCGATATTGATGGCATAGCTGCTTACCTCGGAATCACTGTGGTATACGAGCAGATAGCAGAAAACGATCCGGATAAAATCGGTTTCGCCTCTGACGGCGTCAGGCCGCTCGTGGTTTGGAGAAACGGAAGAAAATCCAGTGTGATCTTCCCGAAAGATACCGTTGTTCTGGAAACGCTGCTTCTCAACCCTTCTAAAAAGACGCGACGCCGTTTCGTTTAGCACATGAAATCAGTCATATCCTTATCTGGCGAGCTGATCCGCTGCGAACAGCGGCATGCTTCAACAGTGTATATGACACAGAGCGAACATACAGCATGGATGAACTCCATGAGAGACTGTCTCTCGAAGAATGCCAAGCGAATGCGATGGCAGCGATGATTCTCATGCCTCGGGTAGTGCTCACCGACTCGGTACGAAGGCATCTGAGAAGGAAAGCAATTCCTGTCTACGGCGATTGCGTTTTCCTTCCGAAGATGAAGCCGGCGCTTCAAAAATTGTCTGTTGAGCTGGGAGTGTCTTATTCCTCCATGCTGATCCAATTAAGGAAATACAATCTCCTGGAACAACGCAGCATGGAAGAATACTTCAAGAAGACCATGACGGACGGAGGTGCCGGATATGGTTGCTGAACAAAGAACGGCAAGAAGTTATTCGGACTTGCCCCAAGAGGTCAAAGATAAAATATCTCGGTCTTCCCTTGAAGTAGAGGGGTTGCCGATGAGAGACGTAAGATGTCCCGTCTGCGACTATGTGATAGCTCGTGTGTACGCAGACATGCAAGGCCATTTCCATGCAAGATGCCGGAAATGCAAATGGGAAAAGCCGATTAACCTCGCTTACTTCCGGTCTCAGAAAGGAATCTGGCGTCTGAAAGCAAAATACTACGGCGAGGATTACCTTGAAAAACTGAATAATTAAAACTGACTTTGAATCGCGCAAGCGGAGGAAATCGAAAGATTAGACTGCCAAGCACCGTATGAAGCCAGAATCAAAAGGGATATCCATATCCTTTTGAGATTCTGATTTCGACGGTGCTTTTTTTTGCGCTTTTCACTTCATACGATGATGAGAGTCCTTCCCCGAATCCGCTTGGGAAAGGACTTTTTTCATGATAAAACCCGAGCGTTCGCATTTCTGCGCTAATGGGCGACGTTCTTCGAACTTTTGCGCATGCCAAAAGTTGGAGAATTATGGCGGGTGCGTTTTTATGCCCGACAGCTCATGGCAGCCATACATAGCTGAATACCCGTGATCTCCGAATTTTTGATTTCAACCAAAATTCAAAAATTCAAAGGAGATCACAACAATGACAAAAACATACACACTTACCGTTTTTAACACCTGCACTTCTCAGTATGAGGATATTGAGGTTACCAAGGAGGTTTACAACGAGTTTCGCCGCGGAGAGTGGCGAATCGAAAAAACGATGATAAGCATCGTGTAAACGAAACACCTTTCAGCGAACTGATTGGAGGTGATGACGGTGCGTTTGAAAACTTCCGAGAGTTTACAGACGATCAGAATACTCCCGAAGTTACAGCTATCGCTAAAGAGGAATTGCGTTCGTTGAAACTCGCTATTTGTATGCTCGAGGATGATGAAAAGGATTTGATAGAATCCGTCTATTTTCTTGGCATGACCATGCGTGAATACGCCATGAAGGTTAATCGCCCGTTAATGACCATGCAGGATAAAAAGGTTCGTATTTTGCAAAGGCTAAAAAATATTTTAGAAAAAGCTGAATGACTCCCGTACAAAACCCGATTTTCGTTCCTATACAAGTGAGGAAAGACAAAATTGTTCCTCACTGCTCCTTGAAAACTGAATAGCACAGCGCATCTTTTACCTTCCTTCTGCCATCGGGAAACCGGCAAGCCACATGAGCGAACACTCGGACAAGCACTCATAAAATGCAGATGTCCCGAGCCTTCAGGACTCAGACGGTGCGGCGCAACCGCAGCGAAGGCCACGACAAGCAGAAAAAATAATGATACTTGCGTCCAGTCCTAAAGTCGAGCGTTGAAGCGGCCGAAAGCCGTGAGCCGTCGCAACAAAGGAGGGCGCCTCGGAGAGAACCTCGGAGGGGTGAGATTCCCATGAGGCCGCATGCACGGCCGGAAGGTGCGTTCCCGTTGATCGAGGGCGTCGTGGACAAATATCGGTTAAGGATCAAAACGATTGATACTATGCAGGCCACCGCCTGCAGAAATGACAGACGGCGGCCTTTTACTTAACACGGAGGAACAAAAATGAAAAAAGTTAAGCGGGGTCAGGTTTTCTATGCTGACCTCTCCCCGATAGTAGTAAGCGAACAGGATGGTTTCCGTCCGGTTCTCATCCTGCAGAATGATACGGGCAACAGATTCAGCCCGACCACCATCGTGGCGCCAATTACAAGCACCAAACCAAATACACATTTCCCGACTCACGTCAGAGTTGATATTGAAGGGCTGGTCAGCGGCTCCATTGTCCTGCTCGAACAGATCAGAACCATTGATAAACGCAGGCTTGACGATTATGTCGGCAAGCTCGACAAAGATACGATGGGAAAGGTCGATCACGCTATTATCACAAGCCTCGGCATCAAAGTTATGGAGGGATTGTTGAAATGAAGAATGATTGCAACAACGCCTCTTTCGTATACAGCGTAAACCTGCTCCGAATGCTGCTTGGCATGGAGCTGATCACCGAAGAAGAATACAACAAGATCGTAGCAATCAGCGAGGATCACTACGGTGCTAAAATATATTGCGTCTGATCCGAAAAATCTTCCGCTTTTCGCTGGATGTTTCCGAACTCTTGTGGTATCTGCTTGTGTTGCCGAAAGACAAATCAGCGGGCAGCCCCCGCAGAAAGGAGTAAAGCTCAATGAACGTTATTGAGATCACAGCCAAGAAAAAAACGGCAAAAGAAACCATCCGGTTGGCAGCCTACTGCCGAGTATCTAGTGACAGCGAAGACCAGCTGCACTCCTTCACCGCACAGATCAGATACTACAAGGACTACGAGGGAAGACATCCTCAGTACAGGCTGGTTGATATCTATGCGGACGAGGCTGTAATAATAGGACTAAAAACATTAAGGCTCAAAAAGTGCTGAAAATACGGCGTTTTTGAGCCTTATCACATAAATAAGCGCAAATAGTACATAGCGCGTCTGTTACCCAAAGTGGCGCTTGGGTCGGCAGGCGCGCTGTTTTTATGCCCAGATGCGGGCGAAGGAGGTGTTATTGTGAAAGCATATGGGAAGTCGTGGGGCTACAACGTATATGACTGCCGGTACTGCCTGTACCGGAAAGGGAAGCTAAAGGGCTGCGTCTACCCGGACGGCTGCTGCTGTCCCGTCCCGCAGAAGCCCGCAAGACGGAACGGCATAGAACAAGTTTACGAAGCAAATGCAGACAATGCCGCTCCCGTTTCGGAGTGCGAGGGCTGTCCCTACGGGAAGGCTGCCCCCTGCATCGGATGGTGTACCAAAGAGGTCATGCGCGCCGCAGGACTTCCAAAGGAGCGTGACAGAAGCCATGTATGACTATTTCTACGGTGCGGAAGCGGAACAGTTCTTCTTTTACCGCATCCCCAAGGTGCTGTTCACGGAGGAACGGTTCAGAAGCGTTTCCGCAGAAGCCAAGGTGCTCTACGGTCTGCTCCTTGACCGTATGAGCCTGAGCTGCAAGAACGGCTGGCTGGATCAGGCGGGACGTGTGTATATCATCTTCACCATCGAGGAGGTCATGACCGCCCTGGGCTGCGCCGACCAGAAGGCCGGAAAGCTGCTGCATGAGCTGGAGAGCAAATGCCGCCTTATCGAGCGCAAGCGGCAGGGGCTGGGCAAGCCCAACCTCATCTACGTCAAAAACTTTGTGGATAAGGATGTGGATAACGCATCGGGCAGCACCGCGCCTTCCCCGGAATCACGATCTAATAATACTGAGAATAATGATACTGATTTTAGTGATACTGATTCCTTTCCCTTCACTTCGTTCAGGAGGGATCACGGGCGGGAAGCGAAAGGAAACGAAGCGGCGCTGAGAGAGCGGTATAGAGAGCTTATCGCGGAGAACATCGCCTACGACGCACTCCTGACAGACTATCCATACGAGCAGGACACACTGGAAGAAATCCTGGAGCTGCTGGTGGATGTGGTCTGTACGACGAAAAGCTCCGTCCGCATTTCCGGGGACGATAAGCCCGCCGAGGTGGTCAGGAGCCAGTTTTTGAAGCTGAACAGCGAGCACATCCGCTTTGTGATGGGCGGGCTGAAGGAAAACACCACCCGCATCCGCAATATGCGCCAGTATCTTTTAGCCACGCTGTATAACGCCCCTCTGACCATCGGGAACTACTACCGAAGCCTTGTGAGCCACGATATGTCGGAGGGATTCATCTGAGCCGCAGGCCGCCGCCTGCGGCTTTGGCATTTTCAGGAGGTGATGCGACCGTGCCGAAACAGAAACCCAACGAACAGGTACAGCAGATACCGCTTTCAGAGATTCGTCCCTTCAAGAACCACCCCTTCAAGGTGACGGACGACGAGCTCATGCAGCAGACCATCGACAGCATCATGCAGGTGGGCGTTCTCAACCCCGCCATCATCCGCCCCGCACCGGAGGGCGGATACGAGATGGTAGCCGGACACAGGCGGCTCCATGCCGCAGACCTTGCGGGGCTGAAAACCATACCGGCCATCGTCCGCAATCTTGACGACGACGAGGCGGTGATCCTCATGGTGGACAGCAATTTGCAGCGGGAAACCATCAGCCCCATGGAGCGGGCGCAGGCGTACAAAATGAAGCTGGAAGCGTTGAAGCATCAGGGAAAGAGGGTGGATTTGGAGGATAAGTCAACTTCTCGCCAAGTTGGCGAGAAGTCATGGGCTGTTGCCAAAGTCGGTGCTGATGCAAACGAAAGTGAAAGGCAGGTACACAGATATATGGGTATTGCTCATAGCTCCGCTGCGCCCGACGCTCATGACGGTGCTGCTCTGCTACCCCCGTATCCCGGGTGATCACATCGCTGATGTTTGCATTATACCGTGCATTTTATGAAAAAGCGCCGCATGTTCCTTCGTCCGGGAGTTGTGAAAGGCCTTTGCCGAAAAATGATCCGCAAAATTTCTGTTAACCCCCCTTTACCCTCTTGACAGGGAAGACGGCTTGATCTATACTAAGCGTGAAGAATAATTCTTGTTCTTGCAGAGGAGCAACTATGTCTAAATATACAGAAGTTATACTTGCCGCCGTAACAAAGCTTCGACGGCATCCGACGGCGGAGCAGGTGTTTCTGGAGATGAAAAAGGAACATCCCAGCATCGCTTTGGGCACCGTGTATAAGCATCTGAATGCTTTGGCGGACGAGGGTCTGTTGCTTCGCATCACGGAGCCGGGTTCGCCGGACAGATATGACCGCACCGAGCGGCACGATCATCTGATTTGCAGTCGGTGCGGGAAGATAACGGACGTCTGTTTGAGAGATCTCACAGAACCCATCGAAACCGGGCTCGGGCAGAGGATTCTCTCCTATGATCTTAAAATCCGGTATATCTGTCCCGATTGCAGGGAACAGGAAGAAAACAACGCTGAAGGAGGCGCCCGATGAACGCTAACGTATCGAAGCTGCTCAACGAGCAGATCAACAAGGAGTTCTACTCCGCCTATCTGTATCTGGATTTTGCAAATTACTACGCCTCCGTGGGCTTAGACGGCTTTGAGAACTGGTACCGGGTGCAGGCGCAGGAGGAACGGGATCACGCCATGCTGTTCTATCAGTATTTGCAGAATAACGGCGAAGGCGTCACCTTTGAGGCCATTGCAAAGCCGGAGTGGGAACGGGGCGGCCACATGACCCCGCTGAAAAAGGCACTGGAGCATGAGAGGCTTGTCACTGCCAGCATCGACGCCATCTATGCCGCCGCATACGAGGCCAAGGACTTCCGCGCCATGCAGATGCTGGATTGGTTCATCAAGGAGCAGGGCGAGGAGGAAAAGAACGCCGCCGACCTCATCACCAAAATGGAGCTGTTCGGCGGAGACAGCAAGGGGCTGTATATGCTCAACAGCGAGCTGAAGGCACGGGTCTACACCGCGCCATCGCTGGCGCTGTAAGCCTTGCGCGGCTGCGGGCCTTTGCATCAGACAAAAGGCAGACTGCATACAGGTGGCCTGCTTTTTCTTCTGACAGAGAGTTAGAGGCGGCTAACTGTATATAAAACAGAAAGGAACTCAGAGCTTGAACAAGGAAAAGGAGAAACGCCAATGCCGGATAAACAGCTTTTGCGCCTGTTGGGCGAGGACAAACGATATATCTACCGCGCCGTTTTGTGGATGCTTACGGGCTCTTTGTGCAGCGTCGGCTTTACGGCCTGCCTGTGCTATGGGCTTCATCTGCTTCTTACCGATGCAAAGGCGTCCTTCTGTCTGCTTCCTTTCGCTTTGGGGGCGGTATGCACGGCGGTGCGCTTTATTGCCACCGTGCCGCAGCGGTGCGGGACAGGCTGGGGCGCAGCGTGAAGAAAAGCCTGCGGGCACAGCTGTACGCAAAGTTCCTGCGTCTCGGCGTGCGGGAGACGAAAACCGTGAAGCCGGCAGGACTTACCCAGCTGGCCACGGAAGGCATCGAGCAGCTGGATCTGTACTATTCCTCTTACCTGCCGCAGTTTTTCTGTGCCATGCTCTCTTTGGGAGCCTGACGCTGCTCTGCTACCCGGCGCTCTATTTCAAGAAGAAACTTGACGCTTTAAGCTGATTTGGAGGGAGGCGATGTGCTTGAAACGAGAAAACAAAAATTTCTGGGACAAAAATGCCGGCCAGTATGACCGCTTTATGCGAAAGGATCGGGCGGCATATGAGGAGATGTATGCTCTCCTCCGGCCGGTCGTGAAAGCCAAAACGGTGCTGGAGCTTGCTACCGGCACGGGATTGATCGCAAAAAACATCGTGAACGCGGCGGCGCACATTGAGGCGACGGACGCCTCCCCGGAGATGATCGCCGAGGCAAAGCGGGATAATCGCTCGGCGAAGCTGCACTTTTCGGTGCAGGATATGTTCCGCCTGCCCTATGCGGATAAGTCCTTTGATGTGGTGATCGTGTCCAACGCACTGCATATCGTGCCGCAGCCGGAGAAAGCCCTTGCCGAGATTCGCCGGGTGCTGAAAGACGATGGCGTGTTGATTGCGCCGACCTTTACCCACGCAGGGAACTCGTTTACCGGCAAGGTCAGGGCATTTTTCATGAAGCTGGCAGGCTTCCCTCTCCACAGCAGGTGGACGAGCGAGGAATACCTGCGCTTCCTAAGACAGAACAGCTGGACGGTGCAAAAAAGCGTTGTTCTGAAAGCGTCATTTCCATTAACTTATACCGAATGTGTGAAATCGGAGGTGTGATATGTCATTCTTTGAAAATACCCGCAAGCCTGTGGGCTTTGCCGGGAAAATCATGGTCGCTATAATGAATGTCGGGCACAGCGCCGTGGCCCGGTGGGGGCTGCAATTTTTAGAGCTTGCGCCGGACGCCAAGGTGCTGGACTGCGGCTGCGGCGGCGGGGCGAACATCAAGAGACTGCTGAAAAAATGTCCGCAGGGCATCGTCAAGGGCATCGACTATTCACCCGTCAGCGTGGAGAAGTCGAAAAAGGTCAACGAGGCCGCCATCGCAGAGGGCCGCTGCGCCGTTCTGCAAGGCAGTGTGGCGGATATGATGTTTGCAGATAACGTGTTCGATGCGGTCACGGCCTTTGAGACCGTCTATTTCTGGCCTGATCTGCCCCGATGCTTCCGGGAGGTTTATCGGGTGCTGAAGCCCGGCGGGACATTTCTCATCTGCAACGAGAGCAACGGCGATACGGACAAGGACAAGAAGTGGACGGAGATCATCGGCGGCATGACCATCTATAAGGACATTGAATTAAAGGCGTATCTGGAGCAGGCGGGCTTTCACGAGGTGCAGATACACAAAAAGAAAAGCTGGCTCTGCATCACGGTGCGGAAATGAGGGAAAAGCAATCAGATGAAGGACAACGAGCTTCTATTTGACCGCAAAAGCCATGTGCTGTATTCCAAGCCCTGCAAGAAGGAGATACGGGCAAAGATCGCCCTGCACTATTCTGCAGTAGAGCAGGAGACAATATGGGAACAGGTACAGCGGCAGTATGTGGACTTTCTCTCCGACTGGCGCACCGATTTGGGCGGCAAACGGAACTTCCACAACGGCGTAGGCGGCACCTACGACTGCATCGCCATTATGAGCTATTATGCCGTGTGCAAAGCGGTTACATCGTTTCGTGAAATCGAAGAGATGGAGGAAAATCTGATTCTTCCGACTTTCCGCAAGCTGAAATTTGTGGACTGCAACAAGCCGTTCTGGAGGAAGCTGATGTACAAGGCGTTTGTTCGTGCGAAAAGCGGCTGCGACAAATGGCACGATTACGAGATGACGGTTGCGCCTTATGAAACCGACAAGCCTATTTATTATGAATTTACGGCGTGCCCGGCAGCGGAGTTCGCCATCCGGCACGGTCTTACGGACATCATGCCCGCCCTGTGCAATGTGGACTATGCGTCCATGGAGCTGCTCCACGCAAGGCTGGTGCGGACGACCACCTGCGTGGACGGCTGCCGATGCGATTATACCATCTGCGGCGATAAAGACCCATATTTGAAGGATCATCCCGAATACCGGGATGAGGCAGGGTTCAGAAAGAACAAATAATACTGCAACGCAAAGGCGGTGAGACAAATGGAAACCTTTCTCGGAATACTGATTCCCTTTCTCGGCACAACACTGGGTGCAGCCTGCGTGTTTTTTATGAAAAAGTCACTTAGTGATTTGGTGCGGCGATCTCTTGCCGGCTTTGCCGCCGGAGTAATGGTGGCGGCTTCGATTTGGAGTCTGCTGATTCCGGCGATAGAGCAATCTGAAAGTATGGGGAGGTTGTCCTTCCTTCCCGCCTTTATCGGCTTTTGGGTCGGCGTGCTGTTTTTGCTCCTGCTTGACCGTTTGATTCCCCATCTTCATGTGGGAAGTGAACAGGCCGAGGGTCCGAAAAGCAAGCTCGGGCGCACCACCATGATGGTGCTGGCTGTTACCTTACATAATATCCCGGAGGGAATGGCAGTCGGCGTGGTGTATGCAGGCTTTCTTTCGGGAAATACGCAGATTACTGCGGCAAGCGCACTGGCGCTGTCTCTCGGCATCGCCATTCAGAATTTTCCCGAGGGCGCGATCATCTCCATGCCGCTCCGGGCGGAGGGCGAGAGCAAGGGCAAGGCATTTCTCAGCGGTGTGCTTTCCGGTGTAGTTGAGCCCATCGGCGCGGTGCTGACGCTTCTTGCGGCGCAGCTTGTGATCCCGGCGCTGCCGTATTTTCTGAGCTTTGCGGCGGGCGCCATGCTCTATGTGGTGGTGGAGGAGCTGATTCCCGAAATGTCGCAGGGAAAGCACTCCGACATCGGCACGGTTTTCTTTGCCGTGGGCTTCAGTATTATGATGACGCTGGATGTGGCTTTGGGGTAAGGAGGCAGATTATGATTTTACAGGTGATTTTGGAAGGCATAGGACTTGGCGTTCTGCTCATTTTGG
>ENA-UOJC01001213-UOJC01001213.1-human-gut-metagenome-genome-assembly--contig:-C104-NODE-1213-length-37043-cov-5.219774_pt1 | contig 37043 bp, 30 predicted proteins | sample MGYA00242339_ERZ723886 | MGnify/ENA metagenome assembly ERZ723886 | reverse complement strand
TCGATAGTTCTGTGCGGTCATAATGGAAAATCCCAATGTAAAGCCGCTGAAAATTCCGGTCAGAAGATTATAAAGGATCGACACGGAGCCAACTGCCGCCAATGCCTCTTCCCCTAAAATACTTCCGACGATCTTGGTATCGATCAGACTGTACATCATCTGGAACAGTCTTCCCAAAAAGACAGGAATTGCAAATAATAAAATCAGTTTTAACGGATTACCCTCTGTTAAATTTAAAGTTTTTCCTGTTTTCCCATCAGCCATTTTTTCGAAGTCCCTTCGGGTAATGATTTTTTAAAATACCACCGGCTAACTTGCCCCAGCCAATGCTGTAACCATCCACAGTCACTAAATACCAGCCCTTTTCTCCGTCCATATTCAGGGTCTGTCCATTTAAGTATGCTTTGACCTGTGGGTCGTCGCTCTCTAAGCTACACACGTGCTTTACCTGATCCGGTCTTAACGCTAACGCCAGTGCATGGGACGGCTCGAAACGGTTCTTTTTTAAGGTTCCCAGATGCAGTCCCGGGCGGAGCACTTTCAGATTCCGGATGGACGGCATTCCCTCCGGCATCCGATAAAGCTGGTCGCCGAATTTCAGGAAATTGCCTGTTATATTTTTCACAAGGTTTTCCTCTGCAAATGCAAAAAATTCCCTGCACTCTTTCTCATTGATTCCCTTCTCCACGCCGTTTCTGCAATAGACCTGACAGGTTCTGGATAAAACACCCGCTTTCTGTAAGACAGCGAGGTAATGCCCTTCACCTTTTAAATGGTGCGGCCACAGACGGATGGTGTGTTCTAAACCATCCGCCGGATGCTCTGTCCACGCCGGCACACCCGGCATCATACCGTCTTTTTTCTCCACCGGTAATATTGAAAATTCCGGGTGGCGCTCTAAAAAGCGGCTGATACTGCCTTCATTCTCCGTCGGGGCAAACGTGCAGGTCGAATACACAAGCCGTCCGCCCGGCTTTAACATCTCCGCTGCGCAGTCTAAGATCTCCGCCTGTCTTGCGGCACAGTTCTCTACATTTTCCGGACTCCACTCATCACAGGCATCCTCGTTCTTGCGGAACATTCCCTCACCGGAACACGGTGCATCCACTAAAATACGGTCAAAATATTCGCGGAAATTATCCGAAAGTTTCTGTGGTGTCTCATTTGTCACAAGCGCATTGCACACGCCCATGCGCTCGATGTTCTCAGACAGGATCTTTGCTCTCGCCGGATGAATCTCATTGCAGACGATCAGTCCTTCCCCCTGCATGGAACATGCAATCTGTGAGCTCTTGCCTCCAGGTGCGGCACACAGATCTAAAATACGCTCTCCCGGTTCCGCCATCAGATACTCCGCCGGAGCCATCGCACTCGGCTCCTGGATATAGTAAACGCCCGCCTCATGATACGGATGTCTGCCGGGCTGATCATTCCCACTGTAATAATAGCCATTCGTTGTCCACGGCACTCTGTTTAAGGAAAACGGCGCCTGCTGCAAAAAAGTATCCCGCTCTGTTTTCAATGGATTGATTCTGAGTGCCTGATATTTCGGCAGATCATAGCTTGCATAGAATGCTGCGTACTCCTCCCCGAGCATTTCTTTCATACGCACACAAAATTGTTCTGGTAACATAATTTCTCTCCGTCCTGTTTTTCCTGTGATTGATTCATTTTCATAATTCCGTTTTTATGAGTTTTACAATTGTATTTTCTCATCGGTTAATTGTTTCAGTGCATCTCCCAGAATGTGATTGGATGATTTTTCCCTCATTCCATCGATTGTTTCCCGAAGCGTCTGGTTTGCTACCTCTACCTCACGCTCAAACTCTCTTGCAGAGAGCAGATGACAGCCCTGCCCGGTGATGATGATCTGCTCAAGACCATCCGAAGTCGCCACTGTCACATGGTATTTTCTTCCGTTTTCATGTGCAAACTTTTCAATATAAGCATCGGCAGTCTCTGCTTCTTTTGTATACACGACATGAATATTATGGTGATCGAGCATTTCCGTCTGGTGTCCTTTTACGCGGTACGCATCAAACACCACGATCAGATTGCATTTTTTTATGCCCTGATAATTGCACAAAATGTCTAAAAGCTTTCCTCTTGCTCCGTCGATATTGACTGCCGCAAGCTCTTTTAAGCTCTCCCATGCAAAAATTATATTATATCCGTCCACCAGCAGATATTCCTCTTTGGAAACTGCCTTTACAGGTGCATAGCATGGCGCATTGTCTCCCGAGATCACTTTTTTCGCAGTGCGCCACTGCTTTGTCGCTCCCTTCTCATGTTTATTTGCATGATAGGTACGTGCTAAGATCGCATCAATCTCCTCAATGTCGATCCAGTGATCCGGATCATAGGTTTTTGTCTTTTTACCGGAAGGTGCTTCCTCCTGCTGTTCTTTCTTTTTTAACAGCCTGCCCTCCACATGCATGTGATCCGGCACTTCATTCCATGGAACGATAAATCCTGCTCCGTGCGCACAGAAAACAGAATCCGCCGGGTGCGAAAGATCCCGCTCCGGATCATAACCGGTCTGTGCGACCACCTCTTCCGTGTTGTGACATGGGTAATATCCCGCAAACCGGAACGTTACTTTTCCAAGTCCTTTCGTGTAGGCAGTCACTTCCTTCTGGTAATTTGCCATGCACGCCACCGGAGCAATGCCGCGCAGAACCTGTGCATCGCCCTCCTGATAAGGACCTTCAAACTTTCCATGCATTTTTTCAATATCCGTCATAGCACGTCCTACCATATTCTGCGGAACAGCTATGTGAAATTCATAATACGGCTCCAGCAGCACAGACTGCGCCTGTTTTAAGCCCTGGCGCACTGCCCGGTAAGTCGCCTGTCTGAAATCGCCGCCCTCCGTGTGTTTCGTGTGTGCCCTTCCACCGATCACTGTGATTTTCATATCTGTAATCACCGAACCGGTCAACACTCCGATATGCTCCCGCTCTTTTAAATGTGTCACGATCAACCGCTGCCAGTTTTTATCCAGCACATCCTCACTGCAGTCTGTGTCGATCACAATACCGCTTCCCGGTTCCAGCGGCTCTAACAAAAGATGTACTTCCGCATAATGTCTGAGAGGTTCAAAATGTCCCACGCCCTCCACTGTATCTGCGATTGTTTCCTTGTATACAATCTTGCCCGGGCCAAATGACACATCCACGCCAAAACGCTCTGCAATCATACTTTTTAAAATTTCCGTCTGAACCTCGCCCATAATCTGGATCTGGATCTCCTGAAGCTTTTCGTTCCATACAATATGTAATTCCGGCTCTTCCTCCTCGATCTGGCGCAATTTTGGCAGCATGACTGCCGGCTCCACGCCCTCCGGGAGAATCAGACGGAAATGCAGTACCGGCTCTAACACCGGTGTTTCTCCCTGCGCTTCTATTCCAAATCCCTGTCCCGGATATGTGTGGTCTAATCCGGTCACAGCACACACCATTCCGGCATCCGCTTCATTGATCAGCTCATATTTGGTTCCGGAATAAATGCGGATCTGGTTCACTTTCTGTTCCCACACTTCCTCACCAAACCGCACATGATCTGCATTCGAAAGCGGTGATTTCACTTTTAACGTTCCTCCGGTCACTTTCAGATACGTCAGCCGGTTATTTGCCTCATCTCTGGCAATCTTAAAAACTTTCATGCCAAATTCATCCGGGTATTCCGGTGCCAGTGTATATCGGTCAAACCCCTGTAAAAATGTGTCCACGCCGGCATTCCGAAGCGCAGAACCAAAAAAGCACGGAAATATCTTTCGCTGCACGATCATTTCCCTGATTTGTTCACCGGCAATCCTTCCGGTCTCCAAAAAGCTTTCCATGGCATTCTCATCTTCCATGGCGATTTCTTCCATGACCGCACTGTCTTTATCATTTTCCTGTGTTCCTGCGCTAAGATTCGTGAAATCTATGCATCCGTCTGACAACTGTTTTTTTAACTCCAAAAGAATTGCCGCTCTGTCGGTTCCCGGCTGATCCATTTTATTGATAAAAAGAAATACCGGGATCTCATACCGTTTTAAAAGCCGCCAGAGTGTCTGTGTATGAGCCTGCACTCCGTCAGATGCGCTGATGACAAGCACGGCGTAATCAAGCACCATCAGCGTCCGCTCCATCTCTGCCGAAAAATCCACATGTCCCGGTGTGTCCAAAAGTGTCATTTTCGTGTCACCAAATTGTAATTCTGCCTGCTTTGAAAAAATCGTGATGCCACGTTTCTTCTCCATCGCATCCGTGTCTAAAAATGCATCGCCGTTGTCGACGCGCCCTATTTTTTTAATGCTTCCACTGCTATATAAAAGTGCTTCTGACAATGTGGTCTTGCCGGCGTCCACATGTGCCAGGATTCCTGCTATAATTTGTTTCATGATTATTTTTTCCTTAGATTTTGAAGATTGCTGCAAAACTCGAATTCAGGCTGTGAAGATTTTGAAGCATCAACAAGATCAACGAAGACACACTTGCGTTACGTGTCGCTCGCAACGGTACTAAGAAGTCAGATCCTGCATTTCATTTCTGATAACTCAGAATGAAATACAGAATCTGACTTCTAAGGACCGGCGGCTCCCCAGTGTCTTCTTTTGCTCTTGTCGATGTTTCAAAATTTATTCCACACTTTCTACGAGTTTTGCAACAATCAATTTATTTTACTGAAAAAATGATTCATGGGTTTTCTGCCCTTTTTGAATCATTTACGATTCCTATTTTAGCATATTTTCTGAAAACAGAAAAGGGACAGTCGCACGAATTACTTCGCATGCTCTGTCCCTTCTCTGTTTTGCTTCATTATTCTGTTTCTTCTATATTAGTAACAAAAATAATGACAGCAGATTTTTACATCAAGATTCGATGTGAGCGGATAAGTTGAAAAATTCATTGTATCATTTCTTAATAGGTCTGTATTTCCATTTAATACATTATAAATAGACTGGTACTCTGTCTCTGTCGGATGCGCTTTATCCCGTCTTTTCCAGGAAACAAACTGAACCGGATTGTTCTGGCTCAGCACATCATATAATGTATTCGGATACAAATCGGATGCCATGCGGTTTAACACCACCTCGACAACCGCTTCCTGCCCCTCGACAGGTTCGCCGTTTGCTTCCAGCCACACGATTTTGGCCAGCAAATCGATCTCTTCATCGGTCAGGCTGATGTTCCAACGATTGTTGTATGCCGGAGCCTGCGAAGTTCCAGAAACTTCCTCCACCTGACCACTCTCACTTACTTCTGTATTTGTTTCAACTGATCCGTCTGTCTCTTCTTCTAAATTACTTTCTGAATCATTTGAAGTTGTCACTAAAACAACATCTTTCTTTTCAACACCTGTTTTTTCATCTGATTCTGTGGTAAATGAATTTGCGGAAATTGCAGCTGCCACACCGGCGGAAAATTGCATTTCTTCCGGCTCTGCCTCCTGATTCTGAAGCGGTACTGCCTCATTCTCAAGCTCTGCAACATATGCTGCCTCTTCCTGAATGTTGGACGTAACAATCAAGCACAATGCGAAAGCAAAAAGTAATGCTGCGTCCAATATTTTTTTTCTCATTTTTCTCCTTTCCTCAAGAATGATACATAACATAGTAAAACGACAGATAAACCAAAAATTTATCTGCCGCTTCATTACAAAACCCTATCATACTCAATTATTCCCAAAAGTCAAATTTCTCATTCAGGAACTGTGCTGAGAAAATTTCTTTGAATTTTACCATATATTTTTTTCATTTGTGTAAATAATCTACTAACGAGTCAGTTATAACTTTTTCGCGTTAAAGCAGAAACAGTCAGATATTACAATTATTGTGAGCTTTTCTGCTTATTTTTATGCAACTTCCATTAATTTTTCCCCAAAAAATCTGGAAACAGTCTTAATCTCTTGCGATCTCAGACAGAATTTCTGCGCGTTTTGTGCCGATCAGGAGCTGATTTTTATATGTTTCATAACGCTCTATGCGATGCTCACTTAAGAAGACCGCGATCTCCGGTGTGATCGTAAGTTCTGTCACAAAAACTACCATTTCCTGTCCATCCGAAAATGCCTGCTCCATAAATGTAAATGCATGTTCTAAGGTTTCAATCCCTTGATTTTCAAGGCTTTGCAGTTTTTCACACTGTGCGTCAAACGGCTCTTTTGCGAGCGCAAATAAAGCAGTTTCTTCTATATTAATTGTTTCCTCGTCTGCAATCTTTTTCGCACATTCCTTCAATTTTTCGTTCAGGCTGCGTGCACGGTCACTCTGTGCTTTTGAGACAAACTGCTGTTTCTCGTTCTGCTCATCTGACGCTGCTTTTTCTGCAAGAATCGTTTCAAAAATTCCTTTTGCCTGCAAAGAATTTTTTAATTTTTGACGGTATTCCTTCAAAAAATCATACCATGCATCCGTGATCTCACGCTCTCTCTGTATCTGATAAAAGACATTCGAGACACCATCCAGCAGCAGATTGACCACCGAAAGTCTCTCATCAAACGCTGCCTGATCAATACGCGCATAGACGGAAGGCTTTACTTTTCCCTCCAAAATCTCTGCAATGCCATAATCGTCCTGATATTTTTTATACAGATCAAAGTAGGCAGACACATCCTCCGCCACATCTTCATGCCGCAGAAACTCATGAATGATCTCCTCGTCCACCGGAATCCCAAGTTCCTCGTAGACATCCATGAGATTGCTTAAATCCTCCCAACCTCTGGCGGTCACAAACTGTAATCCGTCCACGTCCGCCTCCACGCGGTAGAAATTCTTCGGACGAAGTTCCAGATAACTTAAAATTGCGCTGTTTAAACGTTTTTCTCTTGCATATTCCTTCCACACGCCAAGGTCTGCTTCGATATTCATGCAGCGCACACGGTCTAACGTTACCATATCAAAATCTCTCACCGACTTGTTGTACTCCGGCGGATTTCCGGCTGCGGCAATGATCCATCCCTCCGGGACTGCCTGGTTGCCAAACGTTTTACACTGCAAAAATTGCAGCATGGTCGGTGCCAGCGTCTCAGAGACGCAGTTGATCTCGTCAATAAAAAGGATTCCCTCTTTCCTGCCGCCCTCCTCGATTTTGCGGTAGACACTCGCGATGATCTCGCTCATGGTGTACTCCGTCACAGAATATGTTTTTCCGTCGTACTGCTCCTCCTTAATAAACGGAAGTCCTACTGCGCTCTGCCTTGTGTGGTGGGTGATGGTATACGCCACAAGCCCGATCTCACACTCTCTGGCAATCTGCTCCATGATCTGTGTCTTTCCGATTCCCGGTGGTCCGATCAACAGAACCGGACGCTGTCTGACCGCCGGGATTTTATATTCGCCAAATGCATCTTTGCTCAGATATGCCTGCACTGTATGTTTGATCTCTTCTTTTGCCTGCTTAATGTTCATGGTTTCTCCTTGTCTCCTCTGCCAAAATATCCTCCTGTTCCACCCGGAGTCTCATTGCCCACGGTGGAACGGCACTCTCATCATAATCATCCAGAAACAGAAATGCGGTCTTATATTCCGGCCGTTTCTTCGGATAAATGCCCTTGCCATCCGTAAAATATAACAACCCGCCAAGATTTTTCAACACGCCCTGCTCTAATAATTCGTTCACATAAGCAAAAGCCGGTCTGAAATCAGTTCCGCCGCCTCCTATAACTGTAAAACGATTTAAAAGCTGTTCGAGTTCGCGGCTGTTTTTTACCTCCTCATCCATGCGCACCTGATCGTCACACTGAATGATGTGTATTCTGCTTTTTGCAAAAAAACTGTTCTGTTCGGTCAGGATCGTATAGGTCTCTTTCAAAAAATTGTGGATGAGTTCTCCGTTGGTCGAATAACTCGTATCGACCACAATGACAAACTCCTGGATTTTTTTGACCTCCCGGCTCTCCACCGGCTCAATGAGCGGCATATTTCCGTAAAGTCGCAATCCATAAATATAATAATTCAGGTCAAACTCATCGGGATCCGCATGCAGTTCCTCCCGCAGAACGGAAAATTTACGCAGAAAATCTGCATAACTTTGTCTGCTCTTCTCTGCCTTCAGCTGTACAGCAAGAATTTCTTCTCCATCCTCTGTCTCATCCCCTCTTGATTCCTTTTCCATGCGCGTCTGCCTTGCAATTTTATCCCACTGTTTTCTGGCGTCCTCATTTGCGGCATTTTTCTGTTCCTCCTTCGGCCAGTAACGATGGTCGTCCGTGTAAAATTCCTTTTGCAGTGCGATCAGTTCTGCCGGCTTTCTGCCACTTAGATAACGATAAATAACCGCCGCGGAGATCCCGCTCTTTAGCTGTTTTAGCTCTTCATAAACCGTTTGTCTCTGCCAGCTTAAGATCCGCCTCGTACTCGGTTTGTCCATCTGGTCGATTGTGTATTCCACTGCAATATCGCAGGCAAGATTCCATTTTTCCCGGTCTCTCTTTCCACCAATCCAGAGATGGAAAAAGATACAGTGTAGCACGCTGTGCAGGTATGCCCGGTCGAGATATTTCGGGTTGCTCTGAAACACCCTTAACACCTGCTCCGTGGAAAAATAAAGATATGTGCCGTCAGTCGCAAAGCTTCTGATATTCTCATCCGCCCGGTAAACAAGCGTGCCGAGTGCAATATCTAAAAAGCGCAGATCCATATATAGTTCACTTCGCACAAACTCCAGAACTTTCTTCGACATCTCTGCCTCCCACTCGCTCTGTGTCTGCTTATGTTTACTCCTAAACTGCTCCATGTCAACTCCTTTATTAATTGCAAAACTCCTTATAATCTTCTTTAAATTGTGAAAAATCAACAAAATTCTCGAAAACACGCTTTCGCTACGTGTCGCTGGTAACGGTACTAAGAAGCTAGTCACGGCTATCGCCGTGTCTACCTTCTAAGAACCGACCGCTCCCCAGTGTTTTCTCGATCTTTTGTTAATTTTTCACAATTCAATTTACATTTGTAAGAGTTTTGCAATTATATATTAAAATTCTTCAAACACATAGCGGCTCCTGACATCTGCAGTTTCTGTCTGCTCTGCAAATAACTGCCGCTTCCACGCGATGAGGCTTGCCACGCCCTCCATCCATTCCTCATGTGATGCGATTGCAACGGCATCCTCTATCTGCTCCTTCCTGCCGTATCCTTTCTCAAAGAAGAAATGTAACGGTTTTAACTCTCTTTTCTTTAAAAGAATGGTTAAAACCTTCCCGGACTGTTCCCTCACATAAGTCTCATAAGCTGCCCTTGCCTCCGGTGACAGCCCACATGCAGCATATAAACGGTTCCACGCCATCGGAATGAGCACTTCCGCTGACTCCTCCACACACGCCTGTGGGAAAATCTCATCATAGGCATTCAGCAAAATGACACCCTCCTTAAAGCACTGTCTTGCGCGGAAACCCTCTCCGGTAAGATTCAGTTCAAAAATATGCGCCGGTCCGATCTCATCATAGCTCTCATAATATTCCGGATACATAAGAACTGCCTCTCTCTCTCCGTCCTCCTGTTCAAACGATACTTCCACCTGCCATTTGATCTGCGCGAGAAGCTGTTTTAGTCCGGTCGGCTCCTCTACCCCTGCACACATCCGTAAGCTTCGCAGATTCAGGCAATTCATAAACGCATCGCTTCCCACTTCCACAAGTTTTGGATAAACACTGATCCTTTCCATTTTCGTACAGTTATAAAACGCACAGCTTCCTATTTTCACAATGTCTGCCGGAAGTTGTACCTCTTTGATATATTTTTCCGATAATTCGTGCAGTTTTCCATCCCGTTCTATTGTTTCCAAAGAAATAATATTTTCTTCCTGTTCTGAGGAAATACGATCCTTTTTCTCTTTGTCTTTCAACACAGACAGACCGCTCTCCCACATACCTCCGCAGTACCTTGAATACCGGATCTCATTCTCCGGAAGCTTTCTTCTTGAAAAGCAATAATCGCCCAGTTCCCGCACGCATCTTCCATCGATAAATCCCGGCACTGTCACGACCGGCTGTTCTCCGAATACCCGAAGCAGACGGATTTCTCCTTCTGAAATTTTTTCCCATAAAAAAATCAATTGTTCTGCCCTGTTCTCTTCCATCATTTTTCCCTGTCATTCATGTCCAATATCCTGTATATCCGTCTTAGATCACAGCATTCTCTCCGCGCTTCAGACGCCCATAACTGCGCACTAAAAGAGGCCCTTCCGTAATCAGCATGGCAATCCATCCTGCCAGACACGCAAACGGGAATGTCTCTACCTTCATTGCAAAGCCAAACACAAATACAAATGCTGCGAGCACACGCACTCCCATATTCACCATACTACTGATCAAAGTGATCTTCAGATCTCCGATTCCCCGGAAATATCCCTGTATGCCATTCGTAACTGCCGGGAGCAGATACATAAATGAGATCAGTTTCAGATAAGTGACGCCCTCTTTTACAACATCTGTGTCTCTGACGAACAAACGCACAACCGGCTCTGCAAAAAAGAAGCACACCAGAAAAATGACCATTCCATAAACCAGTTCGATCTTCATACCGCCCCAGAATCCCTTTCGCACACGTTCTTTTTTTCCTGCTCCGCTGTTCTGAGCCATAAAAGACGTCATAGAGTGCGCAATATTCTGTTCCGGAAGGCACGCAAAATCATCAATGCGGTTCACGATCGTATACGCCGCCATCACGGAAACTCCCATTGTGTTGGCAATTGCCTGCACACCGATTTTTCCAAGCTGCACGGTTCCCTGCTGCATCGCACTCGTCCATCCATAGAGGATCGTCTGTTTCAGCAGCGTTCCATCGAATACAAACCATGCTTTTCCAAGATTTAACTCCGGCACCTTTCTCTTAATGTAAATGATGCAAAGCATACAACACACCGCCTCGCTGACGACCGTTGCGACCGCGCAGCCCATGCTGCCCCATCTGAGCACTGCCACGAAAAACAAATCCCCGATGATATTGAGCACCGAGCTTGCCACAAGAAAATAGAGCGGTGTCGTGCTGTCTCCCAGCGCCCGCAGTGTGCATGCAAAAAAATTATAGATAAATGTAAAAATAAATCCCAAAAACACGATTCTCAGATAAGGAACTGCAAGCGGAAGCACTTCCTCCTGCACCCGAATCAGTAATAATAACGGTCTGGCAAAAAGAATGCAAAACAACGTGACCGTAATGGAGAACACAATTCCTGCGATCATCGTCGTGCTGATCTGCCGCTTTAAAACATCCATTTTCTTTGCGCCGTACTGGGTTCCCATCAAAATAGAAGCCCCGATACACATACCGTTCACAAACAAAATTGCAAGTGTCATTAATGGATTGCTTGTGCCGACCGCCGCCAATGCCTCTTTTCCCACAAGCTGACCGACGATAATGCTGTCCACTGAGTTATACATCAACTGAAAAATGTTTCCAAATAAAAGTGGTATCGTAAATTTTACAAGTAACGGGGTAATTTTCCCCTGTGTCAGATCTTTTGTCATATTCTTACGCCTTTGCCAGAATCTTTTTTATATTACATAAAAACAGTGTGGAAGCCACTGCAACCGAAATAAAGTCCGAAACAGGCTCTGCTAAAAACACTGCAAACACTTTGTTCTCAATGAACATCGGCATCAGATAGATCAGTGGGAGCAACAAGATGATTTTTCTTAAACATGCAATGAATAAGGAAAGTTTTGCCTGTCCAAGCGACATAAACGTCTGCTGGATCGCCATCTGGATTCCAAAGATACCGGTCATGCCCATATAAATCCGGGCAGCCCACGTCGTCATCTCATACAATTCCGGGGAACTGCTGTTGAACAGCTGTACAAAAACCCCCGGGAAACACTCTACAAACAGCCAGAATGCCATCGTGTAAATGAGACTTACCACGATCAAAATGCGAATCGTCTTTTTCACACGGTCAACCTTTGCCGCGCCATAGTTATAGCTGATAAGCGGTTGTGCGCCCTGTCCAAGCCCCTGCACCGGCATGAACTGTAACTGCATAATACTTGCAAGGATCGTCATCGCTCCCACTGCCACATCTCCGCCGTATTTCGACAGGGACGCATTAAATGCAATGTTTATAAGGCTCTCCGTAATATTCATGACAAATGATGCCAGACCAAGTCCCATGACCGGAAGAATGATCTGCGGCTGTACTTTTAAATATTCTTTTCGGATACGAAGTTTTGTCTGTTTTCCATTCAAAAAAGAAAACACCCACACGGCGGAAACTGCCTGTGAGAGAATCGTTGCAACGGCCGCGCCCTTTACGCCCATATGAAATGCAAAAATAAATAAAGGATCAAGAATGATATTGCAAATTGCTCCGATCAGAACTGTCTTCATACTGATCTTTGCAAATCCCTGTGTTGTGATAAACATATTCAATCCCAGCGTCATCATGACAAAAATACTCCCCGCCACATAGATCCGCATATATCCCAATGCAAATGGCAAGGTTTTCTCACTCGCGCCAAACATCCACAGAATCGGCTCCGCGACTGCTTCCAGAAAGATGGTCAGCACAACCGAGATTACGATTAGGCTTGTCACACTGTTTCCAAGAATACGCTCCGCTGTCTCATTGTCCCCTTTTCCCATATAAATTGCGGCTCTCGGTGCGCCACCGGAACCGATGAGCATTGCAAATGCCGTAACCATCATAAGTACCGGAAAACATAACCCGAGTCCGGTCAGTGCAATATCCCCCACCTCGCGGATATGTCCGATATAAATACGGTCAACCAAATTATATAGAAGGTTTACAAGCTGTGCGATAATTGTAGGCACCGCCAGTTTTATCATTAAACCGGGAATGCTGCCACTCCCAAGATTCTGTTTTTCTGTCTCTTTTTCCATAAAAATCTCCTCTTGTACTGTCAAATAAAACTTCCGCCTTATCTCTTTTGTGCAAAATCTGCCATCAGACACACGCAGAATAAGGCTGACACACTTTTCACAGTGCAACAACCTTATTCTAGCACACTCTATGTTCGAATACAAATGGCAGACTTCAATCAGCCAAGTATTTTTTTCAGATCTTCCTCCGGGGTGCTGATCGGAGAAATCTGATAATTTTCTACCAGATAATTCAAAATATTCGGTGAAAGAAACGCCGGCAGAGTTGGTCCAAGATAAATATTTTTAATACCAAGGTGTAACAACGTCAGTAAAATGCAGACTGCTTTCTGCTCATACCAGGACAATACCATGGAAAGTGGAAGTTCGTTCACGTTGCAGTCAAACGCTTCTGCGAGCGCAATTGCAACCTTGATTGCACTATAAGCATCGTTACACTGTCCCATATCCATAATTCTTGGAAGTCCGCCGATGGTTCCAAGATCAAGGTCATTAAAACGGTATTTTCCACAGGCAAGCGTGAGAATGACAGAATCCTCTGGTGTCTGTTTTACAAATTCCGTATAGTAGTTTCTTCCAACTCTTGCTCCATCACAGCCACCCACTAAGAAAAAGTGGCTGATTGCTCCGGATTTCACAGCATCGATTACCTGATCTGCAACTCCTAACACGGTTCCATGTCCAAAACCGGTCATGACCGTCTTACCGCCATTGATCCCTGTCATCTCACGGTCAGCTTCATAGCCGCCAAGTTCTAATGCTTTCTCAATGACCGGGGTAAAGTCTTTTTCTTCCCCTATGTGAACCATCTCAGGATAAGAAACCACCTCTGTCGTAAATGCACGGTCTGCATAGCTTGGTTTTACCGGCATCAGACAGTTTGTTGTATAAAGGATTGGTGCCGGAAGATGATCAAATTCCTTCTGCTGGTTCTGCCATGCAGTTCCAAAATTTCCTTTTAAATGCGGATATTTCTTCAATTCCGGATAAGCATGTGCCGGGAGCATCTCTCCGTGGGTGTAAATATTGATTCCTTTATCCTTTGTCTGCTCTAATAACAGTTTCAGGTCATAAAGATCATGTCCAGTGATCACAATAAATGGGCCTTTTTCTACGGACAATGGAACTGTGGTTGGTGTCGGTGTCCCAAATGTCTCCGTGTTTGCCTTATCTAAAAGTTCCATACAGATCAGATTTTTCTCTCCCACTTCGAGTACGACCGGAAGCAGAAGATCCATATCCATGTCATAACCGATCACGGATAATGCGCGGTAAAAGAAGCTGTTCACTTCGTCCGAAGTGTAGCCCAACACCATCGCATGGTAAGCGTAAGCTGCCATACCACGGATTCCAAATAAAATCAGTGATTTTAAAGAGCGGATATCCTCATTGTCATTCCACAGATTGTTCATGTCATAATCGTCTGTGTTGCCACATGGATTCTGACAGGCACTGCAATCCGGTACAATTTTATTTTTCTCTGCTTTGACTTTTGCGATCATCTCTTTTAAAGTCTCATCATTGAAATTCACATTCGTGATCGTTGTAAATAAACCTTCGATGATAATACGGTCGGTATTTTCTGTTTTGGGATTATTTCCACAGGATTTTGCAAGACCGATCAATGCTCCGGTCAGTTCATCCTGTAATTTTGCTGTATTTGCAGATTTGCCACACACACCTGCATTTCCTGTAGATCCACTGCATCCCGCAGTCTGTTCACACTGAAAACAAAACATTTTCTGTTCCATATTGTGTAATCTCCTTTTTATGAAATGTTGTAATGTAAAACGCTGATATACAGGGGGCTACCCCTGCACACCAGCGCTTGTTACGAGGTATGTACAGATTGTAATAAAAACATCGTTATTTTTCTGTTGTATTTACAACGCAATATTCATTTTATGCATTATTTGATTGGTAATATTTTCTTTCTGTCCTCTGTCTCATGCACATAACCGATCAGCTTATCAGATACTCCAACCACACGTTCTGTAGCTGCATTGCACTTGCTGACTGTGCTGTCTAACTCATTCATATGCTCGATCGTGATCTGTGCACTCTCCGCATTCTGAGCTGCAAATTCTTTCAGGGAAACCGTCTCCGTCTCAATGTTATCACTGTGATTCTTTAATTCTTCCACCTCAGAGCTGATGCCTTCGATCGCACTTCCGACCTGACCGATCTCACCGTTCAATATTGTAAAGATCTCCTTTGTCTGATCGATCTTCTCATTCTGGAGGCTGACTGCCTCGGATACCTTCTCAGTGATCTCCACGCTCACATTTGCCTTATCCATAAGGTCTGCTACAAGCTGGTTAATACGCTCCGTAGATTCTCTGGACTGATCTGCCAAAGTACGGATCTGCTCTGCAACCACCGCAAACCCTCTTCCGTGTTCTCCGGCTCTGGCTGCCTCAATACTTGCATTTAATGCAAGCAGATTCGTCTGATTTGAAATATCCGCAATAATATCGGTAACTGTCTGGATCTGCTGGGCAGAATCATTGGTAAGCTTAGACTGCTCTCTTACATTCTCAATCGCTTCCCCATTCTTCTTACTGATGTCGATCAGTTCTCCCATAATATTTTCAGCAGACTCATTACATTCCTGCATCTTATCTGCACTTGCATTCAAGGCATCGACATTCTCGGAAATCATAGCGATCAGATCGCCGATCGCATCGATCTTCTCTTTCATATCTGCCGTCTGTGCTGCCTGCGTCACAGTGTTATCTGCGATCGTATGCGTTGAATCCTGTGTGATCTTCAAGGAATCTTCCATATCATGAAAGATATTATTAAAATCATCGGATACAGATTTTAATTCTTCTGTTGCTGTTTTGATACCGGAAATCACAGTTGCAAATGAACTGATGGAATCATGTACGGAACGCATCATCAATCCGATGTCGTCCTCACGCTCCATCAGCTTTTTCGCTTTTTCTCCGATCTTCGTCTGCTCCTGTTCATCTTCTGTTTTTCCCTGGGCTATTGTAAGAAACTGGTTCAGCAGTGATTTCACAACCCAGAATACGATCCCAAAAATCACAACACTGACCGCACTTACCAGCACAACTGCAATCAACGTGCTGATGATTCCATTCTTTAACATTTCCAATACAAGCACCTGCCATAAAACAATGACAAGCAACAATGCAAATATCGGTTTTAAGGCTTTCCCCCAGGCCACTTTACTGTTATCCTGCTCCATAATTATCCGAAACCTCCGTGTTCATCAAAGTTATACATATTTTACCATATTTTTCATGCTTATGGTATCCGAATTTACTGATTTTTCATATTTTCTTTGACTATTTCCAAGAAATACTATACAATGCAATCGTTTGAAATACGATGGAAAAGGAGAATCCCAAATGAAAAAAATAGCTTTTTTTGATATAGACGGAACTTTAACTTCCGAAATCGACGGTTCTATACCACAGAGTGCCATCACTGCGATACGAAAAGCCAGAGCAAACGGAAACCTGATGTTTTTAAATACCGGAAGATGTATCCAGAACGTGGAGCCACGCTTTCAGGAAGTCGGCTTTGACGGATTTGTCTGCGGATGCGGCACTGATATTTACTGCGGCGGAAAGAATCTTTTACATGTCACACAGTCCCATGAAATTACAATGGAACTGTTAAAAGCAGCAAGAGACACCAATGTGGACATTGTTTTCGAATCATCCACTGCGGTTGCTTATGATCCGGTCCGTCCGGTCATTCATCCGGATGCCGTGGCACAATATGACGCTTTCGTGAAACGCGGTTATACAATGCCAACGGATCTGGAGTCACCGGATTTTACCTGTGATAAATTTGTTATCTGGTTTCAGGACAAAGAGCAGCTGCAGGCTTTCCGAAAGATCAGCGACGTACATTTCAACTGCATTGACCGGGGCGGCACATTCCGGGAATTTGTCCCTCACGGCTACAGCAAAGCAACCGGAATCCAGTTTGTCCTTGATCATTACAATCTGTCAAAAGAGGATGCCTATGCATTCGGAGACAGCAACAATGATCTTCCGATGCTCTCCTATCTCCCGAACAGTGTTGCGATGGGAAATGCATACCCGGCTTCTCTTTTTGACCGGGTGTCCTTTGTCACAAAAAAAGCGAGCGAAGACGGTATCGCCTTCGCTCTGGAACATTTTTCCTTTCTTTAGGGCTGCATCCTGCAGCTCTTTTCTTATAAATACTTTTTCAGATCATCTGCCGTTGCACGCATCTTATCTACTGCCTGCTGTACCTGCTCTGCAAACTGGAGATTCTGTTCACTCATGCCATGTACCTGTTCTGCACTTGCGGTCACTTCCTCTGTTGCAGCAGACAACTGGGATATATTTTCCACGATCTTATTATTAGACTCAGAAAGTCCATCCACCTGCCGGTTTACTTCCTCGATATGATCGATCAGATCTGTCATATTACGGTTCAATATCTCAAATGTCTCAGATGCTGCAACGATCTTCTGATTCTGGCTCTCAACGGCCTCTACAGATTCTTCCACAGAAGAAACTACTTCATTGGCATTCTCATTCAGCTCATTGACGATCCTCGTGATCTGCTCCGTAGAATTCTTTGTCTGCTCTGCAAGCTGTCTGATCTGTTCTGCCACGACAGCAAATCCGCGGCCTGCCTCACCGGCTCTTGCACTTTCGATCGATGCATTCAGTGCAAGAAGATTCGTCTGGCTGGAAATATTTAAGATCATTCCTGCAATCTCTTCCACTTCTTTTGTTTTGTTCTGAAGCTTTGTCATTGCGGTCGTCACTTCGTGGTTTGTATTCGTGATCAGTTCTGACTGTGTCCTTAATTCTTCCATTACACGGATATTTTCCTGAATACTCTCGTTGGAATTCATTGCAATATCCACCATCTGCTTTGAACTCTCTCCGGTTACACCAATTGCATCCTGAATGGAATTGGTCATTGTACTCTGTTCTTCAATGCTGCCTGCGGTTGTATTGGCAGAAGCTGAAATCTCCTGCATGCTGTTTGTTACAGATTCTGTCACGCCAACCAGCTTTTCGATCAGTTCACCGCTCTTTACAGATTCTGTCTGGATAGATTGTGAAATGCCAAGCACCCCTTCCAGTACCCGTTTTTCCTTCTCATGTTCTTCTGCGATAGAGCCAAGTGCATCATCATTAAACATAATCGTGATATCACCGATTTTTGCGATGATAAAGAGAATTCCAAGCACACCCCAAATACCACAGATGGTATCCACATCTATCACATTAATTCCCTTGACAGACTGTACAACAGTCACAAGGATATATAAAATTCCAAGTCCAATTGAGGTTCTCCTTAATCCCTTTTTATCATAATAAGGAATCTGTAATGCAAGAGAAACAATCAGTATATAGGTAATAAAATGCGCATCTGTCTGCATACCAATCAGCAAATACTCAATTCCCATCTCCATGGTTACCGCCACTTTTAACTTGCTTGTTGCCTTATTCCTGCAATAAATAACCGCGTTCACCACGGTAAATGCAAGTAAAAGAACCGTATTTCCATAGACGGTCACCGTCTTGATGTTATGATTCATCTGTTTCATCCACAGATACAACAAAATCAGTGCCGCCATAAAGATCGTGGCTCCCATATATATTCTATTCATTCTCCGCAATCGTTCCGAAATGTCATTATAACGATATTTATTTTCTTCCATTGTTTTTCGTTAACTCCTCTCTTGTTATCATGTAAGCCTTTTCACAATATAGCATATTATACCTTATTTTTCCAAAAAATTCCATAGTATTTTCTGCATAATATGCATATTTTTTTCAGATACGCCACCTGCTTCAATAAACGATCTTATCGCGTCCGGTCTCTTTTCCCTGATATAACTTCTCATCTGCCCTGCGGATCGCCATTTCCATACCATCGTTCTTATCGTACTCTTCCAGTCCAAACGTCATGGTAATGCGGATCTCCTCATTTTCATACGACACCGTCAGCCTGTGGATCTCGTCATAAATCTCCTGCAGCACATCATATGCCGCATCGCCGTTTCTGCCATAAAATACAAACAGGAACTCCTCGCCTCCCCAGCGGCACACCCTTCCATATGTTTTCATTTTGTCCATGAAAAGTTCAGCCACTGCCTTTAACACTTCATCACCTGCATCATGCCCATAGGTATCATTGATCCTTTTAAAGAAATCAATATCTGCAATGGCGATCGATACAAAGCCTGCATTTCCGACCTCATAATCATACTCCACTGCACGGATATATTCCCACATGCTCCGGCGGTTCCAAAGACCGGTAAGTGCGTCAACAGAAGCTAACTTTTGCAGTTTTGTATTATACCGTACAAGCTTCTGTTCCATTTTCTGGGCATCCTTCGTAAATATGATCATGACAGCGGTGATCTGCGCAAAAATAAAAATGGTATTTAAAATCTGTATCAGAACACTTATGCCGGGATCCAGTGGGCTGTACGGTTTGAAATTCCGGGCGTAGGCATACAAAGCCAGACGGAGTGCACATGCTCCGACCGCAGTCAGCACTTTTCTCCGCTCTCCTGCAGTACTCACCGTAAAGTTCAGCGCAAGAAATGCAAACAGATAATGCTGTACTCCGCAATCCCAGCCAAACATCACAATAAACAGGATGATCCACACGATCATAAGTATCTGTGAGATCCACGCTGACTCTCTCGTATGATCCAAGTACGTCGTGTAAAAAGATAACACATAGCATACTCCGCACACCAGACAGCCACCCACATTCATCCAGTCGCCCATGCTACAGAAAACTGCCATAAGGCAGAGAAAATATCCAATGAAGATCAGCGCACTGATACGCAGTGTCACCGCTGTTTTCTTTGTTTCATTCTCATTCTTTACATCTTCAAAAATCAAATCAAGGATCTTGTTCATTTTCCCTTTCTCCGTTGCTATTTTAGGACTGTCTCATTTATGTCATCCTTTCTCCTACAAAAATAGTACTTTTTTACAGATATAAAGTCAACTTATTTCTGACAATTTTTGACTGAGAATCCGAATTTTTATTTTGACTACTATGAATATTTCTTTTTACTTTTCATTTAAAGTACGCATGGAATTTAAGATTGCGATGACAGAAACTCCTACATCCGCAAATACGGCCTCCCACATATTCGCCATACCAAGTGCGCCGAGGATCAGAACAAGTGCTTTTATTGCAAGTGCAAACACAATGTTCTGTTTTACAATGCGGAGTGTCTTTCTTGCAATCTTAACAACCGATGCAATCTTTGTCACATCATCATCCATCAGGACAATATCCGCTGCTTCGATCGCCGCATCGGAACCCATGCTTCCCATTGCGATTCCGATGTCCGCTCTGGTGAGTACCGGAGCATCATTGATTCCATCTCCAACAAATGCAAGACGCTCTTTTTCTTTTTCAGCTTTTAAGAGTGCTTCCACCTGCTCTACTTTACCACCCGGTAACAGTTCTGCATGTACCTCATCAATACCAAGTGTCTGTGCCACTGTCTCTGCTGCCTCTCTGCGGTCTCCGGTCAGCATGACTGTATGTCTGACACCTACCTGTTTCATATCGCGGATCGCCTCTTTTGCTCCGTCTTTAATGGTGTCGGAGATGACAACCGCTCCTTCAAACACACCATTGCATGCCACATAAACAACGGTTCCCATGCTCTTGCAAGATGTATAGAAAATACTCTCTGACTTCATAAGTTTTTCGTTTCCGAGTAATACGGTCTTTCCGTCGATCACAGCTTTGATTCCGTGTCCTGCGATCTCCTCTGTGTTTGTCACACGGTTTAAATCCAGCTCTTTTCCGTAAGCTTCGCGGATGGAATTTGCAATCGGATGATTGGAATAACCCTCTCCCAATGCAGCAAGTTCGATCAGTTCCTCTTTGGAACCGTTTTCGGTGATGACATCTGTCACTTTAAACTCGCCTTTGGTCAGTGTTCCGGTCTTATCAAAAACAATTGTGGTCATCTCTGCCACTGCCTCTAAATAGTTGCTTCCTTTTACAAGGACACCGATCTTAGACGCTGCACCGATTCCTCCGAAGAATCCTAAAGGAACGGAGATTACCAACGCACATGGGCAGGAAATAACAAGGAAAATACATGCTCTCTGAATCCATTCTGCCCATCCGCCGCCAATGATCAATGGTGGCAAAATTGCGAGGATCACTGCACCGATCGTGACAACCGGAGTATAGTATTTTGCAAAACGTGTGATGAAATTCTCAACTTTTGCTTTTTTGCTGCTTGCATTCTCCACAAGTTCCAGAATCTTTGCAACCGTGGAATCGTCAAACTCTTTTGTTGTTTTTACTTTTAATGTTCCGCTTCCGTTCACACAACCACTGATGATCTCATCCCCGGCTTTTGCGCTTCTTGGTACCGACTCGCCGGTCAGTGCTGCGGTATCGATCAGGGATTCACCCTCCACAACAATACCGTCCAAAGGAATACGCTCCCCCGGTTTCACTACGATAATGCTTCCAACTTCCACATCATCCGGATCAACCTGTTTTAAAACTCCGTCTTCCTCGATATTGGCATATTCCGGACAAATGTCCATCATATCAGAAATGGACTGGCGGGATTTTCCAACCGCATAGCCCTGGAACAGTTCGCCTACCTGATAAAACAGCATAACAGCGACAGCCTCGGAATATTCACCTACGCCAAACGCTCCGAATGTGGCGATCATCATAAGGAAATTCTCATCAAACACCTGTCCGTGGCTGATGTTTCGTGCCGCCTTGTATACAATATCATAACCAATGACCAGATACGGAACCAGATAAATCACAAATAACACAATTTTGTTCCATCCGTCCATCCGTCCCGTATGTTCACAGACCATCAGGACTGCAAACAGCAGAAATGTGACAATGATGCGGTAAAGCATCTTTTTCTGTTTCTTTGTCATATTATTTACCATGCCTTTCTGTAACCTGCAGACTTTATGCCGCAGGCACAAATTACTCTCCTTGGGATAGAAATGGCTGCCGCATCACGCAGCAGCCATTGATTCATTAAAATAAAATTTTGCAGTCCGGCTCAACCTTTGCACAAACAGCAACGACTTCTTTCATAATCTCGTCGAATTTTGCATCCTCTGCATCAATGCTCATTTTCTGTGTCATAAAGCTTACGCTTGCATCGTTGACACCCGGGATTTTTTTGATCGCATCTTCCATTTTTGCTGCGCAGTTTGCACAGTCAAGGTCTTCTAATTTAAATTTTTTCTTCATGATCCATTCCTCCATTTTCTTATTCTTCAATATGTTCTCTTCCCTGATCGATGATCGTGCGCACATGTTCATCTGCCAGCGAATAAATCACGGATTTGCCTTCTCTTCTGCCGGTTACAAGCTTCGCCTGCTTTAATATTTTAAGCTGATGGGAAATCGCTGACTGGTTCATATGAAGCATTTCCGCAAGATCACAGACACACACCTCTGACTCAAACAACACATACAAAATCCGGATTCTGGTTGAATCACCGAATATTTTAAACAGTTCTGCCAGATCGTACAGTTCATCTTCGTCCGGCATGTGCTCACTCACCTGTTTGATCTTATCCTCGTGGATCTCGCACGTTTCACAGTGTTCTACATCATTAATTGCCAATCATTTCACCTCCGTGTTATATGAATATCTGTTCATATGTTTATATTATCAGTCATTTATATATCTGTCAATAGAATTCTTGTATCTTTTTCATTTTGGGGGCGAAACTCTTCTCATGCTATGTCAAATTGTGAAAAATCAACAAAATTTTCGAAAACACGCTTTCGCTACGTGTCGCTGGTAACGGTACTAAGAAGCCAGTCACGACTATTGTCGCACCTGCCTTCTAAGAACCGACCGCTCCCCAGTGTTTTCTCAAGCTTTTGTTGATTTTTCACAATTTAATTTACATTTTATGAGTTTCGCAATAAATGAGAAAAGAAACCTGTTCATTATCAAAATAAATAATAAATAGGTTTCTCTTATATATTCACGTATTTTAGTGGCTATCTTGCCTGAAATATTTTTCTCTGCTTGTAAATGTAATAGATGCTCATCGCAAGCGCACCTGCCGCCCATGTGATCGGATAGCAGATGATGACCTGCTCTAAGGTTCCGTGAGCTGCCACAAGTGTCACCCAGATCATACGGAGCACACAGATGCCAACCATCGTGATCAGCGTGGAAACTACCACTGCTCCCTGTGCACGCAGTGCCCCGGAAAACACTTCGATAAAGGCAAATAATAAGTACGCCGGTGCGATCACATTCATCATGCGGATACCGATCTCTACCACGCCCGCATCATTGACAAAGATTCCAAACAGAAATCTTTCTGCAGACATTAAGATGATACTCACAGAAACCGCCGATATCAGTGCCATGCCAAGACAGATTTTTGTACCTCTCCGGATGCGGTCCCATTTTCCTGCTCCATAGTTTTGTCCTACAAATGTCATAACAGAGATTCCGAATGCGCTGTTGATCATCCAGAAAATAAAATCAATTTTGGAATAAGCCGTCCATGCCGCCATCGTGTCCACGCCAAAATTATTGATGGACACCTGCACGATAATATTCGAAATACTGTACATGATTGCCTCAAATCCCGCCGGAAGACCTATTTTTAAAATACTCTGCAGCATTCTTTTGTACATGCGGATCTGTGAGAGACACAGTTTCATGCCCTCCGTGCGGTACATCAGTGTAACTGTCACCAAAACAGCACTGACCGCCTGAGCGATCAGGGTGGCAATGGCCGCACCTAAAACGCCTAATGGGATGACCAGAATGAGTAAAAGATCCAATATAATATTTACCACACTGCAGACGATCAGATAATATAATGGTCTTTTCGAATCCCCAACTGCCCTTAAAATCGCAGCACCCATATTGTAAATGAAAATAAAAATCAGTCCTGAAAAATACACCCGCACGTACAGTACCGATTCTGCGATCAGTTCCTCCGGTGTGTTCATCCAGAGCAGCATCTGTGGTGCAAAAACGATCCCGGCAATTCCGAGCACAAGTCCTCCCACAAGTGCAAATGCGTAAGCGGTGTGAAGAGACTCTTCTATCTCCTCTTTTTTTCCGGCACCAAAATACTGTGAGATAATAACGGTAGCTCCCGTGGACACGCCTGTGAAAAACCCTACCACAAGGCTTATGATCTGCCCGGCAGAGCCGCCGACACTCGACAGTGCTTCTTTTCCGACAAACTGTCCCACAATGACAGAATCCACCGTAGTATATAACTGATGAAAAAAACTTCCCACCAGAATCGGAAAGAAGAAAATCAACAGCTGTTTCCAGATCACTCCCTCTGTGATCCCGTTCTTTTCCTGTGTTGTCATGACATCTTCTCCTGTGCAGCTTCCATCCGGTCACGGATAGCTTCCATTCTCTGATCCAGGGATGCACTGATGCCGGCACACTCCACCAGTTCTTTTGCCAGATACTCTGCCTCGCTTTCCGGAATGTTCTTCTTATAACGTAATTTATGCTCCAGACTTGCCCAGAAATCCATTGCGATCGTCCGAAGCTGGACTTCCACCTTCATCGGACGTTTTTCTTTTTCAAGGAAAATCGGCACTTCGATGATCAGATGCAGACTGCGGTATCCACCCGGCTTCGGGTTTTTAATATAATCTTTCCGCTCGATCAGTCTGACATCGTCCTGCTGCAGCAGACAATCCGCCAGCATATAAATATCTTCCTGAAATGAACAGATCACGCGGACCCCTGCGATATCGTTGATATTTTCCTCTATGGATTCCAGTGAAAACGGAATCTGTTTCCGCTTCACTTTCTTTAAAATACTGTCAAACGATTTCACTCTCGCCTTAATGGACTCGATCGGATTTCTGTCATATTGCAGGGAAAACTGCTCATTCAAAACATTGAACTTTGTCTCCACTTCCATGATCGCACACCGGTAGTATGCCATCAGACTCTCGATCGGTGCAAAATTGTCCTGCACTTTATCCATAAACTCATCGGATAACACGGTATCCATGATAATCTCTTCTTTTGCCTGTTTTAAAAATTTCTCGATCAGCATATGTAAAACCTTCTTCTCTCACGTATTCCGTGGATATACCACAGCCTACTTATTATAGATGGTTTTCTCCATTTTTACAAGCCATTGGGAAGCGTAGATATTCAAGTTTTTGGCAAAAAGAAAAGTCACACAGACAACTGTGATGTTCCTGCTCGCAGAGCTCACAAAGGAAATCACTGTTGTCTGTGCGACTTTTCTTTCTACAATTTACTTTTTTATTATCTACGCTTCTTCTTTAGCTTCTTCTTTGGCTTCTTCCTTCACATCTTTCCTGACACGTCCGTACATTTGCATGTATTTATAAAGGTGTTTTGTAAGTTTGTTGTCAATCTGGTCTGCGGTTGCTCTCCACTCCCAGTTGCCGCCTAAGGTGGATGGCGTATTCATACGTCCCTCAGAACCGACACCAATGATATCCTGCATCGGAACGATTGCGAGATCACCGACGGAAGCCCATGCACCGCGCATCATGCCCCAGTTATAACCTTCCTCTTTTGTGAGGTTTAAGTACTCTTTTGCAAATTTTACACTTGCCTTCGGTGCTGTATTCATCCAGCCAAGGATCGTATCATTGTCGTGTGTTCCTGTGTATACAACACAGTGTGTCGGGTAGTTATGTGGCAAATAATCGCTTCCCTCTCTGGAATCAAATGCAAACTGTACCACTTTCATACCCGGAAAACCGGAATCTTTTACAAGCTTTAATACAGAAGGTGTCAGGAATCCAAGATCCTCCACAATGATATTTAACTTACCAAGCTTCTTCTCCAATGCATGAAACAGATCCATTCCAGGGCCCTCTCTCCACTCACCATTACGTGCCGTGTCGTCTGTTCCAGGAATCGCATAGTAAGAATCAAATCCACGGAAATGATCGATACGTACAATATCATATAATTTTGACATTGCTTTGATCCGTTTTGTCCACCAGCTATAACCGTCTTTTTTCATCTCATCCCAGCGGAACAGCGGATTTCCCCAAAGCTGTCCATCTGCGGAGAATGCATCCGGCGGACATCCTGCAACATCGATTGGATCTAAGTTCTCATCCAAGTAGAACTGAGCCGGATTAGCCCATACATCCGCAGAATCTCCTGCAACATAAATTGGAACATCTCCGATGATCTCAATGCCTTTTTCATTTACATATTCCTTCAACGCCCACCACTGTTTAAAGAACAGATACTGGAGCATTTTGTAAAACAGAATGTCATCTGCATAAGTTTCTTTTGCTTCTGACAATGCTTTCTGTTCTCTTGTCTTTAATTCTTTTTCCCATTCAAACCATGCAATTCCGCCATGGGCATCTTTTAATGCCATAAACAGTGCATAATCCTCGAGCCATTCTGCTTCTTTCTCACAGAAAGATGCAAAATCCTCCGGCTGTTTTTTCATGAAACGTACATAGGCTTTTTTCAGTAATGCATAGCGGGAATTGTACATAACCCCATAGTCTACATAATGAGGATTGCTGCCCCATGGAAAAGATTCACACTCTGCTTTTTTTAACAGTTTTTCTCTGCATAAAATCTCAAGATCGATAAAATAAGGATTCCCTGCAAATAAGGAAAATGAAAGATATGGTTATTCACCATAGCTGGTCGGACAGATTGGCAGGATCTGCCAGTATTTCTGACCTGATTTATCAAGAAAATCTACGAACTTTCTTGCCTCTTTTCCCATTGTACCAATTCCATAAGGGGATGGCAGGGATGAAATGTGCATTAAAACACCGCTGCTTCTCATAACAATAATTCCTCCTATTTGAGTTCAAAAACTCCTATTTCAAATTCTTTATACTCTCCCCACTTGCGAACTCAAACGGAACCACCTCATAAATCGGTTCTTTCTTCAGTTCGATCTGTCCAAACAGTATCTCCACACTTCTCACGGCAAGTGTCTGATACTGCTGCCTGATCGTGGCGAGTTTCGGATTATAATATTCTGCTAATACGGTGCCATCAAAACCAATCACAGAAATATCTTCCGGTACACGATAATCCATATCGCGCAGCGCACGGATCGCGCCGATAGCCATCACATCTGACATTGCAAATACTGCTGTCAGATCAGGATACTTTTCCACCAGACGTTTCATCGCCCGGTAAGCACTGTCAAATGAGAATCTTGCTTTCTCATAGCAGACTTCAAGATCCATTTCCTTACCATGTTCTGCAAAGCTTTCCTTACATCCTAAATATCTCTGGTGGCTGGTGTATGATTTTACCGGATCACCACCGATAATACCAATCTTGTCATGTCCTGCTTCAAGCAAAGCATCCACAGCACACTTTCCTGCGGCAATATCATCTGTTGCAACACTGGAAAGGTTCTCAAATGGAAGATTATTTGCCCGGTTTGTCACAAGCACACTCGGCACATCCACCTTTGCAAATCCCTGTTTAAAAAATTCCGGGTTACCACCTAAAAACAGAAGTCCTAACGGCTTTCGCTCCCTGCAGAGCTGTAATGCCTGTTCCACCTCATTTTCGTCCTCGTCAATGTAGGAAACAACCAGTGTATAGTCGGTTCTTCCGATCATCTGCTGAATCTCCTCCACAATGTTGGAGAACAGCATATTGGAAATACCTTTGACTAATACAACAATTGTTTTCGTATTGCTCTGCTTCAAATGCTTCGCATTATTATTCGGAACAAAATGAAATTTTTCAACTACTTCTTCGATTTTTTTCTTTGCATCGGGACTGACATCATTTCTATGATTCAGGACTCTGGAAACCGTGCTGATGGAATATCCTGATTCCCTGGCTATATCCTTTATCGTAACCATATTTTTCTTTCCTGTCTACTGTTTTTTCGTTTTTTTTCGTAAAACATGTATTTTTTACAATCTTCTACTGTAATATCAGCCTTTGACCGCTCCTGCAACTACTCCTTCAATAATATATTTCTGACAAGCCACATAGAAAACTACAATTGGAACGATTGCAAGTACAAGCATTGCCATCATCGTACCCCAGTCTACTGCTCCATAACCACCTTTTAAGTACTGAATGACGATTGGAATCGTCTTGTATTTTTTGATATCCAATACCAGATAAGGAAGTAAATAATCGTTCCAGATCCACATTGCCTGTAAAATTGCAACGGTGATCGCCGTTGGTTTCATAATTGGAAATACCACCTGAAAGAATGTCTGGATCGGAGTACATCCATCGATCATCGCCGCCTCTTCTATCTCGATCGGAATACTTTTTACAAAGCCGCAGAACATAAACACCGCAAGTCCTGCACCGAATCCAAGGTATACTAAAATGATACCGACCGGGTTGCTCAGATGCATCATATTTGCCAGTTTTGACAAGGTGAACATTACCATCTGGAATGGTACGATCATGGAAAACAGACATAACATATAAATGGTTGCATTCACTTTATTATGTACTCTTGTAATATACCATGCACACATGGAGGTGCATAAGATGATCACTGCAACAGAGCCAACGGTGATGAGCACCGAGTAGCCAAACGCCTGAAAAAAGTTTGTTTTTTCAATACCCCGGATGAAATTTGACAATCCGGTAAAGGATCTCTCATCCGGCAGTGCAAATGCATTTTTTGTGATAAATCCTTTTTTCTTGAAGGAATTGATCAGCACCAGAAAAATCGGATACAGATAAAAAACGGTCAGCAGACTGAAAAATACGGTCAGCACTCCTCCGTGTTTTGATCTTCTTACAGCACTTACCTCATTATTTTCTTTTACTTTCTTTGCCATTACTGCTGTACCTCCTTTGTTCTGGTCAGTCTGTTCTGTGCCAGTGCGATAACTGCTACTATAATAAAGAAGATAACTGCTTTCGCCTGACCGACACCTTCCCAACCGGTTCTTCCATAGAATGTCTCAAAGATGTTAAGCGCAAGCATCTGCGAATTATTGGACGGCTCTCCTGCTGTCAATGCCAGGTTCTGATCGAACAGTTTGAAAGAGTTCGTCAGTGTTAAGAATGTACAGATCGTGATGGATGGCATTACCATTGGAATCGTAACACTCTTCAATAACTGCCAGTTGGACGCCCCGTCCATTTTTGCCGCCTCGATCAACTCGCCCGGAATATTCTGGATGCCGGCGATATAAATGATCATCATATAACCGACCTGCTGCCAGTTCATTAAAATGATCAATCCCCAGAATCCATAGGAAGAAGAATAAGTAAGTGTTCTTCCAAAATGACCTAAGATTCCATTCAGCAGGATCTGCCAGATATAACCTAAAACGATACCACCAATAAGGTTTGGCATAAAAAATACTGTACGGAAGAAGTTCGTACCTTTAATTCCCTTTGTTAAAAGCATCGCAATTACAAATGCAAAAACATTGATCGTCAGCACTGATACAATGGTGAATAATGCAGTGAACCATAATGCATGCATAAATGTCGGATCACTGAACACGCGCAGATAATTTTTTAATCCTACAAATTTTGCATCTGTAACGGTTGTAAATTCACAGAATGATAAGTAGATACCCATAATAAAAGGAACTATAAAACCTATTGTAAATGCCACTAATGTAGGGAGTGCAAAAACAGGAAAATATTTTTTGATTGCTTTCTCCATAATTTCCATCCTCTCATAAAACCTTAATAATCTGAAAGGGTGAGTGGCAGGCCACACACCCTTTCCATGTTACTTCATCATTACTTTTTATTTGTTTGCAGCTGCTGCATACTCAGTAGCCCATCCGTCAACGAATGCACTGACAACGCCGTCCCAGTCACCTGTTCCCTGTGCGTACTCTAATAATGCAGAACCTACACCGTCTTTCCATGTCTCAGATGGAATAGTAGAGAAGTTCCATGTTACAGAATATTTTCCATCAGCGATGTACTGGTTAGAAGCCTGGATAAATACATTATCTGCTTCATATTCGCCTGTGAATGTATCAAATGGTGTTGTAAATCCCATTTCATGAGCTATGGATTCACGTCCTGCGTCAGATGTGATAACCCAGTTCAGGAAATCAAGTGTTGCCTGCTGATCTTCTGCAGAAGCTTTGCTGTTTACACACCAGTAGTTCTCAGAACCTGTGCAGAGTCCCTGATTCTCTTCTCCCTCAACACCAATATAGATTGGCATCATACTCATATCATCAGCGGTTACAAGATAACCATTCTCTTCATTTGTGAGGTTACCATACTCCCATGTACCATTCTGGTAGAATACTGCCTCTTCCATACCGAATTCAGATTCTGCTTCATCACCTGTCTTAGATGAGAGCATTCCCGGATCACAGGTGGAATCTGTAATGTATAAATCCCAGATCTGTTTGTAATTGTCAAGGTATGTTCCTTCTATTGCATCTGTAGAATTAATTCCTTTGTCTTTGTATTCATAGTAAATTGGAAGATTTGCCAAATGAGTTTTAAATCTCCAGTCAGATGATCCATCCATACCTGCGGAAGTAAATGCTCCCTGAAGATCGTATCCAAACTTCTCATTAATCTCATCTAATCTGGACTGGATATCATCTGCAACTGCTTTTAATGTCGCAAAGTTGTTGATCTCATCAACAGAAGAAATCACTGCGTTGTCCATTGTGCAGTAGTCATTTAAGATTGTCTTATTGTAAATGATACCGTAAGTCTCGATAACATAAGCGATACCCTGTACTGCGTTTCCATCTTTTAATACAAAATCATCACTTGTCAGATGTGAATATAACTCACTGCCTGAAAGATCCATGCAATAATCTTTCCAGTTTGCAAGTCCTACAGGTCCGTTTACCTGGAATAAGGTTGGTGCTTCTGATTTTGCCATCTCTGATTTTAATGTCTGCTCATATGTACCATCTGCAGCCGTGATAACTGTAACCTCTGTTCCGGTCTCTGCTGTGTATTTTGCTGCCAGATCCTGCCACTGCTGATCCTGTTCCGGTTTAAAGTTCAGATAATAAACGGAACCACTTCCTGATGCTGCTGCATCTGTTTTCGCATCTCCTGCTTCTGTTGTACTTGCTGTTGCATCTGCACTGTTTGCACTGTCTGCATTGGAAGCATCACTGCCGCATCCTGCAAATAAAGTTGCTGTCATTGCTGTAGCAAGCATTACTGATAAAACTTTTCTCTTCATGTCGTTTCCTCCCGTATACTTTCTGCACATCTGTATTGTGCAATGATTGTTCTGGCACTCTGCCACTTCGCTGAAATGTTCCCGGTAACATTTTCGGTATTGTTTTCGGTAACGTTTTCAGTTGATAATTGTATTATATTCTTTTTTCATAAAAAAGCAATACTGAATCGTTATCTTCTCTATATTTCATAATTTTTGTTTTTGTTTTTTGTGTAAATTGTATATCAGCAAGATACTTTTTTCTTATTTTTCATTTTTCTGGTGGAAATTTGCTCAAAGTATTACTTTCTGCCCTGCCGCTTTTATTTCATGAAATTAGAATGCAATGATGTTTTACATTGAAAAAGATTTTTTGAAATGCTACTATAATATTATGGAAATGAAATCCGGGCACTGCCGTTTCATTCTGATCAAAAGGGAAAGTGGAAAGAACATATGAAAGAACTGATCCGTCATAAATTACAACATGATTTCAAACGAATAAAAACCTCTGCCAAATGGGTGCTTTTCTCCATCGTCTCCGGACTGCTTGTCGGGGGTGTTGGCACACTCTTCTATTTCGGCATGTATGTGGTCACACTGACCAGAACCAAAAACCCGTGGCTTATTTTTCTGCTCCCGGTGAGTGGTATCCTGATCGTCGGATGTTACCGCCTGCTTCATGATGAAAAAGATACCGGAACCAACCTTGTATTATCTGCGATACATTCCGATGAAGATCTGCCGCTGCGCATGGCTCCGCTGATTTTTATCTCCACACTCATCACCCACCTGTTTGGTGGTTCTGCCGGACGTGAAGGTGCTGCGTTACAGCTCGGTGGAAGTATCGGAAACGGTCTTGGAAAACTGTTCCGCTTTGATGAAAAAGACAAACACATTATGATCATGTGCGGCATGAGCGCCGCATTCTCTGCATTGTTTGGCACACCGATGGCTGCGGCTGTCTTTTCCATGGAAGTTGTCAGTGTCGGCGTTATGTATTATGCGGCGTTAGTCCCGTGCGTGATCTCCTCACTGGTCGCACATGCTGTTGCAGAATTCTTTGGTGTCTCACAGGAAATGTTCCTGATCGGCCAGATTCCTGCTTTTAAGATCACAAGTGCTGTAAAAATCTCTGTCCTTGCGATTCTATGTGCCGGTGTCAGCATTATTTTCTGTGTCATGCTGCATCAGTCAGAACACCTTTATAAGAAGTTTTTCAAAAATCCTTATGTGCGCATTTTCGCCGGTGGATGTTTCGTGCTCATTTTAACGCTGCTTGTGGGCAACCAGAATTATAACGGTACGGGAATCAATATCATTGAACAGTGTATTGACGGCACGGTCCGCCCGGAAGCCTTTTTTATGAAAATGCTCTTTACTGCTTTAACATTAGGTGCCGGATTTAAAGGTGGCGAGATTGTTCCATCGTTTTTTACCGGGGCGGCATTTGGCTGTCTGTTTGGAAACCTGTCAGGCTTTTCACCGACCCTCTGTACGGCAGTCGGCATGGCTGCAGTTTTCTGTGGTGTGACAAACTGCCCGATCACTGCCCTGCTCATCAGCTTTGAGTTGTTCGGCTATGACGGCATGCCTTACTTTTTGCTTGCCGTTGCATTCAGCTACATGCTTTCCGGATACTATGGCCTATACAGCAGCCAGAAAATTATTTACTCCAAATATAAGACCAATTATATCAACCGCAAAACACATTAAAAAACTTCCCACATATCCGGTTTTCCTGCGATATGTGGGAAGTTTTTTAATGTTCTTCCCTTGCGGCTTTCAGAAGATCAAGCAGCCCTTTTTCCTTGATCAGCGCAATGCCCTGCCCCTCATCACCAAGCACGATGAGATTGTCTCCGGGCTTGATGTCGAATATTTTTCTGGCTTTTGCCGGGATCACGATCTGACCTTTCTCACCTACTTTTACCATGCCAAAAATGTGTTTTCCTTTCGGTGGAACTTCCAACCCAAGAGAATCCTTTTTTTCATAATTGATCAGGTCATCCACCGTCACGCCAAAGACATCTGCAAGCCTTTTGCACTTTTCGATATCCGGCAGGGATTCCCCTGTCTCATATTTCGAGAGTGTCTGTCTCGACACACCGATCTGATCTGCCAGTTCATCCTGCGACATATGATTTAGTTTCCGAAGCTGAATGAGATTTTCTGCAAACATTATTTTTTCTTTCCTCCAATTCCACAGACGATCCACCGGAGCACCGGAATACGGCGGATGATCTCATAAGCCAGATATGCACCGGCAAATCCCGCTGCTGCCACAAAAAGATAAAGAAGCACTGCCGGCAATTTTGTATACATGGTCAGATAATATGCTGTCATCGCAATGAAAAGGTAATGGAATAAATAAAGTCCCCATGATTTCGCTGCCATCCATCTTGTCAATGTGTTGGAAATATCCCCCCATTTTTTCATGAAAGCCAAAGCTGCAATAACCGCGATCCATGCAAACAGGCTGCATAGCGGTGTGTCTAAAACTGAATGCTCGGCGTATGGTCTGCCCCAGTATAACACTGTAAATGCAGCCGCTAAAATTACGGCACACACCGTGAGCGGCAGCCAGCATTTTTCCAGGCGTTCCATCACTTCATCTTGTGAGAAAATGAAATATCCCACAAAGAATCCAACCCCATAGATACCAAAGCGATATACCACAATCATTGGTGTGTTTAAAATCTGAGCCGCGCCCCAGATCACAATTGCAAACAGCACAAGAAATGGAACATCTGCTTTCTCTCCCAGCTTCCATAATCTGTCTTTTTCCACTCTGCGGATCCATACGAGCAATACCGAAAAAATCCATAACATCTGGATATACCATAGCGGTCCTATGCCGCTGACTGCCATGATGATAAATAAAACCGGTTTTGGAACTGCTGCCATCTCCTCTAATCCACCGCTGATCAGCAGATTGTAGTATCCTAAAATCCACCAGAACACTAAAAGCCCAAGGGTGGATGGAACCAACAATTTTCCCGTCCTTTTTTTTATAACATGATACAAAACCACAAGCACAACTGTGATCCATCTGATATTGTCTATGTATAACTTTCTCATATTTTTACCACCTTTGCAATTATTTTTAACATTATTATAAATTGCAGAAAATGGAAAATCCACCAGGTATCCTTAACAATACCGGATGGATTTTGTTAAAAACGAGGGCAGTTTTCATCATCTCCGCAGTTTCTATCAGGCTTTCAAGATTTTCAATCTGGAAAATGGGAAAATCTTGCACAATCTTCACGACCTAAATCAGAGTTTCGCCTTCTATTCTATTTCAATTTTTCATACTCTTCATCCGATACCGGCTCACACCACTCGTTGGATGTCTCCTCACCCGGTACTTCCACTGCAAGATGTGAGAACCAGCTGTCTGGTGCTGCTCCATGCCAGTGTTTTACTTCTGCTGGAATGTTAATACAGTCGCCCGGTTTCATCTCGATTGCTTCCTTGCCCTCCTCCTGATAATAGCCACGTCCGGCAACGCATACGAGGATCTGTCCACCGCCATTTTTTGCATGATGAATATGCCAGTTATTGCGGCAGCCCGGCTCAAATGTCACATTAAAAATGCCAACCTGACTCTTAGATACCGGAGCAAGGAAGCTCTTTCCACTGAAATACTGTGCAAAACCATCGTTTGGTGCACCGATTGGGAATACCATCTCTTTGGCATGTGCTCTCATTGCTTCATCTTCATATGGAAGATCGCCCTCGTTTACATCCCATACTTCTTTTGCCAGGTTAAAAACTGCCCAGCCCTTTGGCCAGCCTGCGTAAAAAGCTACATGTGTGATGATTGCAGCGATCTCTTTCTGTGTCACGCCATGTGCTTTTGCGTTCTGTAAATGGAATTTCAGGGAAGAATCTGTGATACCGGAAGCCATTAACGCTACGACCGTAATAATGCTTCTTGTCTTTACATCAATGTCCTGATTGTTCCAGTTCTCTCCAAATAATACATCATCGTTAAAATGCGCAAACTCCGGAGCAAATTCTCCGAGTGCATTTCTTCCTGCTGTCTGTGTGATCTTTGCCATAGTTTTGTACACTCCTTTTTCTATGTTTTGAATGAAATCTGTTTATGTCTTATCATTCCTGCTAATATCCGCGTTTTGCGATCGCCGGATTATAACTCTTTCACCCAGTTCTCGATTTCCTGCTTATTCGCTCTGTTTAAAAGTTTTCCTTCCACAATCTCCGCGCCCGGTGCTGACGGCTGTAATTCTTTCACTGTATTTCCAAAACCGCTTCCGCCTGAAGTTGCAAACAAAACAATTTTCCTGCCTGTGAGATCATACTTTTCCAGAAATGTATTGATGATGGTCGGTGCAACATACCACCAGATTGGAAAACCAAGAATAATCTCATTGTAGGATTCCATATCCAAATTAGAATCTGCGATTTCCGGCCGGATGGATTTATCACTCATTTCAATACTGCTTCTGGATTTTTTGTTCATCCAGTTTAAATCATCTTTTGTATACAATACTTTTGGTGCAATTTCATGCAGATCAGCATTTGCTGCCTCTGCGATCATTTCCGCAATCTTTTTTGTTGTTCCACTTGCACTGAAAAATGCAACTAATGTTTTCTTCATTGCTGACACCTCCTGAGAATCTTAACTATTTTAATCAAAAAAAGATGCATAAAATATGCTGCCATATCTTACGCACCTATTATATAACCGGTTTTTCTATTATGTCTAATACTTATAATGTATGTTTCGTTATGCCTTCTAGGCATAATATTTTATCTCTTTTTATAAAGGAGTAATTCCGGATCTGCACCGTCTTTCTCATAGGTACAAATCATGATAAAATCCATATTCGCAACAATTCCAAAACATCTCTCGCTTCCAAATTCCGATTCCAACTGGTTTCCAAGATATGTTTTCTGATCATCTAAAAATTTCACTTTCTGTCCATTTGGCAGTCTGTATTCAAGATTCACATATTTGCCTACAAGTGCATTTAATCGATCAAGTCATCCATATTGCTGTAGGTATAAGTTCCATCTGCATAGCACCACTTGCAATATTCTTCATTCAATGTGCCATCTTTATCGCGCCCCAATATGGAATCATCCTTGATCGGCATTCCACAGCACTGGCAGATCAGTTTTCTTGGTTCTCCGAGAAGTGTATTAATGGAAACATCAAATTCCTTTGACAAAAGTTTTAATGTTTCTGTATTTGGTACTGTCTCGCCATTCTCCCAGCGGGATACTGCCTGTCTTGTCACCATGATTTTCTCTGCTAATTCATCCTGTGACAGTCCTTTTTGCATGCGAAGTTTCAAAATGATATTCTTTGTTTCCATAGCTGCTGCCTCCTTAACCCATATCATACAGATAAATTCAGTTTGTGGAAAGCAACTTGCTGTTGCTATAGTTTTTTGATGGGAACAATTAATTCCGACACATAAGTATTTGTTATTGTACCTGCAGCTGTGGTTGCCGCCTTTTTCCCACCTTCTTTCAAGAAATAAGCCATTACGATATTTCTGCCCCAATGACTATGCAGCATAATTATTATTATAATTTTTGTTTTATTTGATTATAATTATAATTACCTGTAAATTGATCGTTTTTTGATATTTCATTTAATAACAATGTACGATCATTAAAATCAAAATATCTTTTTAATGTTGGAATATTTTCCAATAAATCATCTGCCTCTGCATATCTTCTAGAATTAGATATATTTTTAATTAATTCTTCTGTCAATTCTTTTTTATATCCAAAATAATCAGCTTGTATATACATTCTTTCAATCATATCCTTATCAAAAATTGACTGTCCATATACGTTAGAAGATAATCTACTTATTTCCTTAAAATGATTTTTGATATCCTCTACACCATATAAATGTTCTGCAAACAGTTTAATTTGTTCAATCTCAGCTTCTTTCAGATTTATCAATTCCTCACTATAAATATCTCTATCAGAATCTAAAAAAATATTTCTTAAAACATTTCTCGATTCATCATATAAAATACTTTTAATATAATCATCCAATGTTGCCATAAATTGCGGTAATCTTTCAAGAAAATAAA
>ENA-UOJC01001206-UOJC01001206.1-human-gut-metagenome-genome-assembly--contig:-C104-NODE-1206-length-37233-cov-9.697778_pt1 | contig 37233 bp, 36 predicted proteins | sample MGYA00242339_ERZ723886 | MGnify/ENA metagenome assembly ERZ723886 | reverse complement strand
CACCCCACTTCTTAGATAGTATATCATACTGTCTAACAAATGGGGTGCAGTTCACTTCTGTGATGCGGGATTTTGCTATGTTTATTTTTTCAGCGAGGATTCCACAAGCGCCTTGAACAGCAGGTGGGCGCGGTTCGGGCGGCTCTTGAACTCCGGATGGAACTGCACGCCGACGAAGAAGCGGTGGTCGCTCAGCTCGACGGCCTCGACGATGTGCCCGTCGGGGGACTGGCCGCAGAGCGTCATGCCTGCGTCGGTGAGAGTCTCACGGTAGTCGTTGTTGAACTCGTAACGATGGCGGTGACGCTCGCGTATTTCATCGCAGCCGTAGCACTCGTGCATACGCGTGCCGGGCAGGATATGGCACGGATACGCTCCGAGGCGCAGCGTTGCGCCCTTGTCGATAGTCTCGCTCTGGTCGGGCAGGAAGTCGATTATCTTGTGCGCGGAGGTCTTGCTGAACTCGCCGGAGTTTGCGTCCGCGAGGCCGCAGACGTGGCGCGCAAATTCGATGACGGCTATCTGCATACCGAGGCAGATGCCGAGATAGGGGATGTCGTGCTCACGGCAGTATTTCGCGGTGGTTATCATGCCCTCGATGCCGCGGTCGCCGAAGCCGCCTGGGACGATTATTCCGTCGCAGCCGGCGAGCTGCGCGGCGACGTTATCCTCTGTGATGTCCTCGCTGTCGATCCAGCTGATATCCACCTGCGCGCCGCACTCGTATCCGCTGTGGTGCAGCGCCTCGGCGACGGAGAGATACGCGTCGTGAAGCTGCACATATTTGCCGACAAGGCCGATGGTGACCTGACGGCTGGGGTGACGGATGCGGTCGACCAGCGCTTCCCACTCCTTGAGATCTGGGGCCTTGTCCTCAAGCCCAAGCTCGCGGCACACAACGGAGGAAAGCCCGTTCGCCTCGAGCATGAGCGGCGCTTCGTAGAGATTGGGCAGGGTCAGGTTCTCGATGACGCAGTCGGGCTTGACGTTGCAGAACATGGCGATCTTTCTGAAGATGCTGTCCTCCAGCGGCTCGTCGCAGCGCAGGACGATGACGTCCGGCGAGATACCCATGCCCTGAAGCTCCTTGACGGAGTGCTGGGTGGGCTTGGTCTTGTGCTCGTCGCTGCCGCGCAGGAAGGGGACGAGGGTGACGTGGATGAACAGGGAATTGCCGAGCCCCTGCTCCAGCCCGATCTGGCGGATCGCCTCAATGAAGGGCTGGCTCTCGATATCGCCGGTCGTGCCGCCGACCTCGGTTATGACGACGTCGGCGTTCGTCTTCTTGCCGACGCTGTAAACAAATTCTTTTATCTCGTTCGTGATGTGCGGGATGACCTGCACGGTCTGGCCGAGGTACTCACCGCGGCGCTCCTTATTCAGCACGTTCCAGTAGACCTTGCCGGTGGTGAGGTTTGAAAAGCGGTTCAGATCCTCGTCGATGAAGCGCTCGTAGTGGCCAAGGTCGAGGTCGGTCTCGGCACCGTCTTCGGTGACGTAGACCTCGCCGTGCTGGTAGGGGCTCATCGTGCCGGGGTCAACGTTGATGTAGGGGTCGAGCTTCTGCGCGGCGACCTTCAGCCCGCGCGCCTTCAGAAGGCGGCCAAGCGACGCGGCGGTTATGCCCTTGCCAAGACCTGAAACAACGCCGCCGGTAACGAAAATGTACTTGCTCATATCGGTATCTCTCCTCATGTGCGCAGTGCTGCGCGAATATAAAAATAAAACGTTCTCCGATGCCTAAAGGGGGCAGCTGGCCCCATACATCAGCGAACGCTTTCATGCAAAAAATACCGATATTCAAATTACTGCGATAGTATACAGCAGCTTTTTTGATTTGTCAATACCGAAAATCGAAAAAATTTGGGCGGCCTGCAAGGCCGCCCAAATCGGGGTAACTGGGATTATTCGTAGAGCGCTTTGAGCTTCATCAGATGCTCGTAGCGAGCCTTGGCGTTGTCCTCGGATTCCTTGAAGAGTCTGTCGGCTCTTGCGGGGAACTCGCGGGTCAAGCGGCTGTAGCGCGCCTCGTTCATCAGGAACTCCTGATAGCCGCCGGCCGGCTCCTTGCTGTCGAGCGTGAAGGGCTTCTCGGCGTCGGGGTTGAAGCGGAAGAGGTTCCAGTAGCCGCACTTGACTGCCTTCTCCATCTCCTTCTGGCAATTCTCCATGCCGCCCTTGATGCTGTGCATCTCGCAGGGGGAGTATGCGATGATGATGGAGGGTCCCTTGTGGGCTTCCGCCTCGGCGATGGCCTTCAGGGTCTGAACCTTGTTTGCGCCCATTGCGATCTGGGCAACATAGACATAGCCGTAGGTCATGGCGATCTCGGCGAGAGACTTGGACTTGATCTCCTTACCGGCTGCCGCGAACTGCGCGACCTGACCGATGTTGGAAGCCTTGGAAGCCTGTCCGCCGGTGTTGGAGTAGACCTCGGTGTTGAACACGAAGATGTTGACGTCTTCGCCGGAGGCGAGGACATGGTCAACGCCGCCGAAGCCGATATCGAAGGCCCAGCCGTCGCCGCCGAAGATCCAGCAGGACTTCTTGTTCAGGTAATCCTTCTTCTCAAGTATCTCGGAAGCGAGAGTGCAGGCCTCGCAGGTGCACCACTTGGCGCCTGCTGCCTTCGCGGCCTTCGCGCCCTCAAGCATCTCAGCGTAGTCGGGGCTGGAGGCGAAGAGCTCGATGGTCTCGTCGATGGTGTTGGTGTTCTCTTCAAGCGCCTTGACAAGCTCCTTGGCGGGCTTCTGGTTGGCGTTGCCGTCATCGTAGGTTTCGAGCCATGCCTGAGCCGCGGTCTTTATCGCCTCGGCGCAGTAAGGAACGGCGATGAGGGCTTCGACCTTGGCCTTGAGATCGTCACGGATCTTCTTCTGGCCGAGGTACATGCCGAGGCCGTGCTCAGCGTTATCCTCGAACAGGGAGTTTGCCCATGCGGGGCCGTGGCCTTCCTTGTTGACGGTGTAGGGAGAGGTAGCCGCGGGACCGCCCCAGATGGAGGAGCAGCCGGTGGCGTTAGAGATCATCATGTGATCGCCGAAGAGCTGAGTTACGAGGCGGGCATAGCTGGTTTCGGCGCAGCCTGCGCAGGAGCCGGAGAACTCGAGGTACGGCTGTGCGAACTGGCTGAACTTGACGTTGTCCGCGACGAACATTTCGGGCTTGTCGGAAACCTTCTCGACCATGTAGTCGAAGACTTCCTGCTGCTCGGCCTGGCTCTCCATCGGAACCATCTCGATCGCGTGGACGGCGCACTGGCTGATGCAGACGCCGCAGCCCATGCAGTCCAGCGGAGAAACTGCCATTGCGAACTTGTATTCGCCCTTGCCCTTGCCGGCCTTGATGTCGGCGAGCTTGGTCTGAGCGGGAGCGGCGGCTGCCTCTGCCTCGGTCAGAGCGAAGGGACGGATGGTAGCGTGCGGGCAGACGAACGCGCACTGGTTGCACTGTACGCACTTCTCTGCATCCCACTTCGGGACGGAGACGGCGATGCCGCGCTTCTCATATGCGGATGCGCCCAGCTCGAAGGTGCCGTCGGCGTGATCGACGAAGGTGGAAACGGGCAGAGAGTCGCCGTCCATCTTGTCGATGGGGTCGAGGATGGAGCGAACCATCTTGACGGTCTTGGGTCTGCCGGTCTCTTCGACGGTCTCGGTGTGATCCTCGGCGGTCTTCCAAGACTCGGGGACTTCAACCTTGACATATGCGGTAGCACCGGCGTCGATGGCGGCATAGTTCATGTCGACAACGTCCTGACCCTTCTTGAGGTAGGAGTGCAGGGCGGCGTCCTTCATGTACTGGATGGCCTCGGCCTCGGGCATGACCTTTGCCAGAGAGAAGAAGGCGGACTGGAGGATGGTGTTGGTGCGCTTGCCCATGCCGATCTTCTTTGCAAGGTCGATGGCGTTTATCATGTAAAGCTGGATGTTGTTGTTTGCGATGTAGCGCTTGGAAGCGGCGTCGAGGTGATGCTCAAGCTCCGCGAAGTCCCACTGACAGTTGACGAGGAAAACTCCGCCGGGCTTAACGTCACGGACGATGGGGAAGTGCTTGGTTATGTAGGAAGGCACATGACACGCGACGAAGTCGGCCTTATTGATGTAGTACGGGCTCTTGATGAGCTTGTCGCCGAAGCGCAGGTGGCTGATGGTGACGCCGCCGGTCTTCTTGGAGTCGTACTGGAAGTAAGCCTGGACGAACTTATCGGTGTGGTCGCCGATGATCTTGATGGAGTTCTTGTTCGCGCCGACGGTGCCGTCGCCGCCGAGACCCCAGAACTTGCACTCAATGGTGCCCTCTGCCGCGGTGTTCGGGGCGGGGACTTCCTCGAGGGACATGTTGGTCACGTCGTCAACGATGCCGATGGTGAACTGACGCTTCATCTCGTCCTTCTTCAGCTCGTTGTAAACGGCAAAGACGGAGGCAGGAGGAGTGTCCTTTGAGCCGAGACCGTAGCGGCCGCCGATGACCTGAATGTCGCGGCCTGCGTTTGCAACGGAGGTGACAACGTCGAGGTACAGAGGCTCGCCCTGAGCGCCGGGCTCCTTGGTGCGGTCGAGAACTGCGATCTTCTTGCAGGTAGCGGGGATGGCCTCAAGCAGCTTGTCTGCTCTCCAGGGGCGGAACAGTCTTACCTTTACAAGACCGACCTTCTCGCCCTGAGCGGTGAGGTAGTCGATGACTTCTTCCGCAACGTCGCAGATAGAGCCCATTGCAACGATGACGCGGTCGGCGTCGGGAGCGCCGTAGTAGTTGAACAGCTTGTAGTCGGTGCCGAGCTTTTCGTTGACCTTGCCCATGTACTCCTCAACGATCTCGGGGATGGCGTCGTAGTACTTGTTGGAGGCTTCACGGTTCTGGAAGAAGATATCTCCGTTCTCGTGGGAGCCGCGCATGGTGGGATGCTCGGAGCTGAGCGCACGCTCGCGGAATGCCTTGACGGCGTCCATGTCGACCATGTCCTTGAGGTCTTCATAATCCCATACTTCGATCTTCTGCAGCTCGTGAGAAGTGCGGAAGCCGTCGAAGAAGTTGATGAACGGGACGCGGCCCTTGATGGCTGCGAGGTGAGCGACGGGGGAAAGATCCATGACCTCCTGAACGTTGGTCTCTGCCAGCATCGCAAAACCGGTCTGGCGGCAGGCCATAACGTCGCTGTGGTCGCCGAAGATGTTCAGGGTGTGGCTCGCAACGGTACGCGCGCTGACGTGGAACACGCCGGGCAGCAGCTCGCCTGCGATCTTGTACATGTTCGGGATCATCAGCAGCAGACCCTGAGAAGCGGTGTAGGTCGTGGTCAGAGCACCTGCGTTGAGAGCGCCGTGGACCGCGCCGGCAGCGCCGGACTCAGCCTGCATCTCCTGCACCTTGACGGTGGTGCCGAAGATGTTCTTCCTGCCGGCAGCCGCCCACTGGTCAACATAGTCGGCCATGGGGCTGGACGGGGTGATGGGGTAGATAGCGGCGACTTCGGTGAATGCGTAGGATACATGGGCGGCCGCGTTGTTGCCGTCCATTGTCTTGAAGTGTCTCTGCATTTCTATTTTCATCTCCATTAAAAATATTTGCCATTGCCTGTCTTTGTCCTGTACAGACATGTTCAATATAACATTAAAACGACAAAATGTAAACAGATTATCGGAGTAAAATTAGTGCAAAAATACACGTTTCGCCTATCTGACGGACATATTTGTAGGAATGACCAAAAGGTATCCGCATTTCGGACGCCGCGCGGAAGAAATTGTTCTTGTGTTTGCGGGAAATTTATATTATAATCATACATCGGCCATGATTTCCGGCCGATAAATAACAAACGGAAAGGAACTCGTATCTTATGGTGAATATAACTAACGACATCGGAACCATCAGCATCACCAGCGAGGTCTTTACGAATCTTGCCGGAGACGCCGCGACAAGCTGCTTTGGCGTCAAGGGAATGGTGGCGTGCAGCAAGGAAGGCGGCCCGTGGCAGCTCCTGCGCCGTGAGTCCATGTCGAAGGGCATCGTGGTGCACTTTGACGATGAGGGCGGCGTTTCGCTGGAGCTTCACATAGGAGTCGACCGCGGGGTCAACTTCAGCGCGGTCTCCCGCAGCATCATGAACGAAGTGAGCTACAAGCTCGCCAAGTCCACCGGCATACCCGTAAAGAGCGTGGATGTTTATATAGATACAATTATCGGGTAAGCCAGCTTGCCCCGGAGGTGTTTCACTTGAGAGAATATATTGACGCTGCGGCGTTCAAGGAAATGATGCTCTGCGCGGACGCCGCGCTCAGCGACAATATTCAGATAATCAACGATCTTAACGTTTTCCCCGTCCCCGACGGCGATACCGGCACCAACATGAGCCTTACCATGAACAGCGCCGCCGCCGAGCTGAGGAAAAAGAGCTTCGACGCAATCGACGCCGCGGCCTCCTGCGTCGCATCCGCGCTGCTGCGCGGCGCGCGCGGCAACTCCGGCGTTATCCTGTCGCTGCTGTTCCGCGGCATATCCCGCCGCCTCAAGGGCATCGAGACCGCGGGCGCGGCGGAATTCGCCGGCGCGCTGTCCGACGGTGTCGACGCGGCATACAAGGCCGTTATGAAGCCCGCGGAGGGCACCATACTCACCGTCTCCCGCCTGTCCGCCGCCGCAGCCGTAGAGGCCGCGAACGCGGGCGCAAGCCTTGAGAGCGCGCTTGAGTGCGCGATCAGAGCGGGTGAAGAGGCGCTGGAGGACACCGTGAATCTCAACCCCGTGCTGAAGAAGGCCGGAGTTGTGGACGCGGGCGGCATGGGCTTTATGACGATACTCAAGGCGATGCTCGCCTCCCTGCGCGGCGAGGTCACGGCTCCCGTGAGCGCCGCGAAGCCGAAGGCTCAGGTCGAGGAGAAGACTGCGTTCGAGGTGTTCGACACCGAGGACATCACCTTCGCGTTCGACACGGTGTACATCGTCCGCAAGAACGACCCCGACGTCGATCTCGACCCGCTGCGCGCCTACCTCAACAGCATAGGCGACTCGCTGGTCATCGGCGAGGACGACGAGTCCTTCAAGGTTCACGTCCATACCAACATCCCCGGCGACGCGCTCAACGAGTCGCAGAAGTACGGTACGCTGGAGCTTGCGAAGATAGAGAACATGCGCACCCAGCACGACGATATACTCGCCGGTAAGAAGGCGCAGACTACGGACGATCTGGAGCAGATCGAAGCCGAGCTTGAAGCCGCCGAGCACGAGGAGAAGATCGCCGCGCCGGAGAAGGAATACGGCGTCGTCGCGGTCTGCGCGGGCGCGGGCATGGAAGCACTGTTTCAGGAGCTGGGAGCCGACGCGATAGTGACCGGCGGCCAGACCATGAACCCCTCCACGAACGACATTCTCAAGGAGATAAACCGCACTCCGGCCTCGACCGTGTTCGTGTTCCCCAACAACAAGAACATCATCATGGCGGCGGAGCAGTGCGTGCCGCTGACGGAGAAAAAGGTCGTCGTCATGCCGACCAAGACCGTGCCGCAGGGCATCTCCGCGCTGCTGAACTTCAACCCCGAAAACAGCGAGGAGCAGCTTGAGGCGGATATGAAGGAGGCCATCTCCCGCGTCCACACCGCTATGGTGACTTATGCTGCACGCGACTCCGATTTTGACGGCCACATCATCCATGCGGGCGAATACCTCGCGCTGATGGACGGCGCGCTGCTCGGCAGCTATACGAACATCAAGACCCTGTTCAAGGAGCTGAGCTGGGCGTTTGACGAGATCGCGCCCGAGTTCATCACCGTGTACTACGGCGAGGACGTGCAGGAGGACGATGCGCAGGAGGCGGCCAAGACCATTATCGACTGCTTCCCCGACGCGGAGGTAAGCGTAGTTTCCGGCGGCCAGCCCGTGTACTACTACATGATCTCCGTTGAATAAATATTAATATTGATATAAAAAGGTTCCTGACGCACTGTCGGGAACCTTTTTCGTCACCAATATAATTCCGGATGCATGCTGGAGCAGAAGTATGTATAGCCAAGCTCGCTGTCGAAGTACGCAGAATAGACCCCGCCGCCCTGAACAAAGTTTGCCTGAAACACGACCCACGGCTCCATCAGGCGCTCGCCCTCTAGCAGCCGCCGCGCGGCGTTAACGCACTCCTCCGTCGGCATGAGCACGTACGCAAATTCAAAGGTGTCGACCTCCTGATACTGCCCCGGCTCGTACACAACGTCATGGATGCTGTCCGGAAACTCCGGCGACGCGACGCGGTTGAGCACGACCTCGCCGACGCACATGCGCCAGTCGTCGCTGAGCTGTGGGCTGCCCGCCTCGGCGCAGATTATCTTCGCCAGCAGAAACAGCTCGTCAAAATCCAGCTTCGTCTCTCCGGTAAGCTCGATGTCGATCTGCTCGTTGCGGCATATCGCGGCGGCGCGTCCGGCCTCAATGTCGCCGACCTCCGCCGCGTGCAGCATGATGGAGAGGTAGTCCACCTTCGGGTCGTAATCCGCGTGCCCGGGCGGACTGAGGGCGAGCATGAGCGCCAGGGCCAGCAGTGCTGAGATAAGCTTTTTCATTTCGTTTCCTCCTATACTGTGCGTACAGTATAGCGGCAGACAGCCGGGAAACTTGTCGCAACCGGACTTTACGGGAAATAAAAATTTTCCGGAGCGCGGCGGGAAAAGAAAAAGCCGCATAAAGTGTGAAAATCCGCCTGATTTCGAGCTTTCAGCCCAAAATCAGGCGGATCGTATTCTCTACCCGCTTATCAGAACGCGGGGAGGAGTATAGTTGCGACGCCGCCGTTTATGACGGCTTCGATGGAGTACATCGGCCGGTAGAAGTTCTTGGAGTCACATGCGTAGACGATGCTGACCGAGCGGCACTGCACCTCGTCTATCTCACTGGAGATCATTACGCCGCCAGTGCAGATGAATTCGCCGCGGCGTATGAGCCGGGCCACGCCGTCGGCGCTGAGGGTGTATTCCTCGCCGAGCGGGAGCATGGTGTACAGCTCATAATCGAGGTATTCGAGACGGCCGTCGTGTACACTGAAATTGACGCTGCCGTTATAGATCTCGTCGCCGCTGTGCAGAAAATCGGCGGTGAGGCGGTATTCGTCGTCGTCGGCGATCTCGCGCGTGAGACCGGCGGGCAGCGGGCGGCCGATGCTGTCAAGCAGCTTGTACACAAGCTCAAACGGATCGGAACCGCCGCTCTCGCCGCCGCTGTACAGCGTGAAGTTGAAGGTCGCGTCGTTATAGCACCACAGCAGCGCCTGCGCGTCGGTCGAGCGGTAGAGCAGCACGGAGTCGTACGCGCTCTTATAGCTGCGGTCGCGGGTGAAGCCGAGCGCGGAGAATATATCGTCAGCGGCGGCGTCCGTGCTGCCGGACGGAGCGGCGAGCGAATAGAGCTCAAGCTTTGATGGCAGCATGTCCGCAATCATCGAGCAGTCCACGGCGGCGCGCTTCACTTCGTAGGGGCTGCCGGTCTCGCAGGGGAGGTAGCCGTATGGCCGTGCGGAATAGGAGATGAGCAGCGCCGCAGTCAGCGCCACGGGGACGGCGGTCTCGGCGTAATGCCAGACGTTCCGCCTGCCGCCGCAGCGGGACGGGAATATCATCGCGCACAGCCCGCAGCCGAACAGCGCGCCGAGCATGCCGAGGATCGGGCGGTCAATGTCGAACGCCCCGTAGCCGAAGAGAAGATGAAGCCCCTCAAGCGCCAGCGCGTATACAAGAGAGAAGAGCGGGATAAAATATTGCAGCGGCCTGCGGCGGATGACCAGCATCAGCAGGAAGCCGAAGGGCACGAACAGGCCGGAGGTCAGCACTATGAGCTGCGACAGGCTCACTCCGGTGTCGGCTACGGCGGAATAGATGCTGCGCAGGGGGTAGAGGTTCACGTCGTTCTCCCCGCTGTGTCCGGTCGTGAAGAGTATCATGCTGAGAGATATCAGATACCACAGCGTCACGAACCACAGCGCCTGCCGCTTCGGGGAAACGCCGCTCCGCTTGCGCACGGCAAGGCAGGATATCAGAAAAATACCCGAACAGAGAACCAACGCCGAGAGGCAGAGACTCGCATATGTATATAGATATGTTCCGAAAGCAGACATAAGTTTCTCCAAATGCAGATGATGCCCTTGTTAACTGATAATATTATTGTACACCACTTTTTATCAAAATTGGTCGAATTTAAGCAATCTTTAGATTTGAAATGCAATTTTGGCGTAATGCACAAGTCAATGGCCGCGTATACTTATATATACGGAAAAGCTGTGGAATTGTTGCAGCATCCGGTCGAAAAAAGCAAAATCAGCATTTTCAACAAAAATCAGCGCGCGATTTTGTGCATGGTATTCAGCGCCGCTCATGCGATATACCAAAACGGGATATAATTAATATACCAGTTTGGTATGCTCGTGTCAAGAGGTGGGCATATGAGATTAAAGGCGCTGAGAGAAAAACGGGGGATATCCCAGCTGAAGCTTGCAATGGATCTGGGGCTGAATCAGAACAGCATAAGCAGGTACGAATCCGGCGCGAGGGAGGCGGATTACAAGACGCTGATCGCGCTGGCAGATTATTTTGACGTGTCGATAGACTATCTCCTTGAGCGGACGGACAAACCCAAAATGAACCGGTGAGGGCTTTTCCGGACGGCAGAGAATTTTACTGAATAAAGGAATTCGGACAAGTCCTCGGCGGCGCGCCGGGGGCTTGTCCGATTAAGCAAGCAGAGCAAAAAAGTGTTGCGGGTTGAGGATGTGTAGAGTTTGTATAATATAGCTTTTTCGCCCATATCGCTTTAACAGCATTATCCATTATAATGCTGTTGGATGGTTCATGTCAACAACTTCATTACATAAACTAATGCAGAGAGGTGGAGTTGACATGCCGGAAAAGAAAGATCTGAATGTATTGATAGGGACGAATATCCGTCAGGCGCGGGAGGCCGCGGGCTATACGCAGGAAAAGTTTTCGGAGATGATAGGCATCGGCCCGAAGAGCCTGTCGGCGATAGAGTGCGGCACGGTCGGCATATCGCTTGCGGCGCTGAAGCGGGTGTGCTCGACGCTGTCAGTATCTAGCGACTCGATAATTTTCGGGCGCACCGAGGAGAACGACGTCTCGGCGCTGACGGCGCGGCTAGCGCTGCTGACCGAGGAGGAGTTCAGGCTATGCAGCGAGATAATCTGCAAGCTGCTTGAGGCGCTACAACACGGAAAAGGCTGAAAAAACACCGGCGTGTTGAGAAACGGCACGCCGGTGTTTTGCGGTCATAGATCGCTGTTTCCGTCAGGAACTGCATCATGACCGGTATCTATTTGCGGTGAGTGAGTGCTGCGGCTTTCGCCTTTAGGGATCACTTGCTGATGAGGCACGCGTGTGCTATACTGAACATCAAATAGAAAGAGTTCATAAAAGAGCAATAGAGCAATTTGACGAAAGAGTGCTTGAAGGCGGAGATATGTATGAAGCCCATATGAGATTTTTGAATGATAATCGGAGATATGAAGAAGATGGTTCTCCGAAAATGAGAGAACAGAAAGAATGGATGGAAAATATGTCGTGTGTAAAAATTGAATTGGATGGAGCTGCGGAGCTTGAAAAGAACGCAGATAAAGAACGCAGATATTATTGTAAACAATTGGAATGGGATAGTGAGATGAATTCAAGTTTACCGGTCTTGTTTTTTGTTGACCGTCTTGCTCTCCGATCGCAATTTCTTTCGCTCGCTTAAAAACAGAAGGACGGTAAGATCATGAAAAAAGTTGTTATTGCTCTCGGCGGAAATGCGCTTCAGGCAAGAGGCGAGGCCGCGACCAGTGAGAACCAGCTCAGGAACGTCATGGCGACAGCGGAGCACATCGCCAGAATAATCGGCGAGGGCTATGAGGTCATCATCAGCCACGGCAACGGCCCTCAGGTCGGCAGGCTTATGCTCCAGAACGAGGCCGGAAAGAGCGTGACTCCTCCGATGCCGATGGACGTCTGCGGCGCGATGACTCAGGGCATGATCGGCTATCACATCCAGCAGGGGCTTTCTCAGGTCCTCCGCGAGAACGGCATCGATAAGCCCGTCTGCACCGTCGTGACGCAGGTCGAGGTAGACGGCGCCGACCCTGCGTTCCGGAATCCCACCAAGCCCGTCGGCGCGTTCTACACCGAGGAAGAGGCCATGCGGATACAGGCCGAAAAGGGCTGCGTGATGAAGAAGGACGCAAACCGTGGCTTCCGCAGAGTCGTTCCCTCGCCCATGGCTCAGAAGATCATCGAGATCGACACCATAAAGACCCTCGTTGACAGCGGCACGGTTGTCGTCGCGGCAGGCGGCGGAGGGATCCCCGTGTGCAGGAAGAACGGCAGGTGTGTCGGCGTCGAGGCCGTTATAGACAAGGACTTCGCCTCCGAAGTCCTCGCGGAGCAGCTTGACGCGGACATTCTCATGATCCTCACCGAGGTCGAGAACGTCTGCCTCAACTTCGGCAGACCCGACGAGAAGGCTCTGCATGAAGTTACCGCGGCCGAGCTGGACAGGTACGCGGCCGAGGGGCATTTTGCGCCCGGCAGCATGCTCCCGAAGGTACAGGCTGTCAGCAGGTTCGTGCGCTCCAAGGCCGGCAGAACCGCGGTCATCACTTCGCTTGATAACGCCGTCAACGGCATCACCGGCGCAAGGGGGACTATTATCAGGGGCTGAAGCCGCGCCGCACTTCACGGGAAATCCCGCGTACCGTTCGGTACGCGGGATTTCCCGTATTCCACGCCGTATGCTTGATAAAATACGGAAATCGCGCAGGCAGGGAGCATACGGGCATTGTGTTTTGACAAATAATGAGCTAAAATAAAATGTCAGGCGCAGTGGCAGAACAAACACGCCTGAACCAATAACCGAGAGGAGAACTCTATGAACGGATCAGTGAGCAGACTGTGCGATATAGACAGTATTGTGATCCCAGAAGATAAGCGTTGCCGCAATCTCCGCGGCGCCCTCCATCGCCTCCAACTACTTCACCCGCAGGATGGAGGAGACAATAAACCTCCGCGTCCGCACAAAGCTGTGGACAAAGATAATGCGTCTGCCCAGCTTCTATTACGATGAGGACAGTGGCGACCAGCTCGTCAGCCGTGTCACCTCGGATGCGGAAGCGCCCTCCTCGCTGTTTTCGATGGCGGTGTCGTTTGTGGTGTGCATCGTGACCAGCATACAGGCCTTCGTGCAGCTTTATTCCTATAACACAGTGCTCGCGAACTACTCCCTCATCATAATCCCCCTGACGCTCATCGTCTGTGTCATCTACGGCAAGCTGACCTTCCGTCTCGGCGTTTTCGGCACCGTGACGACGGCGTCCAGCCTCGGCTACCTCGCCGAGCGCGTGCGCAGCTTCCGTCTCATCAAGAGCGCGCTGGCCGAGAAGGCCGAAGCTGTCCGCGGCAACAAGACCTTCAAGCGCATGTACATTGCCGATTTCCTGAGCTGGCTGCTGGTTGCGGGCTATTCGCTCGCGTCCAGCCTGTTCTCCATCATGTTCATAGTCATCATATTCGTCATGAAGGACGGTGCGGTCGAGGCTGCGGGAACGCCGGACGAGCTGCTGAAGACGAACGAGTATTATAAAATGTTCGTCAAGACGCTCTGAATATAAAAATAAGAGGATAAATAATGCAGAAATTGTTGTCAAAACTCAGCGCCGCGCAGTCGGGGGAGATATGCTCCGGCTTCAGGCTCATAAAGAAAGAATATGTCGCGGCGAAGTCCGCGGAGCTGTACACCCTGCGCCATGAGAAAACCGGCGCGGAGCTGCTGTATTTCGACCGCGCGGACGAGAACAAAACCTTCACCATCTGCTTCAAGACGCTTCCCGAGGATGACACAGGCGTGTTCCACATACTTGAGCATAGCGTCCTGAACGGCTCGCGGCGTTTTCCGGTGAAGGAGCCGTTCGTCACGCTGCTGCAGGGCTCGATGCAGACCTATCTCAACGCCCTGACTTTCAGCGACAAGACGATGTACCCCGTCTCCAGCCGCAACGAACAGGATCTCTTCAACCTCATGTCCGTCTATCTCGACGCGGCGTTCTGCCCGCTGATACATGAGCGGCCGGAGATATTCATGCAGGAGGGCTGGCACTACGAGTTCGACGGCGAGAGCGGCGAGCCGTACTATAACGGCGTCGTGTTCAGCGAGATGAAGGGCGCGTTTTCCGATGTGGATACGCTCATCGGAAACGAAATGCACCGCCTGCTCTACCCCAACACGAGTTACGGCTATGTCAGCGGCGGCGACCCCAAATACATAACCAGCCTGAGCTACGAGAAGTTCACCGCCGCGCATAAGCGCTTCTACCACCCTTCAAATGCGCGCATATTCCTCGACGGGCATATGAACATCGACGCGGTGCTGGAGTATATCGACGGGGAGTACCTGTCAAAGTACGAGTACCGCGCGCCGGACTTTGATTTTGCCATGCAGACGCCCGTGACCGCGGAAAAGACCATCAGCTACGAGGTGCGCGAGGGCGAAGAGGCGCTGGCGCATATGGCGTCGGCAAAGATACTCTGCACCCATAAGGATGTCGAAAAGCTGTACGCGGCGGAGATACTCGCCGATTACCTGACCGGCTCCAACGAAGCGCCGCTCAAGCGCGCGTTTCTGGAGAGCGGCCTCGCGCAGGACGTGAGCATCGACGTGAACGATGGAATGTATCAGCCGAACATCGCCGTCGTCGTGCGCAACACTGCGCCGGAGAATTTCGCCGCGATAAAGGCGTTCATCCCCGAAACTGTGCGAGGGCTGCTGGCTGAAGGTCTGAACCGAGAAGCCCTGTCCGCGTCGCTTGAGCGCTCCGCGTTCACCAACCGCGAGATAACAGAGCCTTCCGGCCTGAACCTCGCCATCCGCGCGCTGGACGGCTGGCTCTATGGTGATGATCCGCTCACGCATATAGACAACGCATGGATATTTGACTCCCTGCGTGAGAAGCTGGACACCGATTATTTTACCGACCTGCTCGTCGAAATGCTCGGCAGCGCGGAGGACAAGTGCTATGTGTACGTCTTGCCGTCTGCGGAAAAGGGGCAGGAAGATGCGCGCGAGGAGGCGGAGCGCCTGGCCGCGGCTACCGCGGACTGGGACGACGCCAGATTCGCGCGAGCCAGAGCGGAATTCGAGAAGATGCAGCAGTGGCAGCAGAGCATGGACAGCGAGGAAGACCTCGCCGCGCTGCCGCACCTGAACCTTGAGGACGTGCCCAAGGATGTAGTTCCGGCGAAAACGGAGCTGACGCGCGTTGACGGTGTGGAAGTGCTGCGGCTGGATTCCGACACCAACGGTATAGTCTATCTGAATCTGTACTTCGACGTGTCGGACTTCGACGCGGACGAGCTGCGCCTGCTCAATGTACTGACCACCTTCTTTGGTGAACTGCGCACCGAGCACTACTCCGCCGACCGGCTCCAGACGAAGATCAAGGCGACCCTGGGCGGGCTTGCGGCGCGCGTGGAGCTTATCCCGAAGCGCGGCGAGCTGCGCGAATGCAGGCCGTACCTGCTGGTCTCCGCCAGCATGCTGGAGGAAAACGTCCCCGCGGCGCTGGAGCTGCTGGAAGAGCTGTTCATAAACGGCCGCTACGACGAAACGGGCAGAATAAGCGAGACTGTTCTGCAGTCGGATTATTTCATAAAGCAATCGCTCATCGTCAACGGCCATGCCTACGCCGTCACCAAGTCGCTCTCGGCATTTTCTGCGGAGGGCGCGATGAAGGAGTTGCTTGAGGGCGAGAGCTTTGTGCGCTGGTTCTCCGATTTTGCTGCGAACTTTGAGGCAAATTCCGGCGAATACGCCGCGCGATTTGCCGCGCTCGCCGCGAAGGCCTTCGCGTCCAACCGTCTGTTCGCCGGCTTTGGCGGAAAGATGGACGCGCAGACGCTCGGCGGCCTCATACGCGCGCTGCCCGCAAACGAAAAGGGCGCGGCGGCGGAATACCCCGCCTATGACGGCGAGGACTGCGCGATAGAGATCGCCTCCGACGTGGGCTACTCCGCACTGGGACATAACCTCTATGCGCTGGGCGGCAGCTTCAGCGGCGAGTATGCGGTGCTGGCCTCGCTCGTCAGCTATGGCTACCTCTGGAACATGATCCGCGTGCAGGGCGGCGCCTACGGCACGGGCATGAACGTGCGCTCCAACGGCGACGTTTTCTGCTATTCCTACCGCGACCCGAATGTTGAAAATTCGCTCGCGGTCTACGGCGGCATACCCGATTTTCTGGCGGAATTCCTGAGCCAGGGGATGCCGATGGACGATATCATCATCGGGACTGTCAACACCACGGAGCCGCTGCTCGACCCCGCGGGCGTGTGCGAGCTGGAATGCATCAGATATCTGAAAGGCACAACGGCGGCGGACATTTCGCGTATACGCAGGGAAATTCTCGGCACGACCGCAGAGAAGCTTCTGAAGCTGGCAGAGCCGCTGAGAGCCTATGCCGAAAACGGCAAGTTCTGCGCCGTCGGCAGCAAGAACGCGGTGGCGTTTCTGAACAAATAAATCACTCCAAAAAGTTAGAAAAAATAACTCCGGAAGCATTGCTTCCGGAGTTGTTGCGTTTCGGTTACAGCTCCTTTATCTCACAGGCTATCGCGCCGTTATCGAAGACGGTGACGACCGCCCATGTCAGCGTGCGGCCTTTTCCGGCCGTGCCGGGGTTGAGGAGCTGGACGCCGCCCGCCTCGCCGTAATACGCCTCGTGCGTATGGCCGAACATGGCGATCTTCGCCCCGGCCTCCTGCGCGGCGTACACGAGAGAATCGAGTCTGCCGTATTCAACGCCGTAGGTGTGCCCATGGCAGATGAAAGCCTTCACGGGGCCGAGCGGGACGATGTCGGTGTCGGGTGCGTCGGAGGAGATATCGCAGTTGCCGCGCACGGAGTAGAGCGGTATCTCAGGGAATTTCTCGCGCAGGATCGCGGTGTCGCGGGAGTGGTCGCCGAGATGGATTATCAGGTCGGGGCGGCAGCGCGCCACGGCCTCGACCATAAGCGCGGTGTTGCTGTGAGTGTCGGAAAAAACGGCAGCTTTCATCATGTATTCTCCTTTGTGATTATCATTGAGACGGCTCCTGAATATAATGTAGCGAACAGGAGCGTGATTTCCATGAAAGATTTTGAACGCATAGGCAAAGAGCTTGAGCGGCGCGGCAAGACCGACAGCATCAAGAGCATTGCGGAGTCCGAGGACGGACAGCGTATAAGCAGGATGATAGATACGGAGGCGGTCGAGCGCGCGGCGCGCAGCGGGGACGCGGCGGCGATGAAAAATATCCTTGGGCAGGTGCTCGGCACCGCGGAGGGCAAGCGCCTCGCGGAGAGCATCCGCCGCATGATGCAGGATTAAAACGGAGGCCGCCATGAGTGAATTTGAAGATAAGCTCAACAGTGTCCTCGGCGATCCGGCGCAGATGGAGAAGATAGCGAATCTGGCAAAGACGCTCATGGGCGGAGACGGCGGCGCTCAGGAACCCTCTCCGGAGCCGTTCGGCGGCCTTGATATCGACCCCAGCCTCATAAGCCGCATCGGCAGGCTTATGAACGGCGACGGCGATGACAAAAAGCAGCGGCTTTTGCAGGCGATGGAGCCGTACCTGTCGGAAAAGCGGCGCGGCAAGATGGATAAGGCGCTGAAGATAGCGCGCCTTGCGCGCATCGCAAAGGCCGCGATGGGGGAGGAGGGCGGCGATGGCAAGCTATAACCGCTATCAGGGCAACACCGGCCGCGTCACGCGCGTCGACGAGCGCAGGGAGGAACGCCCGCCGGAGGAGCCGCCGCGGCAGTACCCCGCGCCGCGCCCGCCGGATGCACCGAAGCCGAGACAGCTGCCGCTGCTGGGCGGCTCGCTGGCAGACCTGCTGCCGAAGAGCTTCGGCGAGCTTGAGACGGAGGACATCATCCTCCTGCTCATTCTCTATCTTATGTACCGCGAGAGCGGCGACAGCGAGCTGCTGATCATAATGGGTGCAATGTTCTTATTATAATATTGCCATAACAACGCCGCCGTGTGAAAGCACGGCGGCATAGTGTTATTTCTGCTCGGTTTCGGCGTCGTCCCGATGATGATGCAGGTTCGGGTTGCGCCAGAAAACATAGAGCCAGACCGCGAGCGCGATAATGAACGCGCAGACGGCGCAGCAGGTGCGCACCAGAACTCCGGAGCCGGCAAGCAGCACGGCAATAAGGCCGAGCACCGCCGAGATGCCGTACAGCACGGCGACAGCCTGCTTCTGACTCAGCCCGATCGCAAGGAGCCGATGATGGAAATGTCCCTTGTCGGCATGGAACGGGCTTTGCCCGTGGATTATCCGGCGGAAGAAGGCGAAAGCCGTGTCCGCCAGAGGCACTGCGAGCGCCAGCAGCGGCACGAGGAAGGTTATTATGGCATGGAATTTGAACATGCCAAGGATGGAGACCGTTGACAGCACAAAGCCGAGAAGCTGAGAGCCAACATCGCCCATGAAGATCTTGGCCGGATTGAAATTATACGGGATGAATCCGAGACACGCGCCGGTGAGCGCGGCGAGGATGACGGCAACGCTTGGCTCCGCCACGAACATCGCCACGACCAGCATCGTCAGCGAGCTTATGGTGGACACGCCGACAGCCAGTCCGTCCAGCCCGTCTATCAGATTGACGGCGTTCGTGCAGCCGACAATCCACAGCAGGGTCAGAGGGACGGGGAGATAATTTGCAAGGACGATGGTAGTCTGCTCGGAAAACGCGTTCGGGTTCGATATCGCGTCAAAAACTATGCCGCAGCGGATCGCAACGACGGCGGCGACGATCTGACCCGCGAGCTTGACCCATGCGTTGAGATTGACGATATCGTCTATCGCGCCCATGACGACGATTATAAGCGCGCCCAGCAGAATGCCGAGCACCGGCGTCGATACGTCAACGAATATGAGCAGCGACAGCACAAAGCCGATGAAGATGGCAAGCCCGCCCATGCGGGGGATCGGATGGTCGTGCACGCGGCGCTCGTCCTTCGGAATATCTATCGCGCCGACCTTCTCCGCAAAGCGCTTGACCGGCGGAGTCATCATGAACGACACAGCCGCCGCAAATGCCATTGCCAATAGCAGCTTGAGCCACAGTGACATATCTGAAATCATTGCTTTCCTTTCTTAGAACGGCTTCTCCACAAGACCGACGCGCTTGTAGACCTTGCGCAGAGTTTTGCGGGCAACGGAGCTTGCCTTCATTGCGCCGTCCGTATATACCTGCTTGAGATATGCTTTGTCCGCGAGTATACGCTCGGCCTCCTCGCGTATGGGGCGCAGCGTCTCGATGACGGCGTCGCCCACGGCGGGCTTGAACACGCCGTAGCCCTTGCCGGCGAATTCGCTCTCAATCTCGTCGAAGCTCTTTCCGGTGACGGAGGCGTATATGTTCATGAGGTTTGCAACGCCGGGCTTATTCTCCGGATCGTAGCGGACGCAGCGCTCGGTATCGGAGTCGGTAATGGCTCGCTTGAACTTGCGGGCGATCTCCTCGGGGCTGTCCATGAGGAACACGCAGCCCGCGGGATCGGACTTGGACATCTTCGAGGTCGGGTTGCCAAGGCTCATGATGCGCGCGCCGACCTTGGGAATATAGGGCTCGGGAACCTTGAAGGTCTCGCCGTAGAGGTTATTGAAGCGGTTTGCAATGTCGCGCGTCAGCTCGCAGTGCTGCTTCTGATCCTCGCCGACGGGGACGTAGTCGGCCTGATACAGCAGAATATCCGCCGCCATGAGGGACGGATAGGTGAAGAGGCCGCCGTTTATATTGTCGGCGTTCTTTGCGCATTTGTCTTTGAACTGGGTCATGCGGCTCAGCTCGCCGAACATGGTGTAGCAGTTGAGGATCCAGCCCAGCTCCGCGTGCTCATGCACGTGGCTCTGGAGGAAGAGCACGTTCTTCTCCGGATCAAGCCCGCAGGCGATATACTGCGCGAGCTGGGTGGTGGAGCGGCGGCGCAGCTCGGCCGGATTCTGGCGCACGGTGAGCGTGTGCAGGTCGGCCATGAAATAGAAGCAGTTAAACTCGTCAGGAAGAGCAGCCCAGTTCTTTACGGCGCCGAGGTAGTTGCCAAGGTGCAGGTTGCCGGAGGGCTGGATGCCCGAAAGCAAAGTCTTTTTGACGGCGGTGTCGTTATCCATAGTTTTTCTCCAATCTCTGTATGGAAAAAATAATAGCTATAAAGCGTCTTTATATTGTATCAAATCAAGTTCGACTTGACAAGCGGTAAAATGTAAAATAATATATAGATTGATATCAAGTCCGCAGCCGCGGGCTTTTTGGAGGCTTATTATGAAAGATATGAAATGGTTCGAGGACATGGAGGCTCGTATTCCTCACGGCGAGGTACGTACCCGTTTTGCCCCGTCGCCCACCGGATATATGCACGTTGGCAACCTGCGCACGGCGCTGTACACCTATCTGATAGCGCGCCACGCGGGCGGCAAGTTCATCCTGCGCATTGAAGACACCGATCAGGGCCGTCTCGTAGAGGGCGCAGTGGACGTTATATACAAGACCATGGCCGAGTGCCATCTGGAGCATGACGAAGGCCCCGACGTCGGCGGCCCCGTAGGCCCCTATGTGCAGACCGAGCGCCGCCCGCTGTACAAGGAATACGCCGACCTTCTCATCGAGAAGGGACATGCTTACCGCTGCTTCTGCGAGAAGACGGAGAGCGAGGAGGATTCCGGCGATTTCGACCGCGCGGACGATCCCTGCCGCGTGATGAGCCGCGAAGAGTCCGACCGCCGCGCAGCCGCGGGCGAGCCTTATGTTGTCCGTCAGCTCATCCCGCACGAGGGCACTACCACCTTCCATGACGAGATATTCGGCGACATCACCGTCGAGAACAAGACTCTGGACGATCAGGTGCTCATAAAGCGCGACGGCCTGCCGACCTACAACTTCGCCAATGTTATCGACGACCATCTCATGGGCATCACCCATGTCGTGCGCGGCAGCGAGTATCTGTCCTCCGCGCCGAAATACAATCTGCTGTACCAGGGCTTCGGCTGGGACATCCCAAAGTATGTCCACTGCTCGCCCGTCATGCGCGACGCGCACAACAAGATGTCCAAGCGTCACGGCGACCCGTCCTATGAAGATCTCATCGCGCAGGGCTTCCTGACCGACGCGGTGCTCAACTATGTTACGCTGCTGGGCTGGAGCCCGCGCGGCGAGCAGGAGATATTCTCGCTTGACGAGCTGAAGAAGGTCTTTGAGCTCAGCGGCGTTTCCAAGTCCCCCGCGATATTCGACATCGAGAAGCTGCGCTACTTCAACAGCGAGTACATCCGCGCCATGAGCGCCGAGGAGTTTGCGAAGGTGGCCGAGCCGTTCATCCGCAGGAGCGTGAAGAACGAGAAGTATGACGCCGCCGCTATCGCTGCTCTCCTCCAGCAGCGCACCGAGGTACTGACCGACATCCCCGAGAAGGTGGACTTCTTCGACGAGCTGCCCGAATACGGTGCGGAGCTGTTCGTACACAAGAAATCCAAGTCCGACGAGGCGTCCTCGAAGGCGGTGCTTGAGCAGATTGTCCCCGTTTTCGAGTCCATCACCGACTGGAACGACGAGAACATCATGGCCGCGATGGTCGGCCTTGCGGAGCGCATGGAGGCCAAGAACGCGAAGGTCATGTGGCCGGTGCGCATCGCGGCTGCGGGCAAGGCAGTCACGCCGGGCGGCGCGGTCGAGATATGCCGCATCCTCGGCAAGGACGAGACTCTGAGAAGAATTCACGTCGCGCTTGAGAAACTGGCATAAATTCCAGTTTTTACATTAGTAATTATCCCCTTACGGAGAATAATAAATCCGTAAGGGGGTTTTTATATGTCCCAAAAAGCACGAAGAATACTGGGTATATACGCCGCGGCGGCGATCGCGATGCTGGCGGTGTACTCCTGCGTCAGCCATGTGCGGCTGGAGAACTACCGGCTCATCGCGAAATACAGCTCGCAGCGCGCGTTTGAGGAGACGGCGGCCTCAGTGCAGGAGCTGAGTGAGGCGCTTGGCAAGGGCGTGTATGCAGTTGACGCCGGAATGTGCGCGCAGGTCTGCAGCGACATACAGGCGGCGGCGCAGTCCGCGGAGGCTGCGATGGCGACGCTGCCGTTCACGACGCAGGAGCTGAGCCGCACGGCGGGCTTCCTCGGCACGGCGGGGGACTACGCCATGTCGCTTGCGCGGCAGGACGGCGAGTTCACCGACGAGCAGCGGGAGACACTGCGCAGCCTATCCGACAAGGCCTCGGAGTTCAGCGCGCTGCTTCAGGAGCTGCGCGGCAGCATCAACGACGGCGAGGTGATGATCGACCGGCAGGAGCGGCGGCTTCAGAACGTGGGCGAGGACGGCGGCGTCACGCTCAGCGCGCGGCTGACCGAGTACGAGGGCGACTTTGAAATGCCCGACCTGCCGGAATATGAGGGGCGCTACACCGCGAGCGAGACGACGCGCAGCGGAGACATGAGCGACGAGGAGATGCTCTCCGCCGCGGCATCGGTCGCGGGCGTGGAGCCGGAAGAGCTGAAAAAGGAGTACGGCTACGAGGGCGAGAGCAGGCTCAGGTGTTACAGCGCAGGGACGAAATATATCCTCGTCAGCTCCGCCGGAGTCGAGAGCCTTACGGATTCCCGTCTCGTCGAGGAGGCGCAGATAGACATCGAGCAGGCGCGGCAGCTTGCGGATGAGTTTCTGGCTGCAAACGGCTATGAAGATATCAAACTCAGCGCCGAGGGGGAGAACGGAGCCGTCGCGCGCTTTGAATATATATGTACCGACGGGGAGGCGGACTGCCTCGACAGCGGCCTGAGCGTGGCGATCGCGCTGGACACCGGCGAGGTCTATTCTTTCGACGCTGAGGACTACTCCGACGCGAATCCGGAGGACGGCCGGTGGCAGATAAGCGAGGAGGATGCCCGCGCGAAGCTGCCGTCGGGGCTGGAGGCCGAGAGCTGCCGCAGGGTGGTCATCGACAGCATCGGCGGAAAGCCGACCGCCTGCTACGAGCTGATCTGCATCGACGGCGAAAAACAGGTGAAAATCTATATAAACGCCGCCGACGGCCGGCAGCAGGAGATTCTTGTCGAAACTATACAAGACGTATAAGAGGTTTTTATAACATTGATCTAAAATCGGAGCGTAGCTGCTCCGATTTTTTATTCAGGGGGTATTGATATTATATTAACAACGTGCTTTAATATAGGATGAGTTATGGTTTTGACATGTGTGTAGGAATTTTGTCAGGCAAAACGCTCATATTTGCCTTGAAACCCATGCATTTTTAGGGTATTATGACTGTGTTGTATGCATTGTTGTTCCATGTGTGCAAAATTCTGGAACGCATGTTATAAACCAACAAAATTGACAAAGAGGAGGTGTGCCAATGTCATTTGAAGCGATCGCGGGCATAGCCAAAGCCGAAGCCGACGCAAAGGAGCTGATAGCCGCGGCCGAGGTCAAGGCTCGTCAGATGTCCGCCGAGGCCGAAAACGAAGGCAAGGCCGCAGTTGAAGCTGCGCGTGCCAAGGCCGACAGCGAGCTGACCGAGCTGCGCAAGCAGGCGGACGCCAAAGCGATGACGGAGGCGGGAGAGCTTTCCGCGGAGACGGAAAATCGGAAGGCCGCACTGCGCGCCAGAGCCGAAGCCAGACTTGAGAAAGCCGCGGCTCTTGTTGTGGAAAGGATAGTGAACAGCTAAATGGCCATTGTAAAAATGAAAAAGCTGCGGCTCATGGCTATCCGGTCAAACAAGGACGCGCTGCTGAAGGAGCTGATCTGCAAAGGCTGCGTTGAGTTCTCCGAGATCGAGGGCGAGGTTCAGGATTCCGACTTCAAGGAGCTTCTGAAACGCGAGAGCAGCGGCCTTATGACATTCAAGTCCCAGCACATGGCATTAGTCAACGCCGTGGGTATTCTCGACAGGTATTCCCCCGCAAAGAAACCCCTGCTCAGTGCACTGCCGGAGGTCGGCGAGGACGTTCTGCTGGATGACAGCGGCGTCGGCGCGGCACTGGCAGCAGCGGATGAGATATCCGCAAACGAGGATCGCATAAAAAGCATCGGCGCGGAGGTCGGCCGTCTGGAAAACACCATTGACGCGCTGAAGCCGTGGGCGTCGCTTGACATGTCCCTCGGAACAACCGAAACTCAGCGCTGCTCGGTAGTGCTGGGAACGGTCGCCGGCAGCACGGACTTCTCCGCGATGGAGAGCGCGCTTGCAGCGGTCACGGAGGAAGCAGAGCTGTTTCTGGTCGATGCGGACAAGATGCAGAAGTATCTGGTTCTGGTCTGCATAAAGGAGCAGCACGCCGCCGTTATGGACTGCATGCGCGGCTTCAGCTTTGCCGCGGCACCCGTCTCCGGTATGAACGGCACCGCGCGCGAATGTATCGCAGCCGCCGAGAAGGAACTGCATAAGCTTGCCGACGAGAAGGCAGGCTGCGCGCAGCACATCGTTGAGCTTGCGGAGCACCGCGACGAGCTCAAGCTCGCAGCTGACGTGCTCGGCACGAAGATCGCCCGCGCCGAAGCCGAGGATAAGCTCTACGGCCTGACAAACGTTCTGGTAATGCAGGGCTGGATGCCCGCGGAGCGCGAGGTCGAGCTTGTCGAAATATTCGAAAAGTACGACTGCGCATGGGAGACCGAGGATCCGTCCGAGGACGAGTACCCCACAGTCCCTGTGCAGCTCAAGAACAACAAATTCACAAATGCGCTCAACATGGTCACGAACATGTACAGCCTCCCGGCTTACGGATCCGTTGACGCAAACCCCCTTATGGCGCCGTTCTTCATCCTGTTCTATGGACTGATGATGGCGGATATAGGCTACGGCCTCGTCATGATCGCCGCCGCGCTGGTCGCGATGGCGAAGATAAAGCCCCGCGAGGGCAGCCTGAGCTTCTGCCAGCTCCTGCTTTACTGCGGCATATCGACCCTGGCGATGGGCGCGCTGACCGGCGGCTTCTTCGGAGACGCGCCGTATCAGCTCGTACATATGTTTAACCCCTCAAGCACCTGGGAGGGTCTGCCGTACCTGTTCAGTCCGGTGAACAACAGCACCATGGTCCTTTACGGCTCAATGGTTCTCGGTCTCATCCACCTGAACACAGGTATGGTGATCAGCTTCTGCATGAAGGTCCGCCGCGGCCGGCTTGTAGACGGTCTGTGGGAAGAGGTCCCGCTGTGGGTCATCCTCATCGGAGGCATCATGGCCGGCTTGAGTCTCCTCGGTGTTACCGATGCGCTGGCCACTCCCGGTATCGTGGTAATGATAATAGGCGCTGCCGCTCTGTTGATCGGTTCCGCCCGCGGTGCAAAAGGCTTCGGCATAATCGGAGCCGCATTCGGCTGCATCTACAATACGCTTACCGGCTGGTTCGGCGATATTCTCTCATACTCGCGTATCATGGCGCTCATGCTCGCGGGCGGCGTCGTCGCGCAGGTGTTCAACACCATAGCAGCCATGCCCGCAAACGGCTCCGGTGTGAACGTGTTCACGGTGCTCGCCTTCATAGTCATCTTCCTTATAGGCCATTGCCTGAACTTCGGCCTGAATATTCTCGGCTGCTACGTGCACGACCTGCGTCTCCAGTGCCTTGAGTTCTTCGGCAAATTCTATGAAGACGGCGGCAAGCCCTTCAGCCCGCTGCGCATCAAGAGCAAATACGTCCGGGCTAAATAATCGTATCTTATTTAAACAAAACATATTTAAGATTTAGGAGGAAATTAAAATGGAATTTCTGAACGCTATCGGCGGCTACGCCATCGGTCTTCTGGGCGCAGGCCTCGCTGCATTCCTCGCCTGCATCGGCTCCGCAAAGGGTACCGGCATCGCCGGTGAAGCAGGCGCAGGCCTCATCGCGGAGGATCCCAGCAAATCCGGTAAGGCAATGATACTCCAGGTCATTCCCGGTACTCAGGGTCTGTACGGCTTCGTTATCTGGTTCCTCGCATTCGGCAAGCTCACCGCCGGTATGTCCGTCGAACAGGGCTTCCAGATCATGTCCGCCTGCCTGCCCATCGCATTCGGCGGTCTGCTTTCCGCTATCGCACAGGGCAAGGTCGCCGCTGCCTCCGTCAACATTCTTGCCAAAAAGCCTGACGACTGGTCCCGCGGTATGATCCTCTGCATCATCGTTGAGTTCTACGCAATACTTTCTCTGCTTGCCTCCTTCCTGATGCTCAACAGCATCTCTTTCTGATAACACACCGAACAGGAGATATTTATGAAAGGCACTGAAAAAATAATCGCGCATATCCGCTCTGACGCAGAGGAGCAGGCCAACGCGATACTGGCTGAGGCAGCCGAGCAGTGCGCAGCCATCAAGTCCGGCTGTGAAGAGCAGGCCAAGGACACCTACGCCGAGAGAATACGTGCCGGCGTAAAGGAGTGCGAGAGTCGGGCGGACAGCATGAAGCGCATGGCTCAGATGGAATCCAGAAAAGGCGTGCTCGCGCTCAAGCAGGAGCTGGTATCGGCGAGCTTTGACAAGGCCGTTGAAATGATTGCCGCGCTCCCCCGCGAGCAGTACGTATCCCTGCTGGCAAAGCTCGCCTCCGAAGCGGCCGTGACCGGCAGCGAGGAGATCGTCCTCAACGCACGCGACCGTGAAGCTATCGGTGCGGACGTTGTCAAGGCGGCCGACGCGCTCTTCAAGGGCGGCAGCTTCAGCCTGAGCGACGAGACCGGCAGCTTCGCAGGAGGCCTGATACTCCGCCGCGGCAGCGTTGCGGCAAACTGCACCGCAGAGCTGCTTGTTGAGCTTCAGCGCAGCGGCATGGCGTCAGAAATCGCCAAGGTCCTTTTCGATTGATGCTGCGGCTGCACAATCCCATATAGGGAGGGAATAAATTGTCAACAAAAAAAGAAGCGTACCTCTGCCTGTCCGCGATGGTTCGCGCCAAGGAGCCGAAGCTCCTCAACGCCGACAGAGCCAACCGTATGCTCGAGGCCGCGACCTATGAGGAGGCGGCAAAGCTGCTGACCGACTCTGGCTACGACGATATGTCCCAGATGACCACGAAGGGAATCGAGGCATATCTCACACAACGCCGCGAGGACTGCTTTGCAGAGCTTGAAAAATCCGCTCCGGACAAGGCAATATTCGACGTATTCAAGCTCAAGTATGACTACCACAACGCCAAGGTAATGATAAAGGCCAAGGCCACGGGGCAGGATGCGAAGCGGCTTATGAGCGCATCCGGCAGGTTCGATCCGGACACGCTTTTGAACATTTTCAGCGAGGATCTGCTCAGCCGGCTCCCTGAGACCTTCGGCACTGCCATTGCCGAGGCAGAGAGCAGCCTTGCCCGCACCGCAAACCCGCAGCTTGCCGATTTCATCCTCGACAAGGCGCTGTTTGCGGAGCTTCGGGCGACTGCGAAGCAGATCGGCTGCCCGTTCCTTGACGGCTATGTTGCCATCATGATAGACGCCGCCAATCTGAAAACCGCCGTCCGCGCCCTGCGTATGGGCAAGGACACCGACTTCATGGCCGCGGCGCTCATCCCCAGCGGCAGCATCGACATATCACGTATATCCGCCGCAGGCGACAAGGACGGTATTGCCGCGCTCTATGCAAGCTCCAGGCTTGAAAAGGCCGCCGCACTCGGTGCGGAAGCCGTTTCCGGCGGAAGCATGACCGCCTTTGAGCTTGCATGCGACAACGCGGTGAACGCGTATCTCTGCTCGGCAAAGCTCGTCAGCTACGGCCCCGAGGCTCTTATAGCCTATCTTGCCGCCGTAGAGAGCGAGATTACCGCTGTCAGAATGATACTCACCGGCAAGCGCGAGGGCATCGCCCCGGAGCTGATACGAGAAAGGCTGCGTGATATGTATGCTTAAAATCGCTGTTATTGGCGGCAGAGACACCGTCATCGGCTTCCGTGCGCTCGGGCTGGAGACCTATCCCGCCGCGGACGCCGCCGAAGCCGGACATATCCTGCGCCGCCTCACCCGCGAAAATGAAGATTACGCCATAATCTATATCGAAGAAAATCTCGCCGCGGAGCTTGAGCACGAGATAAGCAAGTTCAAGGATCGCCCCACTCCGGCCGTGATCCTCATCCCCGGCAGAGAAGGCTCGATGGGACTCGGCCAGTCGGCGCTCAAGGCCGCTGTCGAGCGTGCCGTCGGCACGAATATCCTGGGCGACTGACGCCCTGTCCTTCAACACTAACAAAGGAAGGTATGTAAATGAGCGGAACTATAACAAAAGTTTCCGGACCGCTTGTCGTGGCCGAGAACCTTGCGGACGCCAACGTCTCCGACGTTGTCCGCGTCGGTTCTCAGCGCCTGATAGGCGAGATCCTTAACATGACCGGCGACAAGGCGTCAATTCAGGTTTATGAAGAGACCTCCGGCCTTGGCCCCGGCGCCGTCGTTGAAACTACCGGTATGCCGATGTCCGTTGAGCTTGGCCCCGGTATGCTCGACAATATCTATGACGGCATCCAACGCCCCCTGCCCGAGATGCGCGCCCTCTCCGGCGACTCCATCACCCGCGGCACCGACGTTCCCGCGCTCAACCGCGAGAAGAAGTGGGACTTCGTCCCCGTCGCAAAGCTGGGCGACAAGGTCATTGCGGGCGACGTGCTCGGCACCGTGCAGGAGACCAGCGCCATACTCCACAAGATAATGGTGCCCTACGGCGTGTCCGGCGAGGTCGTCAGCCTGAACGCAGGCGAGCACGTCGTCACAGACGTAGTCGCCGTTGTTCGTGATGCAAAGGGCGTTGACCACGAGCTGACCATGATCCAGCGCTGGCCCGTCCGTATCGCCAGACCCTACACCAAGAAATACGTCCCCAGCCGCCCCATGAACAGCGGCCAGCGTATCATAGACACTCTGTTCCCAATCGCAAAGGGCGGTACCGCGGCAGTCCCCGGCCCCTTCGGTTCTGGCAAGACCGTTGTACAGCACCAGCTGGCGAAGTGGTCGGACGTCGATATCGTTATCTACATAGGCTGCGGCGAGCGCGGCAACGAGATGACCGACGTTCTTATGGAGTTCCCCGAACTCAAGGATCCGCGCAACGGCGAGCCGCTGATGAAGCGCACCGTTCTCATCGCAAACACCTCTGATATGCCCGTCGCGGCACGTGAAGCCTCGATATACACCGGCATCACGATAGCCGAGTACTTCCGCGACATGGGCTATGACGTCGCCGTCCTTGCAGACTCCACCTCCCGCTGGGCTGAGGCTCTGCGTGAGATGTCCGGCCGTTTGGAAGAGATGCCCGGTGAAGAGGGCTACCCCGCATACCTCGCCTCCCGTCTGGCTCAGTTCTATGAGCGCGCGGGCGTTGTCGAGTGTCTGGGCGCCGACGACCGTCAGGGCTCCGTCACCGCAATCGGCGCCGTTTCTCCTCCGGGCGGCGATATTTCCGAGCCTGTCTCTCAGGCGACGATGCGTATAGTCAAGGTGTTCTGGGCGCTTGACTCCAGCCTTGCCTATGCCCGCCACTTCCCGGCCATCAACTGGCTGACCTCCTACTCGCTGTATATGGACACTCTGGCTCCCTGGTACACCGAGCAGTTCGGCGAGGGCTACATGGCCAACCGCACTAAGTCCATGCACATCCTTCAGGAGGAGAGCGAGCTGCAGGAGATCGTCCGTCTTGTCGGTCAGGACGCACTGTCCCCGGCGGACAGGCTCACCATGGAGACCGCGAAGATGATCCGCGAAGACTTCCTCCAGCAGAACGCCTTCGTCGATGAGGACGCATATTCCTCCTACGCCAAGCAGTATCGGCTCCTTGACATCATCCTGCACTATGACGAGCTTTGCCGCGAGGCTCTGACCAAGGGCGCGGACATGAACGCACTCTTCGTCATCAGCGCACGCGAGAAGATCGGCCGCGCAAAGATGGCGGACGCAGTCTCCTTTGCCGCAGACTACGACGAGATCGAAGCGCTGATGAATAAGGAGATCGATGAAGTCATTGCCGGAGGTGAGGACGCATGATTAAAGAGTATAAGACTATAAGAGAGATCGCAAGCCCGCTGATGGTCGTCGATCAGGTCGAAGGCGTCACTTATGATGAGCTGGCCGAAATCGAACTGCCCAACGGAGATGTCCGCCGCTGCAAGGTGCTTGAGGTCGAGGGCAACAAGGCTGTCGTCCAGCTGTTTGAGTCCGCGCAGGGCATCAACCTTGCGCAGTCCAAGGTTCGCTTCCTTGGCCATCCGCTGGAGCTGGCGGTTTCCGAGGATATGCTCGGCCGCGTCTTCAACGGCATGGGTCAGCCCATCGACGGCGGCCCCGACATTCTTGCCGAGGCGCATCTGGACATCAACGGCCTGCCGATGAATCCGGCCGCCCGCGCCTATCCCGCAGAGTTTATACAGACCGGCGTTTCCACCATCGACGGCCTGAACACTCTGGTTCGCGGCCAGAAGCTGCCGATATTCTCCGGCTCCGGCCTGCCCCACGCCGCGCTCGCCGCGCAGATCGCGCGTCAGGCGAAGGTTCTGGGCGACAACGAGACCTTCGCGGTCGTGTTCGCCGCCGTCGGTATCACGTTTGAGGAGTCCGAGTACTTCATCAACGACTTCCGCCGCACCGGCGCTATCGAGCGTACCGTCGTATTCTCGAACCTCGCGAATGACCCGGCAGTTGAGCGTATCGCAACTCCGCGTATGGCGCTGACCGCTGCCGAGTACCTCGCCTTCGAGAAGGACATGCAGGTTCTCGTCATCATCACCGATATCACCAACTACGCTGAGGCTCTGCGTGAGGTCTCCGCGGCAAAGAAGGAAGTTCCCGGCCGCCGCGGCTACCCCGGCTACCTGTACACCGACCTTGCGACCATGTATGAGCGCGCAGGCCGCCGTCAGGGCAAGAAGGGCTCCATTACCATGATTCCCATCCTGACCATGCCTGAGGACGACAAGACTCACCCCATCCCCGACCTGACCGGCTACATCACCGAGGGTCAGATAATTCTCAGCCGTGAGCTGCACCGCAAGGGCATAGTTCCTCCTGTGGACGTTCTGCCGTCCCTGAGCCGCCTGAAAGATAAGGGCATCGGCGTCGGCAAGACCCGTGAGGATCACTCCGGTACAATGAACCAGCTCTTCGCCGCGTACTCCCGCGGCAAGGATGCCAAGGAGCTTATGACCATCCTCGGCGAGGCCGCGCTGTCTGACGACGACAAGCTGTTTGCAAAGTTTGCGGATGAGTTCGAGAAGGTCTATGTCAGCCAGGGCAATAACACCAACCGCAGCATTGAGGAGACGCTGAACATCGGCTGGGAGCTGCTGAGCATTCTCCCGCGCCGCGAGCTGAAGCGTATCAAGCCCGAAATGATCGACAAGTACATGCCCAAGAAGTGATGACCCAAAATTATTTACGGAGGTGATGCTTTTTGGCGAGTACCGCAATAACTCCGACCAGAATGGTGCTCAACCAGCTCAAGGGCCGTCTCAAGACTGCCCGAAGAGGCCATAAGCTGCTCAAGGACAAGCGCGATGAGCTGATGCGTCAGTTCATGGACGTCGTGAAGCTCAATAAGCAGCTGCGTCTGAAGGTCGAGGAAGGGCTGACCGCCGCGTTCTCGTCCCTTCAGGTGGCAAGCGCCATCATGTCCCCCGAAATGCTCGAGCAGGCGCTGATGTATCCGCGCCAGAGCGTCGAGTTGGGGATGGAGTTTAAGAATATAATGAGCGTCAACGTGCCGCGTTACAGCTTCCATACCAAGAATAACGACCCGTCCGAAATCTATCCCTACGGTTTCGCGCAGACCTCCGGCGAGCTGGACGATGCGCTGGATAAGATGGCGAGGGTGTTTGAGGATATGCTGGAGCTGGCTCAGGTCGAGAAGACCATGCAGCTTCTCGCGGAGGAGATCGAAAAGACCCGCCGCCGCGTCAACGCGCTGGAGTACGTCATGATACCGGAGCTTGAGGGCAATATCAAGTATATTTCCATGAAGCTCGAGGAGAACGAGAACTCCACAAAGGTTCGTCTGCTGAAGGTAAAGGAAATGGTTCTTCAGGACGCGCATAATTACAAGCAATAAGCCAATAAAGCAGCCGCCCCGACGGGATCCCGTCGGGGCGGTTTTTTGTGGTTTCGATGTATTTTGACGATGTGATGCGAAGTTTTTGCCGCCCCTCTTGTCGCCCCTTTTAGGTAGTGCAACGGCGGCGAAAATTTGCCTTGCTGTACCGCGGCACCCATCCCTTGGCGCCCCTTTTAGGGGAGCTGTCAGCGAAGCTGACTGAGGGGTCGCCGGGGTGGAGAAAGCGCCAGTAGGGAAAAGAGAGGACTTGGCGCCCCTTCTAGGGGAGCTGGCGCAAAGCGCCTGAGGGGTCGCCAGTGTACGGAAATTGCCGATAGGGAAAAGAAAGAGCAGGGGATAGAATACATGTGTCATTCCCCCTAAAGGGACAGGCAGCAGATTAATGAATCGTGGTATGCCGCCGTCGCGCTGAGCGAAGCGACGTGGGAATCCGTTTCTCTTTGCAGTAGCAGTATGTTTTCGTGCGGCGTTAGGGGACGCGGATTGCCACGACCGGTGTGCGCACCGGTCTCGCAATGACAAGTTGGTTTGGATCAAGCGCATCGATTTTTCATGCGTTGAGAACAGTAGACAGCGGGACGGCCACTGTGCCGTCCCGCTGTCATAAGAAAACGGTATAAGATTTTGCCCCGTCAGCCGGAAGCCTTGCAGCTCCAATCATTGACGGTGAGCCTGATTATGGTCAGGCGCTCCGGCGCACGGGGATCGAAGCTCCAGTCCGCCTTGCCGGAATAATGCCGCATTATCAGCCCCAGCGCATGGAGCTTCTCATCTCTGTCCGTGACAGGAGCGGCGTGGCCGCGCCCCATGATGCAGCCGTACGAATACGAAAAAGCGCAGGCGATATCGGCGGCGCGGAGCGCATGGCTGCAGTCCATTTCAAACGAGACGTCGGCGCCGGAGCCTATCAGATCGAGCTTCCGCCCCTCGGCTGCGCAGTGAAAATATAAAGTGAGCGCGCTGCCCGCGTCCTCAAAGCCGAAGTTCATCGGCACAATGTAAGCCTCGCCGTTATCGACAAGGCCAAGGCGGCAGCAATCGCACTCGGCGACGATCTCAAGCATCTTCTCTCGGTCGGTTATCTCTCTGTCTCTGCGTCTCATTCAGCGCCCTCCCGTGTGTTTATTCTATAAGCGCCTCCGCATCCTCAACGTATAGCTCCTCGCAGTCGCTCTGCGCCTGCCTGAGTATGTCCGCCGCCTGCCCAAAGTTCAGGCTTTCAAGTGCGTTGAGCGAATCGGTGATGCTGTTGAACAGCGAAAGATACATCTTTTTATAATCCATTATTTTATCCTCCCAAACGGCGTTTCGTACGTTTATGTAACGTATTTTAGCTCAGAATATATGCTAATGTCAAGTAAAATACGTTATATAAACGTGGTGACGCTGAATGAAAAAGATTGCCCTCGACAACAATAAGAACGTTGTTTCCAAGAGCCTGCGGCTGTGCCGCGTCAGGTGCGGGATGACGCAGAGCGAGCTTGCGGCGAAGCTTCAGACGCTGGGGATAAACATGGATCAGCAGATGCTCAGCAGGATCGAGAACAACTCCCGCATGGTGACGGACTATGAGCTGGCCGGAATGTGCCTTGCGCTGCGCGTGAGTCCGGCGGAGCTGCTGACGGATTTCTTCCGCGAATACTCGGAGCAGTAACGGGAAAGCACAAACAGAAGCAAAAAGGTGCATCTTCTGCAATTACAAATTGCCGCCGGAGCAGATATAATATAATTATAAAATAGCGTAAATTTTATAATGAGGTGGACAATATGCAGTATGGCCATTTTGACAATAAAAGCCGCGAATACGTGATAGACCGCGTCGATCTGCCCGTGTCGTGGACAAACTATATCGGCGTGGGGGACATGTACGGCGTGTTCAACCACACGGCGGGCGGATACCTTCTGTACAAGACCCCCAGAATACCACCGCATCACGCGTTTCCGCCCGAACGGCGTGCCGATGGACGGCCCCGGGCACTATATCTACATCCGTGACGACGAGACCGGCGACTACTGGAGCGTTTCGTGGCAGCCGGTGGGGCGCGACATGGCGAAATACTCGTGCCGCCACGGGCAGCAGAATAGTCGAGCTTATGCGCGCGCTGACGAACGAGGGCTACGGCCTGCACCTGTTTGAGCCGCGCTGGTTCGAGCCGGAGCAGGAGCAGCAGTCCTTCAAATCGCCCACGGTCATCCCCACTCCGGACAAGAGCCAGATCGTCCACGGAATCAAGGATGCCTGCGCGGATGACGCGCTGTGGCTCGTCAGCTCCGTGGTGCAGTATATAAAGGAGACAGGCGAGCTCGGCTTTGCCGACGAGATGATAACCTACGCCGACGGCGGCGAGGGCACGGTGTATGAGCACATGCGGCGCATACTCGACTTCTCCGCGCGTCAGATAGGCCGGAACGGCATCTGCAAGGGGCTGCGCGCCGACTGGAACGACTGCCTGAACCTTGGCGGCGGCGAGAGCGCGATGGTCAGCTTCCTGCACTACTGGGCGCTGAATAACTTCGTGGAGCTGGCGCGGCGGCTCGGCCGTGAGACCGACGCGGAGAAATATTCCGCGCTCGCGGTGGACGTGAAGGAAAAATGCGAAAGCGTGCTGTGGGACAGCGAATGGTACATCCGCGGCATCACTGCCGACAACCGCAAAATCGGCACACAGACCGATGAGGAAGGGCGCGTGCACATGGAGTCGAACACATGGGCGGTGCTCTCCGGCGCGGCGGCGCGCGAGCGCGGGATAAAGGCCATGGACAGCGTGGACGAGTATCTCTACACCGACTTCGGTCTTAAGCTGAACGCCCCCTGCTACACCAAGCCCGACGACGGCATCGGCTTCGTCACGCGGGTCTACCCCGGCCTCAAAGAGAACGGCGCGATATTCAGCCACCCGAACCCGTGGGCGTGGTGCGCCGAGGCTGTTCTGGGGCGCGGAAGCCGCGCAATGAAATTTTATAATGCCTTGTGCCCCGCGCTGCAAAATGATAAAATAGAGATACGCCAGTCGGAACCCTATTCCTACTGCCAGTTCGTCGTCGGCAGGAGCCACACGGCCTTCGGCCGCGCGCGGCACCCGTTCATGACCGGCTCCGCGGGCTGGGCGTATTACGCCGCGACGCAGTACATCCTCGGCGTAAGGCCGGATTTCGACTGCCTGCGCGTCGATCCCTGCGTCCCCGCCGACTGGAAGGAGTTTTCCGTGACGCGCAAATGGCGCGGCGGCGTGTATAATATCCATGTCGTGAACCCCGACGGAGTCGAAAAGGGCGTGCGGGAGATAATTGCCGACGGCAGAAAAGTTGACGCACTGCCGGTGATACCGGCCGGAAATATATGCAATGCGGAAATTATAATGGGGTGAAAAAGATGATAAAATTTGGCACCGGCGGATGGCGCGCCATCATCGCCGACGATTTTACCAAGGCGAATATCCGCCTGCTCACGGCGGGACTGTGCGAGCTGATGCTCAAGGAGGGCCACGCCGGAGCCGAGATATGCGTCGGCTATGACCGGCGCTTCCTCTCCAAGGAATCCGCGCACTGGGCGGCGGAAGTCCTCGCGGGCTACGGGTTCAGGGTGTATATGGTCAACCGCTCCTCGCCCACGCCGCTTATGATGTTCGTCGTCAAGACGCACGGTATGCCCTACGGCATGGCCGTCACGGCGAGCCACAACCCCGCGATATATAACGGCATCAAGGTGTTCACCGCGGGAGGGCGCGACGCGGACAGAACCGTCACCGCGAAGATCGAGGCCGAGATCGAAAAGCTCACCGAGGCCGACGTCAGGAGCGTCGACTACGACAAGGCGCTGGCCGATGGAACCATCGGCGAATATAATCCGTCCAACGAGTATATTGACAGCATCCTGGCCGCGATAGACGTCGAGGCCATAAAGAAGGCGCAGCTGCGCATAGCGCTCGACCCGATGTACGGCGTGAGCCAGACCTGCCTGAGCATGATACTCATGACCTGCCGCTGCGACCTTGAGATAATCCATGACAGGCACGACACTCTCTTCGGCGGCAAGCTGCCCGCACCGAACGAGGAGACGATGGGGCCGCTGTCGGCGGTCGTGCTGGACAGATACCGCTGCGACCTCGGCATCGCGACCGACGGCGACGCGGACAGGCTCGGCGTCATCGACGACGAGGGCAAATTCGTCCACCCGAACAAGCTGCTCGTACTGCTGTACTACTACCTTGTGAAATACCGCGGCTGGAGCGGCCCATGCGTCAGGAATAATTCCACCACGCATCTGCTCGACCGCGTGGCCGAAGGGCTGGGGCAGAAGTGCTACGAGGTGCCGGTCGGCTTCAAGTGGGTCTCCGCGAAGATGACGGAGACGGACGCGATAATCGGCGGCGAAAGCTCCGGCGGCCTTGCCGTCAAGGGGCATATCTCCGGCAAGGACGGCATCTACGCCGCGTCCCTGCTGGTGGAGATGTTGGCCGTCACAGGGAAGAAGCTCTCGGAGCTGTACCGCGAGATATGCGAGCTTTACGGCGAGCTTGCCTACGCCGAGGCGTCGTTCACAATGACGCACGAGCGCAAGGCCGAGCTTCAGAAGTACCTCTTCGAGGACATGGCCTGCCCCGACTTCGGGGACGGCGTGGATCATATCAGCCGCGAGGACGGCTGCAAGGTCTATTTCAAGGACGGCAGCTGGGTCATCTGTCGCTTCTCCGGCACGGAGCCGCTGCTGCGCATGGCGGCCGAGGCCGAAACGAAGGAGAAGGCCGACGGGTATATAGATACCTGGAAGCGCTTCCTTTCACTGTAACATCAAACTCAAAAGCCGCTATAAGGCGCTGCAGTCGCAGATAAACCCGCATTTCCTGAATAACACGCTTGAGATAATCAACTGGGAGGCGAGACTGGCAGATAACGAGCAGGTCTGCTCGATGATCGAGGCGCTCTCCACAATGCTCGACGCCGCCGTCGGGCGCGATGGGCGCTCGCAGGCGCCGCTGTCGGAGGAGCTGAAGTATGTTGACGCGTATCTGTACATCACCAAGGAGCGCCTCGGTGAGCGGCTGACGGTCAGCCGCGAGATAGAGAAGTCCATGCTCGGCTGCCAGATACCGCGGCTCATGCATTCCTCCAATACGAATTTGCAACCGGAATCCATCTTTTTCTCATTGCCGATTCAATCTATTGGGT
>ENA-UOJC01001205-UOJC01001205.1-human-gut-metagenome-genome-assembly--contig:-C104-NODE-1205-length-37294-cov-8.492172_pt1 | contig 37294 bp, 34 predicted proteins | sample MGYA00242339_ERZ723886 | MGnify/ENA metagenome assembly ERZ723886 | reverse complement strand
GCGTGTGGGCGCCATTGGTACCGGCAAGACGGCAACGCCTGAGCAGGCACAGGCTGTGCATGCAGTACTGCGTGCTCAGCTGGCAGCTGCAACAGAGCATGCGGCGCGCGTGCCGTTGCTCTATGGCGGCAGCATGAATGCGGCGAATGCTGCACAGCTGCTGGCGCAGCCTGATATCGATGGCGGTCTGGTGGGTGGCGCTTCGCTGAAGGCGGCAGACTTTTTGCAGATCATTGCAGCGGCCAACTGATGGCTGTTGCCTGAGTTTTAACGAAGGAGTAGGAATGAGCGCGTTTGCGACATTGATTTTGGCGGTGCAGATCCTGTCGGCACTGGCCATGATTGGTCTGATCTTGATGCAGCACGGTAAAGGTGCGGACATGGGTGCTGCGTTTGGCAGTGGCGCTTCGGGCAGCCTGTTTGGCGCCAGTGGCAGTGCCAACTTTTTGTCCCGCAGTACAGCGGTTTTGGCAACGGTATTTCTGGTGTCGACACTGGCGCTGGCATATCTGGGCAATCAGCGTCCAGCCAGCACGGGTAGTGTGCTCGAAAGCGTGCCAGTGACTGTGCCTGCAGCACCTGCTGCTGAGCCAGCGGTGGTGGATGACTCTGTGCCTGCAGCGCCTGTCAAGGGTGCGGATGCGATTCCCTCGAAATAATTGAATCAAACGCCTGAAAATTACTTTTGTACGGTGATTTTCAGGCTAGAATTCAGGGATTGCTCGGAGAGCTATAGCCCAGTTAGAGGGGGCGCCTCATGCGATCTGAGCATTTTGAGACTTCAAGCCGTCGTGGTGGAATTGGTAGACACGCTATCTTGAGGGGGTAGTGGCGAAAGCTGTGCGAGTTCGAGTCTCGCCGACGGCACCATCATAAATACAGCCTGCCCATGATCAGGCAGTGGTCGGGGCAAGGTCAACAAGCGGAAGACGCGACCTCACATGAACCTCGAGCAATATCTCCCGGTCCTGCTTTTCATCTTGGTGGGCATCGCTGTGGGAGTAGTTCCTCTCGTACTTGGCTATATCTTGGGTCCCAATCGCCCAGACGCTGCCAAGAATTCCCCTTACGAATGTGGCTTTGAAGCTTTCGAAGACGCTCGAATGAAGTTCGACGTTCGCTTCTATCTGATCGCCATTCTCTTCATCCTGTTTGACTTGGAAATCGCTTTCCTGCTGCCTTGGGCCGTTGCGCTGCAAGACGTAGGCATGACCGGTTTCGTCGCTGTTCTCATCTTTCTGACCGTCCTTGTCGTTGGCTTTGTCTACGAATGGAAAAAGGGCGCTCTGAACTGGGAATAAGTACACGCACTCCTCAAAAAAGGACACACGATGATTGAAGGCGTGATGAAGGAAGGCTTCGTCACTACGAGCTATGACGCCGTAGTGAACTGGGCCAAGACCGGCTCTATCTGGCCAATGACATTCGGTTTGGCGTGCTGCGCTGTGGAGATGATGCACGCTGCTGCTGCTCGCTATGACTTGGCGCGTTTCGGAGCGGAAGTGTTTCGTCCCTCGCCCCGTCAGTCAGACCTGATGATTGTGGCGGGTACGCTGTGCAACAAGATGGCGCCCGCTTTGCGCAAGGTGTATGACCAGATGTCAGAGCCTCGCTGGGTGCTCTCGATGGGCTCGTGCGCCAATGGTGGTGGCTACTACCACTACAGCTACTCGGTCGTGCGTGGCTGCGACCGTATTGTTCCAGTGGATGTTTATGTGCCGGGCTGCCCGCCCACAGCCGAAGCGCTGATCTACGGCATCATCCAGCTGCAGCAAAAAATTCGCCGCACGAACACCATCGCCCGCGTTTAAGGAGCCGAGAGGATGTCCGCTTTTGCTATTCAGCCCGAAGCACTTCGGGATCTGGTGGCTGCTGCATTGGGCGACCAAGTCCGCAGCGTTACCATTAAGCTCGGGGAAGTAACTGTCGAAGTTGCTTCCTCAAATTACCTTGAAGTCATGCGCAAGCTGCGCGACACACCAGGCTGTCAGTTTGAACAACTGATTGATCTGTGTGGTGTGGACTATTCGACTTACAAAGACATGGGAACCGAGGGTTCTCGCTTTGCAGTTGTGGTACACCTGCTGTCCGTCAGCTTGAATCAGCGTATCCGCGTGCGCACTTACTGCGCTGATGATGACTTCCCCATGGTTCCATCCGTGATGAACTTGTGGAGCAGCGCCAACTGGTTTGAGCGAGAAGCGTTTGACCTGTTTGGCATCGTGTTCGAAGGGCATACGGACCTGCGCCGCATCCTGACCGATTACGGCTTTATCGGTCATCCTTTCCGCAAGGACTTCCCGCTGTCTGGTCACGTCGAAATGGCGTACGACACTGAACAGCGTCGCGTGGTCTATCAACCTGTCACGATTGAGCCGCGCGAAAACACGCCACGCATCATCCGTGAAGAGAACTACGGAGGCCTGCACTGACAGGCACTTGAGCCTGCTGGTTGACGATCATGGCTGAAATCAAAAATTACTCTATCAACTTTGGTCCTCAGCACCCGGCAGCGCACGGTGTGCTGCGTCTGGTGCTGGAACTGGACGGTGAAGTGGTGCAGCGCGCGGACCCCCACGTGGGACTGCTGCACCGTGCTACAGAAAAGCTTGCTGAGCACAAGACCTATATCCAGTCGCTGCCCTATATGGACCGCCTGGACTATGTGTCCATGATGTGCAATGAGCACGCTTACTGTCTGGCGATCGAAAAGCTGCTGGGCATTGAGGTGCCCAAGCGTGCGCAGTACATCCGTGTGATGTACAGCGAAATCACACGCCTGCTCAATCACCTGATGTGGCTGGGCTCCAACGGCATGGACTGTGGCGCATCGACCGTGCTGATGTACACCTTCCGTGAGCGTGAAGACCTGTTTGACATGTACGAAGCCGTTTCTGGCGCGCGCATGCACGCAGCTTACTTCCGTCCCGGTGGCGTCTATCGTGATCTGCCTGACACCATGCCCCAGTTCAAGGCCAGCAAGGTGCGCAATGCCAAGGGTATTGAAAAGCTCAATGCCAACCGTCAGGGCTCGCTGCTGGACTTCATCGAAGACTTCACCAACCGCTTCCCCAAGTGTGTGGATGAGTATGAACATCTGCTGACGGACAACCGTATCTGGAAGCAGCGTATGGTGGGTATTGGCGTGGTGACGCCTGAGCGTGCACTGAACATGGGTTTTACCGGCCCCATGCTGCGTGGCTCTGGCATCGCGTGGGACTTGCGCAAGAAGCAGCCCTATGAAGTCTACGACGAGCTGGATTTCGACATCCCCGTAGGCAAGACGGGCGACTGCTATGACCGCTACCTGGTGCGTGTGGCTGAAATGCGCCAGTCCAATGAACTCATCAAGCAGTGCGTGAAATGGTTGCGTGCCAACCCCGGCCCCGTCATCACGGAAAACCACAAGGTGGCGCCACCTTCCCGCGAGGACATGAAGTCCAACATGGAGTCGCTGATCCACCACTTCAAGCTGTTTACCGAAGGCTTCCGTGTACCGGAAGGCGAGGCTTATGCAGCGGTGGAGCACCCCAAGGGCGAGTTTGGTATCTACATGGTGAGTGATGGCGCCAACAAGCCATATCGCCTGAAGATTCGTGCACCAGGTTTTGCGCACTTGGCAATGATGGACGAAGTGGTCAGCGGCCACATGTTGTCCGACGTGGTGGCAGTGATCGGCACCATGGATATCGTGTTCGGAGAGATTGACCGATGATTACTGAAGCGACCAAAGCGCGTTTTGCGCGCGAAGTGGCCAAGTACCCGGAAGACCAGAAGCAATCTGCAGTGATGGCATGTCTGTCCATCGTGCAGCAGGAGCTGGGCTGGGTAAGTCCTGAGAGCGAGGCAGTCATCGCTGAAGTGCTGGGCATGCCTGAGATTGCTGTCCACGAAGTCACGACGTTCTACAACATGTACAACCAGAAGCCCGTGGGCAAGTACAAGTTGAACGTCTGCACCAACCTGCCTTGCAAGCTGCGCAATGGCTACGACGCACTGCACCATCTGGAAGCAAAGCTGGGCATCAAGATGGGGGAAACCACGCCTGATGGACTGTTTACACTGCAGCAGTCTGAGTGCCTGGGTGCTTGTGCGGATGCCCCAGTAATGCTGGTGAACGATCGCTGCATGTGCAGCTTCATGAGCAACGAAAAGCTGGACGCGCTCGTCGATGGCCTCAAGGCTGCGGAGGGTAAGGCATGAGCACGATTTTGAACAATCCTGCTGCCAATGCTGTGCTGGCTAAGTTCGTTGCTTCGGGCAACGAGACCTGCTTTCACGGTCGCCACATCAACCCTCAGATCTACGAAGGTCTGGATGGCAGCAACTGGTCCATTAAGGACTACGAAGCGCGTGGTGGTTATCAGGCTCTGAAGAAGCTGCTGGGCAAGGACGGCGGCAATGGCATGACGCAGGATGAAGTCATTGCCACCGTGAAGGAATCTGGCCTGCGTGGCCGTGGTGGTGCGGGCTTCCCCACTGGCCTGAAGTGGAGCTTCATGCCACGTCAGTTCCCCGGTCAGAAGTATCTGGTTTGCAACTCTGACGAGGGTGAACCAGGCACTTGCAAGGACCGCGAGATCCTGATGCACAACCCCCACATCGTGATCGAAGGCATGATCATTGCCGCGTACGCGATGGGTATCTCCGTGGGCTATAACTACATCCACGGCGAAATCTTCCAGGCCTACGAACGCTTTGAAGCTGCGCTGGAAGAGGCGCGTGCCGCAGGTTATCTGGGCAACAACATTCTGGGCTCTGACTTCAGCTTCCAGCTGCATGCCCACCATGGTTTTGGCGCCTACATCTGCGGTGAAGAAACCGCATTGCTGGAATCGCTGGAAGGCAAGAAGGGACAGCCCCGCTTCAAGCCGCCATTCCCCGCCAGCTTTGGTCTGTATGGCAAGCCCACGACCATCAACAACACCGAGACTTTCGCGGCAGTGCCATGGATCATCCGCAACGGTGGTCAGGCCTATCTGGAATGCGGCAAGCCCAACAACGGCGGCACCAAGATTTTCTCTGTCAGCGGTGATGTGAACCTGCCCGGTAACTATGAAGTGCCACTGGGTACGCCTTTCAGCAAGCTGCTGGAGCTGGCTGGTGGTGTACGCACGGGTCGCAAGCTCAAGGCTGTGATTCCTGGTGGTTCGTCTTCCCCAGTGCTGCCTGCCGACATCATCATGGAATGCACGATGGACTATGACTCCATCTCCAAGGCAGGTTCCATGCTGGGTTCTGGCGCTGTGATTGTGATGGACGACTCGCGTGACATGGTGGAAAGCCTGCTGCGCCTGTCCTACTTCTATTCGCACGAGTCCTGTGGCCAGTGCACACCATGCCGTGAAGGTACAGGCTGGTTGTGGCGTGTGGTCAAGCGCATCCACGAAGGTGAGGGCCGTCCGGAAGATATCGAGTTGCTGGACTCCGTGTCCGTCAACATCATGGGGCGCACCATTTGTGCGCTGGGCGATGCAGCGGCCATGCCGGTGCGCGCCATGATCAAGCATTTCCGCCACGAATTTGAAGCCAAGATTGCCGCGGCTGCCAAGTCTGGCTCCACTGCTGCCTGATCGCGAGAGGCGAGAGACATATGGTTGAAATTGAACTAGACGGCAAGAAGGTGGAGGTCGCTCCCGGCAGCATGGTCATGCATGCTGCTGAGAAGGCTGGCACCTACATTCCGCACTTTTGCTACCACAAGAAGCTGTCCATTGCTGCCAACTGCCGCATGTGCCTGGTTGATGTGGAAAAGGCGCCCAAGCCTTTGCCTGCATGCGCCACGCCTGTGACGCAAGGCATGATCGTTCGTACCAAGAGCGAGAAAGCCATCAAGGCGCAGCAATCGGTGATGGAGTTCCTGCTGATTAACCACCCCCTGGATTGCCCCATCTGCGATCAGGGCGGTGAGTGCCAGCTGCAAGACCTGGCCGTCGGTTACGGCGGTACAGGTTCGCGCTACGAAGAAGAAAAGCGTGTGGTGCCCCACAAGGATGTCGGTCCGCTGATCTCCATGGAAGAGATGAGCCGCTGCATCCATTGCACCCGCTGCGTGCGCTTCGGCCAGGAAATCGCTGGCGTCATGGAGCTGGGCATGGTAAACCGTGGTGAGCACTCTGAGATCACTACTGTGGCTGGCGATACCGTGGATTCGGAACTGTCCGGCAACATGATTGACCTGTGCCCCGTGGGTGCACTGACCAGCAAGCCTTTCCGTTACAGCGCCCGTACCTGGGAGCTGTCGCGTCGCAAGTCGGTATCACCCCATGACTCCACAGGTGCCAACCTGATCGTGCAGGTGAGCAACCACAACGTGATCCGCGTAGATCCTTTCGAGAACGAAGCCGTCAATGAATGCTGGATTGCCGACCGTGACCGTTTCTCTTATGAAGCGCTCAACGGCGAAGACCGTCTGACACAGCCCATGATCAAGCAGGGTGGCGCGTGGAAGGCTGTGGACTGGCAGACAGCGCTCGAATATGTAGCCAATGGTCTGAAACAGATCAAGGACCAGCACGGTGCCCAAAGCATTGGTGCGCTGGTCAGCCCGCACAGCACGCTGGAGGAGTTGTTCCTGACCGGCCAGCTGCTGCGTGGTATTGGCAGTGACAACATCGACTGGCGTCTGCGCCATGCTCAGTTCAATGCAGCCGAAGGCGTGCGCTGGCTAGGCACTTCGATCGCTGCACTGTCGGATCTGCAAGCGGCGCTGGTGGTAGGCTCTAACCTGCGCAAGGACCATCCGCTGTTCGCACAGCGCATTCGCCAGGCCACCAAGAAGGGTTGCCAGGTGTTTGCACTAAATGCCAAGGTCTATGACTGGGCCATGCCTGTGACAGCCTCGGTGGTTGCTGCACAGGACTGGGCGCAGGCACTGGCCGATGTGGCTGCTGCTGTGGCACAGGCCAAGGGCGTGCAGGCACCCGTGGCGGGTCAGGCCAATGTTGAAGCTGATGCGATTGCACAGGCGCTGATCGCTGGTGAGCGCAAGGCGATCTTGCTGGGCAATGCAGCCGCTCACCACGCCCATGCAGCTGAGCTGCTGGCACTGGCTAACTGGATTGGCGAGCAGACAGGCGCTACCGTGGGTTATCTGACGGAAGCTGCCAACACGGTGGGTGCACAGTGGGTCAAGGCGCAGCCTCAGGCCAATGGCTTGCATGCGGCGCAGATGATCGCAGGGGGTCTGAAGGCCACCATCTTGCTGAACAATGAACCAGCGCTGGATAGCGCTGCGGGTCAGCAGGCACTGCAGGGGCTGAACAAGTCCGAAATGGTGGTGACGCTCAGCCCATTCAAGACCAATCTGGACATCAGCGACGTGCTGCTGCCCATTGCTCCTTTCACGGAAACCTCTGGCAGCTTTGTGAATGCCGAAGGTCGCGTGCAGAGCTTTCACGCTGTGGTTAAGCCTCTGGGCGAAACCCGTCCTGCATGGAAGGTGCTACGTGTGCTGGCCAACCTGCTGGGTGTCCAGGGTGTGGACTATGAATCGTCGCAGGACGTGCTGCGTACCGCCATCGGTGCAGACACTACACAAGTGCCCGCACAGGTTCTGAGCAATGCCACAAAAACCGCCGTTCAGGTGCCAGCAGGCCCAGTGGCTGAGCCCGTGGTTGCAAGCATCTATCAACTGGACAGCATTGTCCGTCGTGCGCCATCGCTGCAACTGACAGCGGATGCACGCCAGGCACAAGTGGGAGGTGCCGCATGATTGACGAACTCAAGATTGCAGGCGCCGGCCTGGTGGATGCCACCTGGTGGACTGACGCAGCCTGGCCAGTTATCTGGATTTTGCTCGGCATTGTGGCGGTCGTTGTTCCGCTGATGCTGGCCATTGCCTATCTGACACTGTGGGAGCGCAAGTTCCTGGGCTGGATGCAGGTGCGTCCCGGCCCTAACCGTGTGGGTCCCTGGGGTCTGCTGCAGCCTATCGCTGACGGCTTGAAGCTGCTGACCAAAGAACTGATCATGCCCACCGTGGCCTCCAAGGGCCTGTTCTATGTAGGCCCTGTGATGTCCATCATGCCTGCGCTGGCTGCCTGGGCAGTGATTCCCTTTGGCCCAGACGTCGCGCTGGCCAATGTGAATGCAGGCCTGCTGCTGGTGATGGCCATTACCTCCATCGAGGTGTATGGTGTGATCATTGCGGGCTGGGCATCGAACTCCAAGTACGCCTTTCTGGGTGCGCTGCGTGCTTCGGCACAGATGGTGAGCTACGAAATCGCCATGGGCTTCTGTTTCCTGATCGTGATCATGGTGACAGGCAGCATGAACCTGTCGCAGATCGTGATGAGCCAAGGGCAGGGTACTTTTGCCGACATGGGCCTGAGCTTCCTGTCCTGGAACTGGCTGCCCCTGCTGCCAATCTTCTTCGTCTACATGATTTCCGGTGTGGCTGAAACCAACCGTCACCCCTTTGACGTGGTGGAAGGCGAGTCTGAAATTGTGGCTGGTCACATGGTCGAGTACTCGGGCATGGGCTTTGCGATCTTCTTCCTGGCGGAATATGCCTGCATGTGGCTGGTCTCCATCCTGACGGTGATCATGTTCCTGGGCGGCTGGCTGCCTCCTGTAGAAGCGTTGTCCTTCATCCCCGGCTGGATCTGGCTGGCGCTGAAGACGGCAATTGTGGTGAGTCTGTTTATCTGGATCCGCGCCACATTCCCTCGCTTCCGTTATGACCAGATCATGCGTCTGGGCTGGAAGATCTTTATCCCTGTCACGCTGGTGTGGCTGGTCATCGTGGGTGCATGGCTGCACTCGCCTTGGAATATTTGGAATTAAGCGGGGACACCAATGGCTGCTGTTGCTGCTACACCTTTCTCCATCAAGGATTTCTTCAAGAGCTTCATGCTCTGGGAACTGTTCAAGGGCATGGCTCTGACGGGCCGCAAGGCTTTGTCACCCCGTGTGACCATCCAGTTCCCTGAAGAGAAGACACCTCTGTCGCCACGCTTCCGTGGCCTGCACGCACTGCGTCGTTATGAAAACGGTGAAGAGCGCTGCATTGCCTGCAAGCTGTGCGAAGCCGTGTGCCCTGCCATGGCGATCACGATTGAGTCTGCGGTGCGTGACGACGGTTCGCGTCGCACCACGCGTTACGACATCGACCTGACCAAGTGCATCTTCTGCGGTTTCTGCGAAGAGAGCTGCCCGGTCGACTCGATCGTGGAAACGCAGATCTTTGAATACCACGGCGAAAAACGTGGCGACCTGTACTTCACCAAGGACATGTTGCTGGCCGTGGGGGACCGTTATGAAGCCGACATCGCTGCTGCCAAGGCAGCCGATGCCAAGTACCGCTAAAGCGGCTCCTGATCCAGAAAGATTCGAATCATGGACGCCAAAACTGGTTTTTTCTATCTCTTCTCGGCGGTGATGCTGTTTGCTGCCTTCCGAGTCATCACGGCGCGCAATCCTGTGCATGCCGTGCTGAATCTGATTCTTGCGTTCTCGCAGGCGGCAGGCATCTGGTTGTTGCTCAAGGCTGAATTCCTGGGCATTGCCCTGGTAGTGGTCTATCTGGGCGCGGTGATGGTGCTGTTTATGTTCGTGGTGATGATGCTGGACATCCGCATCGACCGCGTGCGTCAGGGCTTCTGGAAGCATTTCCCTGTGGCCGCCTTCATCGGCGCACTGGTTGCGCTGGAAATGGCACTGGTGCTGATGGCTGGCTTTGGCACCGTGGACGAGGCCAAGCCTGTTGCAGCACTGCTCAACAGCCAGGGTGATGTTCTGCCTTACTCCAACACACAGGCTCTGGGTCGTCTGCTGTACACCGAGTACCTGTACCCCGTCGAAATCGCAGCAGTCCTGCTGCTGGTTGCGATGATCACAGCCATTGCGCTGACGCTGCGCAAGCGCAACGACATCAATAAAGCCATCAACGCAGCCGTTCAGGTACGTGTGCGTGCAGAGGATCGTCTGACCATCGTGAAGATGGAAGCGACCAAGCCCGCGCCAGTTGCTGAGTCTGCGCCAGAGGCCGTGGAGGAGAAAAAATGACGCTCACACTCGGGCATTTTCTGACGCTGGGAGCGATGTTGTTCGCCATCTCGGTGATCGGGATCTTTCTGAACCGGAAGAACCTGATCGTCCTGCTGATGTGTATCGAACTCATGCTGCTGGCAGTCAACACCAACTTTGTGGCCTTCTCGCACTATCTGGGCGATATGCATGGCCAAATGTTTGTGTTCTTCATCCTGACGGTTGCGGCTGCGGAATCGGCGATTGGCCTGGCCATCCTGGTGCTGCTGTTCCGTAACAAGTCCAGTATCAATGCGGAAGATCTCGACACCCTCAAGGGTTGAGTGGCCGGTATTAGCAAGGTTTTGAAGAATGAGTCAAACACTTTCTGCATCCATGCTCTTGGCAGTACCGCTGGCCCCGCTGGCGGGCTCTGTACTGGCAGGCATATTCGGTACCGCCTTTGGCGGTAACAAGTTCGGTCGTGGCGTCAGCCACTCGCTCACCATTTTGGGTGTGCTGCTTTCCTTCATCCTCTCGGCTCTGGTGTTCAAGGCTGTGGTGTTTGAAGGTGCCAGCTTCAACGCCACCATCTATGAGTGGATGACCGTGGGCGATCTGAAGATGGAAGTCGGTTTCATGATCGACTCCCTCACAGCCATGATGATGTGTGTGGTGACCTTTGTGTCGCTGATGGTGCACATCTACACCATGGGCTACATGGCTGAGGACGACGGCTACAACCGTTTCTTCTCCTACATCTCGCTCTTCACCTTCTCCATGCTGATGCTGGTGATGAGCAACAACCTGCTGCAGCTGTTCTTCGGCTGGGAAGCAGTGGGTCTGGTGTCCTACCTGCTGATCGGCTTCTACTACAAGAAGCCTACGGCGATTTTTGCCAACATGAAGGCCTTCCTGGTCAACCGTGTGGGTGACTTTGGCTTCATTCTGGGTATTGGCCTGATCGCGGCATACACCGGCAGCCTGAACTACAACGAGATCTTCGCCAAGCTGCCTGAGTTCTCGCTGCTGGCCATGCCTGGTACCGAGTGGTCGCTGGTGACCGTGACGGCGATCTGCCTGTTCATCGGTGCCATGGGCAAGTCGGCGCAGTTCCCGCTGCATGCCTGGCTGCCAGACTCCATGGAAGGTCCTACCCCCATCTCGGCGCTGATTCACGCTGCGACCATGGTGACGGCTGGTATCTTCATGGTCTCGCGCATGTCGCCGCTGTATGAGCTGTCGGATGTGGCACTGAACTTCATCCTGGTGATCGGTGCCATCACAGCCCTGTTCATGGGTATCCTGGGCATCATCCAGAACGACATCAAGCGCGTGATTGCGTACTCCACGCTGTCTCAGCTGGGCTACATGACTGTGGCGCTGGGCGCTTCTGCTTACTCCGTGGCTGTGTTCCACCTGATGACCCACGCCTTCTTCAAGGCACTGCTGTTCCTCGGGGCTGGTTCCGTGATCATGGGCATGCACCACAACCAGGACATCCGCTGGATGGGTGGCGTGCGCAAGTACATGCCTATCACCTGGATCACCTTCCTGCTGGGTAATCTGGCACTGATCGGTACACCGTTCTTCTCTGGCTTCTACTCCAAGGACGCCATCATTGAAGCGGTGCATGCCTCCAACCTGCCTGCCTCCGGCTTTGCAACCTTTGCCGTGCTGACTGGCGTGTTCATCACCGCGTTCTACTCCTTCCGTCTGTACTGGCTGGTATTCCACGGCAAGGAGCGCTATGACCAGAACCCCGATGCGCACCACGACGACCATCACGCGCACGATGACCACGGCCATGGCCACGATGCCAAGCCCCATGAGTCTCCATGGGTGGTGACAGGTCCTCTGCTGCTGCTGGCGATTCCTTCGGTGGTGATCGGTGCAATGGCGCTGATGCCCATGCTGTTCGGTGACTTCTTCAAGGGCGTGATCTACGTCGATGCGGCTAAGCACCCTGCAATGGCCTACCTGGCAGAAAACATCCACGGCTGGCTGGCCATGGCTCTGCACGGTTTCCAGACAGCTCCTTTCTGGCTGGCTCTGGCTGGTGTGGCTGTGTCCTATGTGTGCTACATGGTCAAGCCTGAGATTCCTGCCGCCGTCATGGCCGTGAGCAAGAAGATTGGTCTGTACCAGGTGCTGGAAGGCAAGTACGGTGTGGACTGGGTCTACGAAAACGTCTTTGCACGCGGCGCGCGCTGCTTCGGTACGGTGTTCTGGAAGGTTGGCGACCAGGCACTGATTGACGGCGCTGTCGTGAATGGTTCGTGGAAGCTGGTGGGCAAGATTGCTTCGGTGATCCGCTGGCTCCAGTCTGGTTACATCTACCACTACGCGTTGGTCATGATTCTGGGCATCTTTGCGCTCATGACCTACTTCGTGTGGCTCAACAAGTAAGGAAGAACAAAAATGGGTTTGTTGAGTCTTGCCATTTGGACGCCAATTGTCTTTGGTGTTCTGTTGCTGGCCTTCGGCAAAGATTCCTGCGCACGTGCTGTGCGCTGGGTCGCGCTGATCGGCTCCATCCTGGGCTTGCTGGTCACGATCCCGCTGTACACGGGCTTTGATACCTCTTCGGCGAACATGCAGTTCGTCGAAAAGATGCTGTGGATTGAACGCTTCAATATCCACTACCACCTGGGTCTCGATGGTCTGTCGTTCTGGTTCGTGCCTCTGACCGCCTTTATCACCGTCATCGTGGTGCTGACCTCCTGGGAAAGCATTACAGAGCGTGTGAACCAGTACATGGGCGCCTTCCTGATCCTGTCGGGTCTGATGATTGGCGTGTTCGCTGCACTGGACGGCCTGCTGTTCTACGTGTTCTTCGAAGCCACGCTGATCCCCATGTACCTCATCATTGGTATCTGGGGTGGTCCCAACCGCATCTACGCCGCGTTCAAGTTCTTCCTGTACACCTTGATGGGCTCGCTGCTCACACTGGTGGCTGTGATCTACCTGTACAACGTGTCGGGCGGCAGCTTTGACATCCAGACCTGGCACAAGCTGCCTCTGGGCATGCTGCCTCAGACGCTGGTGTTCTTTGCCTTCTTCGCTGCCTTTGCGGTGAAGGTGCCCATGTTCCCCGTACACACCTGGTTGCCAGACGTGCACGTGGAAGCGCCTACAGGTGGTTCTGCCGTGCTGGCAGCCATCATGCTGAAGCTCGGTGCCTACGGTTTCCTGCGTTTCTCGCTGCCTATCGCTCCTGACGCATCGCGTGAATGGGCGGGCCTGATCATTGCGCTGTCCCTGATTGCCGTGATCTACGTGGGTATGGTGGCGCTGGTGCAAAAGGACATGAAGAAGCTGGTGGCTTATTCGTCCGTGGCACACATGGGCTTTGTGACGCTGGGCTTCTTCATCTTCAACGAGATTGGCGTGGCCGGTGGCATCGTGCAGATGATTGCCCACGGCTTTGTGTCGGCTGCCATGTTCCTGTGTATCGGCGTGCTGTACGACCGTGTGCACTCGCGTGAAATCGCTTCCTACGGCGGTGTGGTCAACACCATGCCCAAGTTCGCTGCCTTTGCACTGCTGTTTGCCATGGCCAACTGCGGCCTGCCAGCTACGGCCGGCTTCGTTGGCGAGTGGATGGTGATTCTGGGGGCTGTGCAGTATGACTTCTGGGTTGGTCTGATGGCAGCGACTGCGCTGATCTTCGGCGCTGCCTACACCCTGTGGATGTACAAGCGTGTGTACCTGGGTCCTGTGACCAACGACAACGTCAAGAATCTGCAGGACATCGGCTGCCGCGAGTTCCTGATCCTCGCGATCCTGGCTGTGGCCGTGCTGTACATGGGCTTGTATCCAAAGCCTTTCACTGATGTCATGGACCCCTCGGTGGCTGAGCTGCTCAAGCATGTCGCCCAATCCAAGCTTCCTTGACCAGACTGAACTGAGAGATTGAGATGATTGACAACATCAGCTGGCTTTCGATCTACCCCGAGATCGTGCTCTTCATCATGGGGTGCGTGATCACCTTGGTGGATCTGGGCGTAAAAAGCGCTCGCCGCACTGGCACCTACGCGCTGACCATGTTGACGCTGCTCGTAGTCGCCATCATGCAGGCCAACTACGCTTTGAGCGGCAACACCTTCTACGGCTGGGGCAACATGGTGGTCTCTGACGCCATGGGCAACTGGCTCAAGTGCTTTGCCACCGTTGCCATGATGGTGACCCTGGTCTACGCCCGTCCTTATTCCGCAGACCGCGGCATGCTGCGTGGCGGTGAACTGTTCAGCCTGTCGATTTTTGCGCTGCTGGGCATGTTCATCATGATCAGCGCCAACAACCTGCTGCTGATCTACCTGGGTCTGGAACTACTGACCCTGTCCAGCTACGCACTGGTGGCGCTGCGCCGTGACCACACTCTGGCTACCGAAGCGGCCATGAAGTACTTCGTGCTGGGTTCTCTGGCATCGGGCTTCCTGCTGTATGGCCTGTCCATGGTCTACGGTGCGACGGGTTCGCTGGACATCGGCGAAGTGTTCAAGGCCATCAGCTCCGGTGAACTCAAGCACCAGGTGCTGGTATTCGGTCTGGTCTTTGTGGTGGCAGGTCTGGCCTTCAAGCTGGGCGTGGCTCCCTTCCACATGTGGGTGCCTGATGTGTACCAGGGTGCACCTACAGCCATCACTGCGCTGATTGGTGGCGCTCCCAAGCTGGCTGCATTTGCCATCGTGATCCGCCTGCTGGTGGATGGCATGCTGCCGCTGGCTGTGGACTGGCAGCAGATGCTGACCGTGCTGGCCATTGCTTCGCTGGTGGTGGGTAACGTGGCAGCGATTGCCCAGACCAACCTCAAGCGTATGCTGGCTTACTCCACGATCGCACAGATGGGCTTTGTGCTGCTGGGTCTGCTGTCGGGTGTGATCGGTACGGAAATCGATCCTACCCGTGCAGCCAATGCCTACAGCTCCTCCATGTTCTACGTGGTGACCTATGTGCTGACCACGCTGGCGACCTTCGGCGTGATCATGCTGCTGTCGCGCGAAGGCTTTGAGAGCGAAGAGATTGCCGACCTGGCTGGTCTGAACCAGCGCAGCCCCCTGTACGCAGGCATCATGGCGGTGTGCCTGTTCTCCATGGCCGGTATTCCTCCGCTGGTGGGCTTCTATGCCAAGCTGTCCGTGCTGCAGGCACTGGTGGCTTCGGGTGAGAGCTTCTACATCGGTCTGGCCGTGTTCGCCGTGATCATGTCGCTGATTGGTGCCTTCTACTACCTGCGCGTGATCAAGGTCATGTACTTTGACAAGCCGCTGACTGCTGTGGCCGTGTCCGCTCCTCTGGATGTGCGTGCCGTGCTGACGGTGAACGGTGCACTGGTTTTGATCCTGGGCATTGTTCCTGGTGGTTTGATGTCGCTGTGCGCGGATGCGATTGTCCGAGCGCTGGCATCCTGACCCATAATGTGAAGCGTGACTCAAACTGCTTCCATCTGGCTCGTAATTCTGGCGGCCCTCGTGGCCGCCAATTTGCCTTTTCTGAATGAGCGCTGGCTGATTGCCGGGCCTGTGGCCAAGCCTGTCAAGCCCCTGTGGGGGCGCCTGCTGGAGCTGGTGCTGCTGTATTTCCTGGTAGGTGCTCTGGCTTTGCTGCTGGAGCGCCGTGCCGGGCAGATCTACCCGCAGGGCTGGGAGTTCTATGCCATCACAGCCACGCTGTTCCTGACACTGGCCTTTCCTGGCTTTGTCTGGCGCTACCTCACCAAACGTCGCAGCCGCTAAACTTGCGGCTTCTGTACGCCAAGGCAGAGCACTGACTCTGCCTTTTTCTTTGTTGGTTTCAAGCTTACGGATCTGCTGCTGCCATGAAGGTGTTTGACCTCCATTGCCCCCTGGACCATGTATTTGAAGGCTGGTTTGCTTCGGAAGAGGATTTCCGCAGTCAGCTCGATCGCGGCCTGGTGGAATGCCCCATGTGTGGCAGCAAGGAATTGTGCAAGGGCCTGAGTGCCCCGCGCCTGAACCTTGGGGCGCAGCCTGCCGCAGCTGCGCCAGCTCCTGTGCCCGATGAGACAGACCGTCGCAAGCTGCATGCCCTGCAGGCAGCATGGCTGGAAGTCTCGCGCAAAATTGCAGCCAAGACCGAGGACGTGGGCGAGCGCTTTGCGGAAGAAGCTTTGCGCATGCACAAGGGCGAGGAGCCCGAGCGTCCCATCCGTGGCCAGGCTACGCCTCAGCAGGCCATGGAACTGCTGGAGGAGGGCGTGCCTGTCATGCCGCTGGCTCTGCCCAAGAGCAGCAAGGAAACGCTGCAGTAGCCCTGGAAACCTCTGCGTTGCATGCCGTTGATGCTGCCGTTGATCGGCTGTTGCAGGACATCCCAAAGCTGCAAATTCTAAAAAAGTGAGCTGCTTGCGCAGATGATGTAAGGGATTGCGGGCAAATGTTTTCGCAAATCCTTATGAATCAAGCGCTGGCAGCTATTTTTTTAGCAAAAACCTGTAGAGCCAAGCGATTGCGGCTTCACATCCAGCCCGAGATACACCGTAAAAAAAGCCGTCCAAATCGGCTTTGGTTGACTCTTTGAACCTTGTGAATGTGTGCAATCACTCTTTGTTTTTGCATTGATATTTAAGGAAGTTGAAGGCTTTTTTTGTCGCTAGGGTAACTGCCTAAGTTGAAAAGCTTAGGCACAACTCCTAGTGCGTAGTCGGAAAGCTCGCCCATACGATGCGCTGCAACATTTGACACGGTGCATGCCAGCCACAGGGCCAGAAGCCCCGGCCTGCAGCACTGCCAACACGGAGCAGCCTGGCCGCCATGAGCGACGTCATTCTTCAAACCACCCATCTCACCAAAGCGTTCAAAGGCTTTACCGCCGTGAGCGATGTGAATCTTTCGGTGCAGCGCGGCAGCATCCATGCGCTGATTGGCCCCAACGGTGCGGGCAAGACCACGTGCTTCAACCTGCTGACCAAGTTTCTGGAGCCGACTTCGGGCGAGATCCGCTTCAACGGCATCGACATCACCCGCGAAGCACCTGCACAGATTGCGCGTCGCGGTGTGATTCGCTCGTTCCAGATCTCGGCCGTGTTTCCGCACCTGACCTTGCTGGAGAACGTGCGCATTGGTCTGCAGCGCCAGCTCGGTACGGCTTTTCACTTCTGGAAGAGCGAAAAAACGCTGAGCCAGCTCAATGACCGCGCCATGCAGCTGCTGGACGAAGTAGGCCTGGCAGACATGGCGGATGAAGTCACCGTCAACCTGCCTTACGGCCGCAAGCGTGCGCTGGAGATTGCCACCACGCTGGCCATGGAGCCTGAGCTCATGCTGCTGGACGAACCCACGCAGGGCATGGGCCACGAAGACGTAGACCGCGTCACCCAGCTCATCAAGAAAGTCTCGGCGGGTCGCACCATCCTCATGGTGGAGCACAACATGAAGGTGATCTCCACGATCGCCGACCGCATCACCGTGCTGCAGCGCGGCGCCGTGCTGGCCGAGGGCAACTACAGCGAAGTCTCCCGCAACCCCCAGGTGATGGAAGCCTATATGGGCAGCACCGAAGGACAACTGCAAGGAGCGCACTGAACCATGGCCGCGACAGCACACAACAACACCACACCTGCCCTCGAAATCCGCAACCTCGAAGCCTGGTATGGCGAATCCCATGTTCTGCATGGCGTGGACATGGTGGTCTACCCCGGCGAAGTCGTCACCCTGCTGGGGCGCAATGGGGCAGGGCGCACGTCCACCATGCGCGCCGTCATGGGGTTGACCGGCGCGCGCAAGGGCTCGGTCAAGATTAATGGGCATGAAACCATTGGCCTGCCCACGCACAAGATTGCGCACTACGGCGTGGGTTACTGCCCTGAAGAGCGGGGCATTTTTGCCAGCCTCTCGTGCGAAGAAAACCTGCTGCTGCCCCCACAGCTCAAGACCGGCCATGAAGGCATGAGCGTGGAGGAAATCTACGAGATGTTCCCCAACCTCGCCGAGCGCCGCCACAGCCAGGGCACGCGCCTGTCCGGTGGTGAGCAGCAGATGCTGGCCGTGGCGCGCATTCTGCGCACGGGGGCACGGCTGCTGCTGCTCGATGAAATTTCCGAAGGCCTGGCTCCCGTGATCGTGCAGGCACTGGCACGCATGATCACCACGCTGCGGGCCAAGGGCTACACCATCGTCATGGTGGAGCAGAACTTCCGCTTTGCCGCACCGCTGGCCGATCGCTTCTACGTCATGGAGCATGGCCGCATCGTCGAGACCTTTGATGCGCCGCAGCTGCAAGCCAAGATGCCCGTGCTCAATGAATTGCTGGGTGTCTGAACCCATCTGCACTGCACCACCACCACAGAAACATACCTATATCAACAAGGAGACAAACATGCACGCACTGCGTACCCCTTTGACTGCGCTCGCCCTCTCTCTGGCCATGGCTGGCATGGCCCACGCGCAAGCACCAGACAAGGTCAAGATCGGCTTTATCACCGACATGTCCAGCAACTATGCAGACGTAGACGGCAAGAACGGTGCAGTTGCCATTCAGATGGCGATTGACGACTTCGGCGGCAAGGTGCTGGGCAAGCCCATCGAGCTGCTGACGCTGGACCACCAGCACAAGCCCGACATTGCCGCCACCAAGGCGCGTGAGTGGATTGACACACAAGACCTGAGCATGCTGCTGGGCGGCACCAACTCTGGCGTGGCCCTGGCGCTGGCCAAGGTGGCGCAGGAGAAAAAGCGCGTCTACATCAACAATGGCGCTGGCACTTCGGCCCTGACCAATGAGCAGTGCTCGCCCTACACCATTCACTACGCCTATGACACGGTGGCGCTGGCCAAGGGCACAGGCGGTGCCGTGGTCGATAACGGCGGCAAGGAATGGTTCTTCCTGACAGCGGACTACGCCTTTGGCCATTCGCTGGAGAACGACACGGCTAACGTGGTCAAGGCCAAGGGCGGTAACGTCAAGGGCAGTGTGCGCCATCCGCTGAACGCTTCGGACTTCTCCAGCTTCCTGCTGCAGGCACAGAACTCCAAGGCCCAGATTCTGGGACTGGCCAACGCCGGTGGTGACACCATCAACACCATCAAGGCAGCCAAGGAGTTTGGCATCAACAAGAACATGAAGCTCGCTGGCCTGCTGGTGTTCCTGACCGATGTGCACTCGCTGGGCCTGCGCAATACCGAAGGCCTGCTGCTGACCACCAGCTGGGACTGGAACCTGAACGACGAAACCCGCGCCTTTGGCAAGAAGTTCCAGGACAAGACCAAGCGCATGCCTACTGACGTGCAGGCCGCCAACTACTCGGCCACCATGAACTATCTGAAGGCTGTAGAAAAGGCCGGCACACTGGATGCGGACAAGGTGATGGAAGTGCTCAAGAGCGAGCCGCTCAAGGACTTCTATGCCGAAGGCATGATCCGCCCTGATGGCCGCTACGCACACGACATGTACTTGATGCAGGTGAAGTCGCCGGCCGAATCCAAAGGCCCATGGGACTACTACAAGGTCGTGACCAAGCTCACCCCTGATCAGGTCTGGACCACCAAGGAAGAAAGCAAGTGCGCTCTGTGGAAGTAAGCGCTGTGCGCACCACTGCAGATCACCGATTTGCCGCGTGGCGCCAGCTACTTTGATGTGAGCCCCCGCTGCACGCCGTACCTGGCGTGCAGCGTTCCCGCCCATGCACAGACTTGTACGGCAGCAGGCCACCAGCGTGCTGCCGCGCTGTGCGGAAGGCCTTTTGTTTACCCAACCGCGTCTTTCTCATGGAAATCTTCGGTGTCTCATTGCCGGGCCTGCTGAGCCAGCTGCTGCTGGGGCTGGTCAATGGCTCGTTTTATGCGATCTTGAGCCTTGGGCTGGCCGTGATCTTTGGTCTGCTGAACGTCATCAACTTTGCGCACGGCGCACTGTTCATGATGGGGGCCATGGTCACCTGGATGGCCATGAACTACTTCGGCATCAACTACTGGGTGATGCTGATTCTGGCTCCCATCATCGTGGGGCTGTTTGGCGTGCTGATCGAGCGCTTTCTGCTGCGCTGGATCTACAAGCTCGACCACCTGTACGGCCTGCTGCTGACGCTGGGCCTGTCGCTGCTGATCGAAGGCGTGTTCCGCTCGGTCTACGGTGTCTCGGGCCTGGGCTATGACACGCCCGAGCTGCTCGAAGGGGCCTCCGACCTTGGCTTCATGATGCTGCCCAACTACCGCGTCTGGGTGGTGGTGGCATCCGTGGTCGTCTGTATGGCCACCTGGTATGTGATTGAGAAAACCCGCCTTGGTGCCTACCTGCGCGCTGGTACGGAAAACCCGCGTCTGGTGGAAGCCTTTGGCATCAACGTGCCCCTCATGGTCACGCTGACCTATGCCTTTGGCGTGGGACTGGCGGCCTTTGCCGGTGTGCTGGCTGCACCCGTCTACCAGGTCACGCCGCTGATGGGGCAGAACCTCATCATCGTGGTGTTCGCCGTGGTAGTGATCGGGGGCATGGGCTCCATCATGGGCTCCATCCTCACCGGGCTGGGCCTGGGTGTGGTGGAAGGCCTGACCAAGGTGTTCTACCCCGAAGCATCGTCCACCGTGGTGTTCGTCATCATGGTCATTGTTTTGCTGATTCGCCCCGCAGGCCTGTTTGGCAAAGAGAAATAAAGAGGGGCACACACCATGACTACCAAGAAACTTGCATTCCTTGGCTACGGCGTGCTGCTGCTGGCCCTGATTCTGGCTCCCTTCTTCGGCGCGTATCCCGTGTTTGTGATGAAGCTCATGTGCTTCGCGCTGTTTGCCTCGGCCTTTAACCTGCTGCTGGGCTACACGGGACTGCTGTCCTTCGGTCACGCTGCCTTTCTGGGTGGCGCAGCCTATATGGCAGGTCACACCATCAAGGTCTGGGGTGTGACGCCTGAGATTGGCATCATCCTCGGCACGCTGGGTGGTGCTGCCATTGGTCTGGTGGCTGGCTGGCTGGCCATTCGCCGTCAGGGCATCTACTTTTCCATGATCACGCTGGCGCTGGCGCAGATGCTGTTCTTCGTCTGCCTGCAGATGCCGTTTACCGGCGGTGAAGACGGCCTGCAGGGCGTGCCACGCGGCAAGCTGTTTGGCCTGATTGACCTGAGCAATGACCTGACCATGTACTACGTGGCACTGGTCATCGTGGTGCTGGGCTTCTTGCTCATTGTGCGCACCGTGCATTCGCCCTTCGGGCAGGTGCTCAAGGCCATCAAGGAAAACGAGCCCCGTGCTATTTCGCTGGGCTATGACGTGAACCGCTTCAAGCTGCTGGTGTTTGTACTCTCGGCTGGATTGACCGGTCTGGCTGGTGCGCTCAAGACCGTGGTGCTGGGCTTTGCCACGTTGTCGGATGTGCACTGGACCACCTCGGGCCATGTGATTCTGATGACGCTGATCGGCGGCCTGGGCACGCTGTCTGGCCCCATCGTGGGTTCGGCCATTGTGGTGGCGCTGGAAAACAAGATTGGCGACTTTGGCTCCTGGCTGTCCAAGGCCACCGGGGTGGAATGGTTCAGCACTCTGGGCGAGTCCGTGACCATTGTCACTGGCTTGATCTTTGTGATCTGCGTGCTGGCCTTCCGCCGTGGCGTCATGGGCGAAATCATCGCCTGGCTGGCACGCCGCAGGGGCAGCGGCAAGCTGCTCTGAGTGGGTGCTGCACCAGCAAAAAACCGCCGGGGACTCCGGCGGTTTTTTTATGCTGCGCAGGCTTTAGCGCACGGTGTCGAACTGCTCGACAGGCACATCGTTAGGGTTGGCAATCATCTTCTTCAGCGTGTCACCCATGGGCAGGTTCAGATTCATGTGCTTGGGTGGAATCGGCTGGGTGTAGTACTTGTTGTAGAGCTTTTCCAGCTCGCCATTGGCCATCATCTGGCGGATCACATCGTCCACCGCCTGCTTGATGGCGGGGTCGTCCTTGCTGAACTGAATGGCAATGGGCTCAGCACCGATCACTTCACCCACGATCTTGAAACCCTCGGGGTGCTTGCTCTGTGCAATCACGCCAGCGAGCATGTTGTCGTCCAGCACAAAGGCATCCACACGGCCTGACTCCAGCAGCAGGAAGGCTTCGTACTGGTCCTTGGCCATGACGGTCTGGATCTTGATGTCATGCTCCGCAGCAAAGCGGCGCAGAATTTGCACAGCCGTGGTGCCGGTCAGTGCCACGGCCTTCTTGCCATCGAGCTGCTTGAAGCTGGTGATAGGCTGGTCCTTGGCCACAGCCATGCGCACTTCGCTCACATAGGTGGTCAGGCCAAAAGCGACCTGGTCCTGGCGCTTGAGGCTGTTGGTCATGCTGGCGCAGTTGAAGTCGGCCGTGCCGTTCTGGATCAGAGGCATGGTGTTCTGGGGTGTCAGCACCATGTATTTGAGCTGCGCCTTGGGCGCAATGGTCTGCACCACTTTTTCGCACAGTTCGGTGTGGTAGCCCACAAACTTTTCGTTGGCACCCAGCGCGTAGGACATGGGGGTGGCGCTCTCACGCACACCAATCACCACCGTGCCACCCTCCTGCCAGCGCTTGAGGGTGGGGGAATCCACCGCAGGCGCAGCTGCGCAGGCAATGTTCGAGAAAAAAGCTGCAGTCAATGCAGCAGAGGCCAGGGACAACTTCACAACAGACTTCATGGGGCACTTTGCAATTCAGGGTGCAGCAACCACGGTGGTGCTGCGATTGCAGGCATTGTCCCACTGGCTTAAGACAAGTTAGTGTTATGCAAATTATTGTCTAAGGCTTGGCTGCCAACGCCCTTGGCGATGGCTGAGTCAGCCGCCCTGGCCAGTTGCAAGGCAGCCTGCAATTGCTGGTGCTCGCTGCTGTCCCACTGCACGGGCATCTGGTTCTTGGCCTGCAGATAGTGGTGGGTATAGACGGCCAGATACTGCTCCAGCACCTGTCCTGCACGCTGGTCCTGGGGCTGGGCACACAGCTCCAGGCACAGTGCGGCCACCTCGCTGGTGCAGAAGTGGTCGTCACGCTTGGAGCGGCGCAGCTGATAGCGCGAGATCTGCTCGGGCTGCAGACCCAGTACCGGAAAGCTGTCCAGATACGGGCTCTTGCGGAACATCTTGCGCGCCTCGGCCCAGGTGGCATCCAGCAGGATGAACAACGGCCGCTTACCGCTGTGTGCCTGCCCGGCTGGCAGCGTGTGAATGGCGCGCTCGGGAGGCTCTACGTATTCGCTGGGAAAGACCACATAGGGCTGCCACTGCGGGTCCTGCAGCAGTGCGGTCAGGGCTGGGTCTACCTCGGTGCGGCTCCAGCCAAAGGCAAAAGTGTCCTGCACCACATCGGCAATCAGCCAGCCCGTGTTGCTGGGCTTGAGTGGCTCGGCATCGTGCATCAGCAGGCAGATGCCTGCCTGCGTTGGCAGGTGTGGGCGCAGCGCACACATGCAGTGTGTGGGGCGCAGGCGGCAGCCCTCGCAGCGTTCCCCTTTGGGGCCACCACGGGCCAGAAACGGGCGCGTGCTGCGCAGCAGACGCTGGGCGCGCAGACGCGCGACGGCATGGGGGAAGGCGGGGGGCGTAGAGGCAGCAGACATGATGTAAGGCGACGATTGTCGTTGCCACGCAGCGTCAATACCCGCCGCCGGGGCATTCCAGCTCGAACACCGGCACGCTGCACTGGCGGCTCAGCCACAGGCCGCCACCCAGTGCGCTGAAGTGCTGGCTCAGGCCCTGGCGGTACAGCGCCGCACGGTGGCGGAACAGGCGCGGGTCGGTCAGATCTTCGTCAATGATGTCGCGCTCATAGTCCTCGCGCGTGACGGCTTCCAGATACAGCGCACCGCGCGAGAGCTGGCCCAGATTACGCAGGGCTTTTTTCAGGTCGGCAGGGCTTAGATAGGGCAGCACACCCTGGCAGATCACCAGATCAAACGGCGCACTGCTCTGGTAGTCCACCACCGAGCCTTGCGCCCAGCCAAAGCGTTCGCACAGATATTCGCTGAACTCCACGCCCTGGTAGCTGCAGCCGGGAAACTGCTGCTGCACCACATCCTTCCACAGACCGATGCCGCAGCCCACATCCAGCACCCTTGTTACGGGAACGCGCAGGTATTTCAGATAACTGCAGACAAATGTGCCCAGCCGCTCAATGTGTTCCTGGTCCACCACGCTGGTTTTCTTGTCGAAATAAAAGCGCTGGTAGTACGCCTCGTCAAACCATTGGTCGCTTGCTGATTGCACAGACTCTCCTTGATGCTGGGCATGGTTCATGCCGGGGAAAAGGCCAAGTATCGACCACAGTGCTTTTCGGCGTCAGCCAGTGCGTTATCTAAAACCATAGCTGCCAGCGCTTGGTGGATGGGCGTTAGAGCCTGTTTTGCTTATTAATTAATCATGATAAGACGCAATAATCGACCACATGTGAGGCCTATTGCCGCTGTTTGCGCAATATTTTTGCGTGAAATGGGGTGCGACTGTTTCGCAGATCACAAGCACTAGGCTGCGCTTTTGCGAAGTTTTATTGAGTGTGTTTGTTTTCTGCGCATGAAACTGCAGTGCTATACGAATTGACAGCCCTGTGCAAACAAAAAAATTGCGTCTGCTTGGGTGTGTGTTTGGCTGTGAATGCTGCTGTGTGCTTCCTAGAATCTCCCACCATTGCTACCAGCGGCGCACCACAGAAGGGCAGGGAGGAGAGCGTGCACATCTCGGCCAGACGCTGACTGGAAAGCCCCTTTTGTCTGTTTTGTCGAGAAAGCCTTGATCCCCATGATCTCCCGCCGTCACTTTCTGGCTGCTTCGGCAGCCTCGCTTGCTGCATCTCCCATGGCTGCCTGGAGCAACCAGCCCATACGTCTGGTGGTGGGTTTTACCGCCGGCGGCTCCGCAGACTTTGTGGCACGCCAGCTGGCCCTGTATCTGGCTGAAGAACTGAACACCCCTGTGGTCGTAGACAACCGCCCCGGTGCAGGCGGCCGCATTGCCGTGGATGTGGTCAAAAACGCCAAACCCGACGGCAATACCCTGCTGGTTTCACCGGGCGCTATTCTGACCATCTACCCCCATGTCTATCGCCAGCTCAGCTACAACCCGCTGACTGATCTGATGCCCATTTCCTCGCTGTGCGCGCTGCAGTACAGCGCCAACATCGGCCCCATGGTGCCTGACAGCGTCACCAGCCTGGAGCAGCTGGTGCAGTGGTTCAAGGCCAATCCAGACAAAGCCTCGTTTGGCTCTGCCGGTGCAGGCACGGCCATGCACTTTCTGGGCGAAATGTTTGCCGCGCAAATGGGCCTCAACTATGTGCATGTGCCCTACAAGGGTGGTGCCATGGCGCTGCAGGACGTCATGGCCGGGCAGATTGCCTCCAGCTTCAACGTCATCAGCGAACCCATTGCACAGCTGAGCAGTGGCAAGGTGCGCATGCTGGGCGTGAGCAGCGCCGAGCGCCTGAGCCAGCTGCCCCAGGTTCCTACCTTTGCCGAGCAAGGCCTGCCTGTGTTGACTTCGCAGGAATGGATGGGCCTGCTGGCCCCCAAGGGCACCAGTCCTGAACTGGTGGCACGCCTGCACGCCGCAGCAGCCAAGAGCCTGTCTGGGGCCAAGGTGCAGGCCGCGCTGGCTGAGATGGCCTTCAGCATGACGCCCATGAGCCAGGCCGACTTTGCCCGCATGATGGAGCAGGACATTGCCAAGTGGGCACCTGTGGTGGAGCGCACCGGCTTCAAGGCTGATGCCTGAGCGTATGGAGGCTCTGCAGGCGTTTTATATAAGCGCTTGCATATTTGATAGCAATCTTTTATAATCAGCAGGTTGTTTGCGCAAACAATGCTGATCTCACGCCAGTACGTCGAGCACTTCGACGAGAAAAATACAAGTGACAGCTGCAGAGACGTTCTGCCGTAACACGGTGATCGCGTAAGAGTCGCCGTCCAATTCAAAAAAAGCCCACTGACAAGAACTGTCAGTGGGCTTTTTGCTTGGTGGCAGCTGCTTCAGGTCTTGAAGCGGCGCGCGTACATGTGCACCAGCGCGATCAGGAAGCTGATCACCACAATCAGCATCACCAGCAGCACGGGCAGCGCCGTCAGCACACCCAGACTGTCGGATTCAGGCAGCGCCGTCACTGGCGTGGTGCAGACCACCTCGGCCGCCGCCATGCCGGTGTAGTGCATGGCGCAGACCGCGCCGCCCATCAGCGCCGCAGCCAGCCAGCGTGCGGCGTTGGAAGACGTGGAAAACGCCAGCCACAGGCCTGCCGTGGCCGCCACAAAGGCAATCAGGCAGGACAGGGCCACCAGCGGCCAGTCCCACAGGAAAAAGCCATCAAACTCCATGCTGTACATGCCCAGGTAGTGCATGGCACTGACGCCCACACCCACACCCACACCCAGAATGGCACCGGCACACACCAGCCGTGGCAGGCTGTACGGGTTGGCCGCCACAATGCCCAGACCGCAGATGGAAGCCAGCACCGCCGCCACCAGCGACAGCAGCGTGGTATCGAGCGAGTAATGCACGGCCACCGGCAGCTGCAGCGCCAGCGTGCCAATAAAGTGCATGCACCACACCCCCAGCCCACCAAAAGCCAGCCCCGCTACACACAGCGTGCCGTAATACATCTGTGAGCTGGGCAGCATGGATGTGCGTGGGCGCTTGCCCGTGAGCTTGTCCAGACTGTGGTTGATATGCGCCTTGCGATAGGCCAGCAGCTTGTAGACGCAGGCCAGGGCGCTGTAGGCCCCCATAAATGCACAGACAAAAGACAAGGCAACGTACAGGGGGTTATAGCTTGTCGTGATGACTTCATTCATGCATGTGTCTCCGTGTCATGGGGCGGGCTGATGACACCATCGTTGTTGTGAGTGTGGTTAAAACTCAAAACATTTTGCAATAAAAGCCACGCTCTGTAATTCGTAAATACTTACAAAAATAACGAAGGGATAGATGGAAGCATTTATTTATCCCTGTTTTACTTAATCCGCTGAATCATTATCTATTTCAAATAAATAATCAAAAATCTGGTGCTTTGTAGGCGAAAAGCTTGTGAGGCATCTGGTCGCCTGCAGCTGCTGCCGTTTATCCATATTCTGTATAGGTGATTAATATTTTTTCATAGCTGCAAGCGCTTTCTGGATAAGGCCTGGATGCGGTTTTTATGGTTATTTTTGGAAGCCGTGTGAGGTTGTGACAAAGCGTCAGGGGGAAATTGGGGGGGCATGGCTTCTTGCCGCTTGTTGGGTATCTGTGGTGAGTTTGATTTCCGAGGCAGGGTCTCGGCCCGGCAGGCGAGTCACTTTTTGTAGCGACAAAAAGTGACCTTCACGCTTGCGTGTGGCGGAACTCATATTGCGAAGCAATGTGAGTGGAGACCAAAAAGCGCGTCTGCGACGCTGTCCGGCGAAACTCACTTCGTTCCTGCGTCGCTCCGTTCAAACAGCCGCCGGAAATTTGAATTTTTATGACGAGGCACGCCAGTCTTGCAGCTGGCGTGCGGGGGCGCACAAGCGTTGTGCCCTGAACTCCCTCTCCCGCTTGCGGGAGAGGGTTGGGGTGAGGGGCATCGAACTCCTTCCCCCGCTGGGGGAAGGCGGGGATGGGGGCCTTTGTTGTTGCCTGTTGGGGCGGTGTGCTTGTGGTGAGGAAGGAAGTCGGGTCTCGGCCCGACAGCCGACTTACTTTCTTTTGCTTCGCCAAAAGAAAGTAAGCCAAGAAAAGGCGACCCTGCTACCTGCGTCCCTGCGCTTTCGCTCCGGGCAGCCTGCGGTGCTCGCCTGTGGGGTGCGCCGCAGAACTCGCTACGCGCTTGGTAAGCGCTTCGCTCAGACAGCTGCGGCGAGTCAGATGGACGAAGCATGTGCGGCATGGGCCGCACATGCCACCCCACAGGCTGCGCGCCTCGGCGCAGGTAGAAGGGAGTTGGGGGGCATCAGTCGCAGGATTTCTGAATGGAATATGGCTCCAGCACCCATGCAGCAAGCGCTGGCAGCTATGAATTTGCTACTCACTCCCTCTCCCGCTTGCGGGAGAGGGCAGGGGTGAGGGGGTATTGAACTCCTTCCCCCGCTGGGGGAAGGCAGGGATGGGGGCTTTGTTGTTGCCTGTTGGGGCGGTGTGCTTGTGGTGAGGAAGGAAGTCGGGTCTCGGCCCGACAGCCGACTTACTTTCTTTTGCTTCGCCAAAAGAAAGTAAGCCAAGAAAAGGCGACCCTGCTACCTGCGTCCCTGCGCTTTCGCTCCGGGCAGCCTGCGGTGCTCGCCTGTGGGGTGCGCCGCAGAACTCGCTACGCGCTTGGTAAGCGCTTCGCTCAGACAGCTGCGGCGAGTCAGATGGACGAAGCATGTGCGGCATGGGCCGCACATGCCACCCCACAGGCTGCGCGCCTCGGCGCAGGTAGAAGGGAGTTGGGGGGCATCAGTCGCAGGATTTCTGAATGGAATATGGCTCCAGCACCCATGCAGCAAGCGCTGGCAGCTATGAATTTGCTACTCACTCCCTCTCCCGCTTGCGGGAGAGGGCAGGGGTGAGGGGGTATTGAACTCCTTCCCCCGCTGGGGGAAGGCGGGGATGGGGGTCGCGCCTGCAAATAAAGAGAAATATGGCTCCAGCACCCATGCAGCAAGCGCTGAAAGCTATGAATTTTTATGCAGCACGATAGATCAGGCAGAGCTTGTGCCCCGCAGGGTCGCGCACATAGGCGGAGTACATGCGCATGCCGCCGCGCTCGCGCCAGCCGGTGGGGTCTTCGATCTGGGTGCTGCCGTGGGCCAGGGCTGCTGCCACTGCGGCATCTACCTGTTCGGGGGAGACCGCCGTCAGCCCCAGCGTAAAGCCGTTGTAGTGGGTGGAAGGCTGCCCGTCGCGCGGATGCGCCACCATCAGCCGCATGCCGTGGTGTGTCAGGTTCCGGATGATTACCAAATATCGCCAACCGTGCTAACGGTTTACGGGAAAAATTTGACATTTCGGGGTTTTTTGTTGCAGTACACCATGCGCGGCGGGTAAGCGCTTGCTTCCAGCCACGCCGTGACGCGGCCTGAAGGTGTGCTGTGGCGGTGTGGCAGGCAGGAATTACTGCAGGCCATCGTTCGCCAGTTGGCGTTGCGGCTTGGGGGTGATGCCCAGTGCGCACTGCTTGGGCGAGATGCCGGTGTGGGTGCGGAACAACCGGCTGAAGTGGCTGAGGTTGGCAAAGCCGCAGCTGATGGCGGTTTCGGTGACGCTGGTGCCGCGTTGCAGCATGGTGATGGCAACGTCGAGCCGGATGCGGGTCAGGCAGGCATAGACCGAGCAGCCATACATGGCATGGAAGCCCGACTGCAGGCGTTTTTCGTTCAGGCCCACGGCGCGGGCCAGGGTTTGCACGGTCCAGTCCTGGTCATAGCTCTTCTCCAGAAGCGCGCGAGCGTCGATCAGGTGGGGTCTGTCAGCAGGCACCGGCAGTACAACCTGTTGCGCTGCAAGGTTTTCACGCAGGAAGCAGGCGATGGCCTCGAACGCCTTGGCACGCAGGTACAGGTCGCGTGAGATGCAGAGACCGGGATAAGTGCAGCCAAAGCCCAGCAGGTCGCACGCGATACGCTGCAGGCCGCTGGAGGCCGGCATGACACCGAGGTAGGCGTCGATGTGCGATTGATCGCCAGCCACGGTGCAGATGCGGCTGCGCAAGTCGTCCATCTGCAGGCCGGTCAGGCCAGCCATGGCGGTTTGCGGCATGTGGATGCTGACCATGCGGAAGGCACCTTCAGACTGGCCGTCGAGCACGTCCCAGCCTTTGGCGTATGAGCCTGTCGCCATCATGATGGCTGATCCCGCCTTGGCATCGAGCGCGGCACCATCATCGAAGGCGGCCTGCATGCGGCCTTCGAGCAAGATATTCACACTGAAGGCCGATGGCCCTTCTGCCTGAAATGCCCATTTGCTGCTTGGGCGGCCATTGATGCAACTGATGCACAACCCTTCGCAGGGTTGATACATGTGCACCGCGTGCCGCCAATCTTCGTGTACGTGGTCCAGCCCTTCTTCTGGCAGTTTGCCTGGATCAAGGGCTGGTTGGCCGGACACTATCTCTGCGTTCCCCGCCATAAAAATTTCCTGAAAACATCAAATTTTTTCCGTAAACCGTTAGCGCCATTTTTCAGCTGTCGTAATGATACTCAATATCACTATTACCTATCTTATCGCTAAATATACAAGATAGACATTGGCAATTGTGATTTACCCGCATCTAGCCCATGACAAAAGCCTTAATCAGGCCACGGACTTTTTCAGTATGTCGATTTCTTCCCTAGTTCCGTCGCGCCTGAGTGCGCGGCAGGTTTTACCTGCTATTGCAGGCATCTATATCAGCCAGACGATTATTACGGCCTTAACTACCCAGGCACTGCCTTCGCTGTTGCGCGATGCCGGAGCTTCGTTGCAAGTGGCGGGGTTAACTGCTCTGCTATGGATACCTTGGGGGCTGCGTTTTCTGTGGGCGCCAGCGGTGGAACGCTGGCGTTTGCCTGCCGGCCAACTGACGCGGCATTCACGGACACTGGTCTTGACAGGCCAATGGTTGATTGCGGCGGTATTGCTGCTGTTGGGGTTAGCGGCGCTGGGTGGGGTTCTCTCGCTGTCTGGGCATGCCGGATGGATTCTGGGCGGCTTGTTGCTGGCGGCCTTGGTGGCCGCAACCACGGACGTGGCCAGCGACGGCTTTACGGTTGAGCAGCTTGCCAGCCAGCAGCGCGGCTGGGGCAATGTTGCCCAGGTGGGTGGCAGCTATGTCGGGGCGATGCTGGGGGCTGGGGGATTCCTGTTGGTGGCCGGATCTGCAGGATGGCCATGGGCACTCATGGCCGCCAGCCTGGCGGTATTGCTGCTGAGCATACCGATGCTGCTCTTGCGTGAGCCGCCCCGTGATAGAGCCTTGGCTGTCGGTCACCGTCCTGGGCTGATGCATGCGCTGCGCCGGCCGGAGATACGCATCGGTCTGGTGTTGATGCTGCTCTCCAGCGTAGGGGTGCGCTTGACGCTGGGGATGTTCGGCCCATTCCTGCTCGATAAGGGCTTGAGGCTGGAGCAATTGGGCTGGTTGTTTGGCTCCCTGCATATTGGTGCTGGGCTGACCGGGGCTTTTCTGGGCGGCATTCTGGTACGCACCGCGCCAGGCTGGCGAGCGGTGTGGATTGCGGTGGGCTTGAAAGCACTGGTTCTAGCTGCTTTGACTCTCGCGGCCCCCACGGCTTCCCTGACGGTGTTGATGGTGCTGGTGGGACTGATGTTCGCGGTGCTGGGCTTTGTCTGGGTCGCGCTTTACTCAGCGCTGATGGGGCTGACTTCGCCCTTGCAGTCGGGTGTGGATTTCACCCTGTTCCAGAGTGCTGATGCCTTGCTGGCGGTGGCAGGCGGTGTGGCCGGAGGCTGGCTGTCCCAACATCTTGGATACGAAGTGTGCTTCGGACTGGCGGCGGCTTCAGCCGTGGTCGCGGTACTGGTAGTCAGGCGCAAGGCTCCTTCCCTGGATGACAAAGCGAGGGGGCTTACGGCATATGAGTGAGGGTAATTTCCGAGCGGTTCCGGGTGTCTGGTCCATCATGCGGCCTGTGCAGGGCCAGATCCGTCTGGCCATGACCTTGGCGGGACTTGCAGCCGCCTGTGCCCTGGGGGCCTTGTGCGCGCTGGCGTGGGGCGTGCATGCCTTGTTGACTGCCCCCGGCCAGTGGCCTTGGACAGCCTTGTCGCTGGCGGTCGTGCTGACGGTGCTGGCGTACGTTCTGCGGCTGACGGCATTCAACCGCTCGCATTTCGCCGCGTTTGAGCTGGAAACCCGCTTGCGTACCGATCTTTCCGAGCATCTGGCGCGGGTGCCGTTGGGCTATGTGCAGCAAACCGGCTCCGGTGCCTTGACCAAGGTGATGATGGATGATGTCAAGGCGCTGCATGTGTTTGTGGCCGACAGCACGCCTTTGTATGCGCGGGCTTATGTCTCGCCGCTACTGACCTTCGCGCTGCTGTGGTGGCTGGATTGGCGGCTGGCCCTGGCGGCTACAGCGGTGCTGGCGGTCGGCATGGCGGTGGTGTCGCTGGCCATGCGCGGCAGCGGCGAGATGATGCAGCGTTACCACGCCGCCAGCGAGAACGTGAGCAAGGCTGTGGTGGAGTATGTGCAGGCCATGCCAGTGGTGCGTACCTTCGACACTGGCACGACCACGTTCCAGCGTTACCAGCAGGCACTCAATGCCTTCGTCGAGGTGGTGTTGCAGTGGTACCGGATGGCCGGTGTGTCGTCGCGCCTGTCGATGGCCATCCTCAATCCGCTGCCCACCCTGGCGGTGCTGGTGTGGCTGGGCGGCTGGCTGATCAGCCGTGACGCGCTGGCGGCTTCGACCTGGTTGGCAGTGCTGCTGGTGGGCACGGGCATGGCCGAATCGCTGCTGCCGCTGATGTCGCTCAAGCACCTGGTCGCCAAGACGCAGATGAGCATCCACCGCATCCACGAAGTCATGGCCGAGCCGGAGCTGCCGGTGGTGGACATTGCCCAGGCCAAGGTGCCTCGGGATGCCAGTGTGCGTTTCGAGCACGTGGATTTTCGCTATACGGCTGATGGCGAGCGGGTTGTGCACGGTGTGAGCTTCGAGGCACCTCAAGGCAGTGTCACGGCATTGGTCGGCCCTTCGGGTGCGGGAAAGACGACGGTGGCGCGGCTGATTCCGCGCTTCTGGGACGTGAGTTCTGGCTGTATTCGGGTGGGGGGCGTGGATGTGCGCGAGATGCTGCCCGAGGTCTTGATGCAGCAGGTGGCTTTCGTGTTTCAGGACACGTTTCTGTTTGCCGACTCCATCGCCAACAACATCCGCCTGGGTCTGGGGGCCGCGACCATGGATGAAGTCATTACCGCCGCCAAGGCGGCCCAGGCCCATGAGTTCATCATGGCCTTGCCGCAAGGCTATGACACTCCCGCAGGCGAGCGGGGTGTATTTCTCTCCGGCGGGCAACGCCAGCGCATCACCATCGCCCGCGCTATTTTGCAGAACCGGCCCATTCTGGTGCTGGACGAGGCCACGGCCTTTGCCGACCCAGAAAACGAGGCGGCACTGGTGGCGGCACTGTCGAACCTGATGCACGGCAAGACGGTGCTGATGGTGGCGCACCGGCTATCGACCATCCGGGATGCCGACCAGATTCTGGTATTCGACCAGGGGCGGCTGGTCGAACAAGGCAGGCACGATGCGCTGGTGGCACAGGGCGGCGTGTATGAGCGGCTATGGCACAACTATGAAACAGCGCAGAACTGGTCGCTGGCAGGAGTCATGGCATGAGTACACAGCAACCTACGCCGAAGACCGCGCCCAGGATCACGCCACTGCGCGAGACCTGGCAGCAACTGATGAGCAGTGCCCGCAGCCGCGCCCCCCAATTGCGGGCCAGCCTGATCGGGCTGGGCCTGGCTGCTGCCCTGCAAGGCCTGGCACTGGCATGCCTGATGCCCTTGTTCCAGGCACTGATTCCGCAGGCGGATTGGACTGCCGCTTGGCCCTGGCTGCTCGCGATGACGGCATTGATGCTGGCAAGCACGGCAGTGCGTTGGTGGGCCCAGGGCTTCGATTACCGGGGCGACATGGTGCACAACACCCATGAACTGCGCACCGAGCTGGGCGAGCAATTGCGGCGGATTCCGCTGGAGGTCTTGCAGGACAAACGCACTGGCGCGGTGAATGCCACGTTGCTGGGCAATGTGGACGAGACGCTGAGCTATATCCTGACCGTTGCCAATATGATGACCACCGCCCTGGTCACGCCGGTGGTGGTGGCTCTGGCAGCCCTGTGGTTCGACTGGCGCATGGGGCTGATTCTACTGCTGGTGTTTCCGCTGCTGATTCCACTGTACCGCTGGCGGCGTCCGGCCTTCGGGCGCGGCATGCGCATGCTGGCCGATGCCAACGAGCGCACCAGCAGCGATATTCTGGAGTACACCCAGGGTCTGCCGGTACTGCGGTCGGCGTGTTGTGTCGGTGAGCATGCCGTGAGCCTGCAAGCCAGTTTCAAGCACCTGGAAATGATCCAGACCATCGGCCAGAAGAAAGGCGCCAAGCCGAACCTGATCCTGGCAACTGTCATGGAGTTGGCCATCCTGCTGGTGGTGTTCGCCGGCACCCTGCTGGTCGTGCAAGGTTCGCTGGATGTCGCCATTCTGGCGGCCTTGATGGTGATTGTGGTTCGTTTTGCCGAGCCGCTGGCGACCTTTGTGCTGTACGCCAAGGTGATCGACCTGATCGAGGCCGCGCTGGGCAAGATCAATGCCCTGCTGGCCGTCGCGCCCTTGCCCCAGCAATCGCCCGAGCAGATGCCAAAGACTTTTGAGGTGGCCTTCGAGGGAGTGCGTTTTGGTTATGCCAGTGCCGAGCAGCCCACGCTGCGCGATCTGGATGCCCACTTGCCCGCCCGCAGCCTGACGGCCTTGGTTGGCCCTTCAGGCAGTGGCAAGACCACGGTGACGCGTTTGCTGATGCGCCATGCCGACCCGCAGGCTGGGGCCATCACCATCGGTGGCGTGGATATCCGCGCCATCGCGCCGGAGCAGCTCAATGCGCTGATTTCCGTGGTGTTCCAGGACGTGTACCTGTTCGATGACACCATCCTGGCCAACATCCGCATGGCCCGGCCCGACGCCAGCGATGCAGAGGTCGAGGCCGCTGCCCGTGCGGCCCATTGCCATGAGTTCGTCACGCGCTTGCCCGAGGGCTACACCACACGCGTGGGCGACATCGGTGGGCGGCTCTCGGGCGGCGAGCGTCAGCGCATCAGCATTGCGCGGGCCATGCTCAAGAACGCCCCCATCGTCATCCTCGACGAGCCTACCGCCGCGCTGGATACCGAGAGCGAAGTGGCGGTGCAGACCGCCATTGATGCGCTGGTGCGTGAGCGCACGGTGATCGTGATTGCCCACCGCCTATCAACCATTGCCGCTGCCGACCAGATTCTGGTGATCGACGATGGACAAGTGGTCGAGGCCGGCAGGCATGCCGATCTGCTGTCCTGTAAGGGCCGTTACGCCCGCATGTGGCAGGCCCAGCAGAGTGCCAAGAACTGGCATGCCAGCCGCGATACGCGGCCAAATTTTGACTTAGCAGGAGATTGAACCATGCCCCCCTTCAAATTGCATCTTCTCAGCCTGGCGCTGATTTCGCTCCATTCCCTGGCAGGAATGGCTACTGCACAAGCGCAAGACGTGGCGACAGACGCCGGGGATGTTCAGTCGCTTGCTCCTGTGGTGGTGTCGGCCAGCAAACGCGGCGAAACCCTGGATCAGCTCAACGGTGCCGCCAGTGTGGCCGACCGCCTGGCCCTGGACGATGCCCAGGTGAGTTCGACTCTGGAGCTGGACCGGGTCTTTCCCGAGTTGTACATGTCGCACAGCGCGACATTCCTGTTCCCCATCATCACGCTGCGCGGGGTGACATCTGCCCAGGACTTCTACAACCCGGCCTTGACGGTTTATGTGGATGGCGTGCCGCAACTGCCGACCTTTGCCGCCCAGTCGTTGCTGGGGGTTGAGCAGGTGGAACTGCTCAAGGGGCCACAGGGCACGTTGTATGGCAAAAGCGCCCAGGGCGGCGTGCTCAATATTGTTTCTCACAAGCCGGACAACACACCGCAGTTCGCCGCCCGCGCCGGAGTGTCGAGTCGCGATGGCTATCAGGTGCAGGCAGAGGGTTCCGGGCCACTGGTCGAGGATCTGCTGTACGGCTCGGTGTCGCTACTGGGCAATGATGTCAATGGGGATATTCGCAGTGACGTGATCGGCAGTGACAAGCTGGGTGGCGTGCGTTCGCGGGCTGGCAACGTGAAACTGCGCCTGGCACCGACCGGCAGCCCATGGGAGTTGGGCCTGAGTGGCGGGCGCGATTGTGCGACGGGTGATCAGGAGGTCTATACCCTGTTCGACGACTACAAATCACGCAGAGCCTATGTGTCGCCCCATCTGCCAGAGGCCTACCGGGATTACCGCCAGAAGCGCTGCGCCAACAGTTTCGCCGCCAACGGACAGTACGACTTCGACCAATGGCGTGTGAATGTGATCGCCAGCAGCCAGCGTGTGCATACCTCGCGCCACTGGCCGATCGACATTTATTTCCCGCAGTTCTCCGAGCACTGGAAGCAAAACACCCAGGAAGTACGCCTGTCGACACGGGCGAATGAGACGGGTGGTGCCTCTCCTCGCGCCTGGGATGCCGTGTTCGGCCTGTACCGCCAGGAAGTGGATATGTCGCGGGGTTATCAGTTCGACATGGTGGTGCCCAGTCTGTATCGGGTCGTGGATTCTGCATCGACCAACCGCACCGAGTCCCTGGCGGCTTATGGGGATGTGACCTGGCACCTCACCTCCAAGGCGGATATCACGACCGGCCTGCGTTTCACTCGGGATGAAGCCCGAACCCGTTTCGACGGCGAGCAGATGGGTAATGGCTTCCAGGGCCAGGCGTCGTCGAGCCAGAACACCTGGCTGGGGCACGTTGCCGCAGGCTATCAGTTTGCACCGCAGTGGCGTGGCTACATCAACGTGGCGCAGGGTTACAAGCCGCTGGGCTACAACCTGGCCCCTTCCAGTGTGGATGATGCCAAGGGCTATGGCCGCGAGCGCTCAATCAGCTACGAGGCCGGTGTGCGCTATTCCGCCGATACGCTGCGCGCCAGCATGGCCGTCTACCGCGTGGACAGCAAGGACGTGCAGCTTTATGGCGATGGTGACGTGGGCAACCAGACCTTGCGCAACGTCGGTGACACCCGCTCGGTTGGCGTGGAGTTCAATACCGAGTGGGATATCACCCGACAGTGGACGCTCAGTGCCGGCGGCTTTGTGAATGACGCCACGTTCCGCCGCTTCGAGGATTCCAGCGCCTGCACCGGCTGCAAGCACAACGACGTGCCAATGGCACCTCGTTATGGCCTGACCTTGGCCGCCAAGGGCAATGTACGCGTGGGTGACACGGTATTGCGACCACAGCTCTCAGTGCGCCGTACCGGAGCACATTACTTCGACAGCGCCAATACCCTGCGCCAGAACGCCTATACCGTGGTGGATGCCGGGCTGGCCTGGAGTCCGACCAGCAATCTGGAATTGATGCTCTACGCCCAGAATCTGACCGACAAGGCCTACCGGACCTATGGCTTCTCCTACGGGGCAACCGGCAATTTCGCTCAGGTGGCACCAGGCCGGACCGTGGGGCTGACGGCAACCTATATGTACTGATGCAGGCATGAGTGCAAGCCTTTGCTTCATTTGGACTGCACTCATGCCCTAGATCACGATCGACAACACCTTTGATGAACACATCGGATATGGAGGCTAAGAAACCTCTGCATAACTCGATTTCAAGCGTGATAGTGCTTGAACGAGTGTGATGTTC
>ENA-UOJC01001201-UOJC01001201.1-human-gut-metagenome-genome-assembly--contig:-C104-NODE-1201-length-37420-cov-14.179740_pt1 | contig 37420 bp, 36 predicted proteins | sample MGYA00242339_ERZ723886 | MGnify/ENA metagenome assembly ERZ723886 | reverse complement strand
AAGATCGAGCTCTCCGGCGTCACCACCTCCAACATCAACCTGCCCTATATCACCGCCGATGCCACTGGCCCCAAGCATCTGGACGTCACCCTGACCCGGGCCAAGTTCAACGAACTGACCGCCCATCTGGTGGACGCCACCATGGGCCCCGTGCGTCAGGCCATGTCCGACGCGGGCCTGAAGCCCTCTGACCTGTCCAAGGTCCTGCTGGTGGGCGGCTCCAGCCGTATCCCCGCCGTGCAGGAGGCCGTGAAGAACTTCACCGGCAGCGAGCCCTTCAAGGGCATCAACCCCGACGAGTGCGTGGCCATGGGCGCGGCTTTGCAGGCCGGCGTCCTGACCGGCGATGTCAAGGGCCTGCTGCTGCTGGACGTCACCCCCCTGTCCCTGGGCATTGAGACCATGGGCGGCGTGTGCACCAGGCTGATCGAGCGCAACACCACCATCCCCGTGAAGAAGAGCCAGATCTTCTCCACCGCCGCCGATAACCAGACCAGCGTGGAGGTCAACGTTCTCCAGGGCGAGCGGGAGATGGCCGCCGCCAACAAGAGCCTGGGCCGCTTCCACCTGGACGGCATCGCTCCGGCCCGCCGCGGCGTGCCTCAGATCGAGGTCACCTTCGACATCGACGCCAACGGCATCGTCAACGTCTCCGCCAAGGACCTGGGCACCGGCAAGGAGCAGCACATCACCATCACCTCCTCCTCCAACATGAGCAAGGACGACATCGAAAAGGCCGTCAAGGAAGCCGAGCAGTATGCCGCCCAGGATAAGCAGATGAAGGAAGAGGTGGAGGTCCGCAACCAGGCCGATCAGATGGTCTATCAGAGCGAGAAGACCCTCTCTGAGATGGGCGACAAGATCCCCGCCGACGACAAGAGCAAAGTCCAGGCCGGCATCGATAAGCTGAAGGAGACCCTGAAGGGCCAGGACACCGCCGCCATCAAGGCTGCCACCGAGGAGCTGACCCAGGCGTTCTACGCCGTCAGCGAGAAGCTGTACCAGCAGGCCAACCCCCAGGGCGCTCAGGGCGCCCAGCCCGGTCCCGACGCCGGCGCCCAGGGCGGTCAGTACTACGACGCCGACTATAAGGTAGTCGATGACGATGACAAAAAGAACTGAAAAACGCCTGTGCGGGCGAGGCCACGCCTCGCCCGCCTGACGTGCTTTTTAAGATAAGAGATAAGGGATAACAGATAAGAGATCAATAAGAGGATACTTTTTATCTTTTATCTTTTATCTCTTATCTGATAAAGGAGTTTTCTATGGCAGATAAACGTGATTACTACGAGGTCCTGGGCATTGCCAAGGGAGCCTCGGAGGACGAGATCAAAAGAGCATATAAGAAAATGGCCCGGAAGTACCATCCGGACCTGAATCCTGACAACAAAGAGGCGGAGGAGAAATTCAAGGAGGTCAACGAGGCCTACGAGATCCTGTCCGACCCTGACAAAAAGGCCCGGTATGACCAGTACGGCCACGCCGGCGTGGATCCCAATTTCGGCGCCGGCGGCGGGGGCTTTGACGGCAGCTTCGACTTCGGCGACCTGGGCGACATCTTCGGCAGCTTCTTTGGCGGCGGCTTCGGCGGCGGGCGGCGGACCAACCCCAACGCGCCCCAGCGGGGCGAGAGCATCCGCCAGTCCCTGGCCATCAGCTTTGAAGAGGCGGCCTTCGGCTGCGAAAAAGAAGTGACCGTGGACCGGATGGAGCAGTGCGAAACCTGTCACGGCAATGGCTGCGCCCCCGGCACCACGCCGGAGATCTGCCCGGACTGCCATGGCACCGGACAGGTGCAGGTGCGGCGGCAGACGCCCATGGGCGTCTTCGCCACCTCCGCGCCCTGCGCCAAGTGCGGCGGCAAGGGCAGGATCATCCACCAGCCCTGCAAGGACTGCCGGGGCACCGGAAGTGTGCGCAGACGCAAGACCATCCAGGCCACGATCCCCGCCGGCATCGACAACGGCCAGACCATTTCCATCCGGGGCCAGGGCCACGCCGGCATCAACGGCGGCCCGGCGGGCGACCTGCTGATCACCATTACCGTCCGGCCCCACGAGCTGTTCCGGCGGGAGGGCACCTCCGTGCTGTGCGAGGCGCCCATCACCTTTGCCCAGGCGGTGCTGGGGGCGGAGCTGGAGATCCCCACCATCGACGGCAAGGTCAAATATGAACTGCCGGAGGGCACGCAGAGCGGCACCACCTTCCGCCTGAAGGGCAAGGGCATCCCCGCCATCAACGGCCGGGGCCGGGGCGACCAGTACGTCACTGTCTACATCGAGACGCCCCGCAACCTGAACAAGGAGCAGAAAGAAGCCCTGAAAAAATTTGCCGAGAGTGTGGGCGACAACAACTATGAGGAGCGGAAAAAGTTCTTCAGGAAGTTCAAAAAGTGAGGCGCGCCGTGTATCTGGCTGATTATCATGTCCATTCCCGCGTCTCACCGGACGCGAAGTTCTCCATGACCGCCATGGCGGAGGCCGCCGCAGCGGCGGGGCTTGACGAGATGTGCTTTACCGACCATGTGGAGCCGGTGGCCTGGAACGGCCGGGAGCCGATCCCCTTTTATGACTGGGCGGCCCTGGAACGGGAATTCCGGGAGGCCCGGACGGCCCTGGGGGATCGCGTCAGGCTGCGGCTGGGCATTGAGCTGGGCGACGCGTGCCTGGATTTTGACCACACCCGGGAGCTGCTGGCAAAGGCGCCGGAGCTGGACTTTGTCATCGGGTCCATCCATGTGCTGTCCCCCAGGTTCAACGGCGCGGATATGTACTTCTTCCATCCCAAGGATGAAGCCGAGGCCCGGGAGGAGCTGGCGGATTACCTGAAGCTGGTGCGGAAACTGGCAGCCTGGGGCGAATTCGACGTGCTGGGCCACCTGACGCTGCCCCTGCGGTATCTCAACGAAAACCAGGGCTTCCACCTGACCTTTGACGGCTTTGAGAGGGAGATGGAGGAGATCCTCCGCCTGCTGATCCAAAACGGCTGCGGCATCGAGGTGAACACCAACCGGGGCCATACGCCCCTGCCGGATGCCAAATGGCTGCGGATGTACCGGGAGCTGGGCGGCGAGATCGTCACCCTGGGCACCGACGCCCACACGCCGGAGTTCGTGGGCTGCGCCATCCGGGAGCGGCAGCAGCTGCTGCGGGACTGCGGCTTTGCGAAATTCTGCACATTTGAAAACCGCCGGCCTGTCTGGCATGAACTGTAATTGATTTTTCCCGGAAGAGCGTGTACAATATCCTTGCAAAATTTATATACAGGGGGACTTTACTTATGAAGATCGCATTGGGCTGTGACCACGGCGGCTATGAGCTGAAGCAGCATGTCATCAAGGTGCTGGAGAAGCTGGGCCACGAATATGAGGACTTTGGCTGCTATTCTCTGGAGAGCTGCGACTATCCCGACTTCGGCGCCGCCGCTGCCCGGGCCGTGGCGGAGGGGAAGTGCGACCGGGGCATCGTGATCTGCACCACCGGCATCGGTATCTCCATTGCCGCCAACAAGATCAAGGGCATCCGCTGCGCCCACTGTGCCGACTGCCTGGAGGCCGAGATGACCCGCCGCCACAACGATGCCAACATGATGGCCATTGGCGCCGGCTTCACCGGCAAGAACATGGCCGAGCGGATGGTGGAGGTGTTCCTCTCCACGGAGTTTGAGGGCGGCCGCCATGCCCGCCGCGTGGATAAGATGATGGCGCTGGAGGGCTGAGCGGCGCCGGTAACGAAAAAGGGGTGACGGAAATGGCAGTGGTCAGGGGCTATCGCAACTACCGCGGGCGCACGCCCAAATGGAAGGCTGTGCTGGCCGCGGTGCTGGTGCTGGTGATCTTGGCGGCCATCTGCGTCATTGTCCTGCAGCGGCACATTGTCTATGACGAGACCGGCACACCCCATTTAGAGCTGTTCTGGCAGGAAACCCCGAAGCAGACGGCGCCGGAGGAACCCGGCGAGGTGGAGCTTACCATCCAGAAAGCGGAACCGCGGGAGATCACCGCTTTTACGGTGCCGGAGGGCATGCTGACCCAAGAGGCATGGGCGGACGCCGCGGCCCGCGCCGCCGTAACGGAGGAGCAGAGCTGGAACGCGGCGGCCGTCACGGTGAAGGACAGCGCGGGCAGCGTGTATTTTGACTCCGGCACCGCCGTCTCCGGCTCTGTGAAGATCGCGGAGGACACCGCCGCCGCTCTGGCGGAGATCACCGGGGAGGACTCCGGCTTTTACACCATCGCCCGCCTCTCCTGCTTCCACGATCCAAAGGCCGCAAACGACAGCGTGGAGGAGATGGGCCTGAAGAACACCGGGGGATACATTTTTTACGATGGGAACAACAGCCAGTGGCTGGACCCCGGAAAGCCCGCCGCCCGGCAGTATCTGTGCGAGATCGCCAGAGAGGCGGCGGAGCTGGGGTTTGACGAGATCCTGCTGACCGACGCGGGCTATCCCACGGAGGGGAGCCTGGACAAGATCGCCTATACCGGGCCGGAGCCGCCGGAGGACATGGTGGTCCGGTTCCTCCAGGAGATGAAGGACGCCCTGGAGCCCTGCGGAACGGCGCTGTCCGTGGAACTGCCGGAAACGGTTGTCTCCGAAGGGGCGGATGAAAACGCCGGACTGTCTTTGGCGAAGATCGCCCCTCTGGTGGACCGCGTTTATGTGAAGACCGCGCCGGAGCAGGCGGAGGCGCTTGCCCAGGCGGTCACGGCGGCCGGCGGCACGGCGTTTGCGGCGGAAGTGACGGCGTATTCGCCGGAACTCCGGGGAAGCTGCCTGGTCTATTGAGGTCAAATACAGAGAAGCCCGTGCCCCAGGCACGGGCTTCTTTGCGCTCCGCGGGGAGACAGGCGGCGGCCAAAAGTGTATATTCATAAAAATATTCACCTACATTTAGCAAAAATACACAATAAAGCGCATAATAACTGCGATTTTTCAGAGCGTTTTTGAAATATCTGAAGAAAATACGCAAATATTTATACATTCTTTTTGAAAAAGTATTGACAATATGCACGGGGCGTGGTAAGGTATCCACTGTCAACGGAAGGAAAAGCCTTCCTGCCGTTGCGGATGGAAACGACTCTCCCGGATCCGGGAGAGAACTTAGATTGGAAAAGGAAGTTTGTATCATGAAAAAGCTGTTTGCGCTGCTGCTGACGCTGGCCATGGTCCTGTCTCTGGCCGCCTGCGGAAGCAAGGACGAGACCCCCGAGACCCCTGCTGACACCACATCTGACGACACCCAGACCGAAGAGCCCGCCGAGACTGAGATCTCCACGGTGGTCCCCGGTGTGCTGACTGTGGCCACCAGCCCCGACTTTGCCCCCTATGAGTTCTACGCCGTCGGCGAGGACGGCACCCCCACCCTGGCTGGCTTTGACATGGCGCTGGCCCAGTATATCGCCGATTACCTGGGCCTGGAGCTGGACGTGATCCCCATGGACTTTGACGGCACCATCATGGAGCTGACCAACAAGAACGTGGATCTGGGCATGGCCGGCTACTCTCCCGACCCTGACCGCGCGGAGGTCATGGACTTCTCCGACATCTACATCACCGGCGGCCAGTCCTTTGTCTGCCTGGAGTCCAACAAGGACAAGTTCACCTCTCTGGAGGACGCCAACAACCCCGATTACCAGATCGGCGCGCAGATCGGCTCCATCCAGGCCGGCCTGGCCAAGGAGTATACGCCCGACGCCGACATCATTGAGCTGAGCAAGGTGCCCGATATCATCGCCGAGCTGATCACCGGCAAGATGGACGGCGCGTTCATCGAGACCATGGTGGCTGAGAGCTACGCCAAGAACTATCCCGAGCTGTGCACCGTCCTGCCGGTCCCCTATGACGCGGAGGGCTCCGTGGTCGGCGTTTGCAAGGGCAACGAGGCGCTGCTGGCCGGCGTGAACGAGGCCATCGCCGCCGCCAAGGCCGACGGCTCCTTTGACCAGTATGTTTACGAGGCCAACGAGCTGGCCTCCGGCGAGATCATCGAGGGCCTGCTGGAAGACTGATTGCCCCTCTCCTGAAAAAAAGCGGTCAATTCCTCCCTGGGAAACCGGGGAGGAATTGACTGGTTTTCCAGATAAAGACAAAAAAGGAGGAACCGCCTGTGTTTACTGCCGCCGGTTTCGCAAAGACCTGGGAATACATAGACCTGTTCAAGCAGGGTCTCGTCTGCACGATCTCCCTTTCACTGCTGACGGTTATTTTTGGTTTTCTTCTCGCCTTGATCCTGGCGGTCATGCGGCTGTCCAATGTATGCCCTTTCCGTTTCCTGGGGCTGACGGCGGACGGCCATCTGCGGGAGCAGGGCTTTTTGACGGCGGTGAGCCGCTTTAATCCCATCAGCTTTATCGCCACGGTCTATGTGGAGATCTTCCGCGCCACGCCTATGCTGGTCCAGTTATTCATCATCTATTTTGTGGTGTTCGGCGGCGTGGACATCCCCTCCTTCAAGCTGTTTGGCTTCATCCGGTTTGAGCGGTTCCTCCCCGGCGTGGTGGCCCTGGCCATGAACTCCGGCGCCTACCTGTCCGAGATCATCCGCGCCGGTATCCAGTCCATCGACGGCGGCCAGACTGAGGCGGCCCGCTCCCTGGGCCTGTCCCAGACCCAGAACATGCGGTTCGTCATCCTGCCCCAGGCCATCAAGAATATCCTGCCGCCCATCGCCAACGAGTTCGTCACCATCATCAAGGAATCCTCCATCTGCTATACCATCGGTGTTCAGGAGATCATGTACGCGGTGACATCCACCAAGGGCGCGACTTACCGCATCGCGGAGCCGCTGATCATTGCGACGGTGGTCTACTTCTGCCTGACCTTCCCCACCTCCAAGATCATTGCCTATTTTGAAAGGAGAATGAGCCGTGGCGACAAGAGATAGCCTGATCCAGGTCTCGGGCCTGAAGAAATACTACAACAAGGGCGCCATCAAGGCTCTGGACGGCGTGACGGTAGACATTAACCGCGGCGACGTCATGGTGGTCATCGGCCCCTCCGGCTCCGGGAAGTCCACTTTCCTCCGCAGCCTGAACCTGCTGGAGGAGCCCACCGGCGGCTCTATCGTCTTTGACGGCGTGGACATCACGAAAAAGAAGATGCGCAACGCCGAGGGCAAGCTGGTGAAGGTGGATGTTGACCAGCACCGCCAGAAGATGGGCATGGTGTTCCAGCACTTCAACCTGTTCCCCCACATGACCATTCTGGACAACATGACCCTGGCCCCCATCCAGGTCAAGCATATGGACAAGCCCGCCGCCGAGGAAAAGGCCCTGGCTCTGCTGGACCGCGTGGGGCTGAAGGACCGGGCCGGGGCGTATCCCATCCAGCTCTCCGGCGGCCAGAAGCAGCGCGTGGCCATCGTCCGGGCCCTGGCCATGGAGCCGGAGGTCATGCTGTTTGACGAGCCCACCTCCGCCCTGGACCCCGAGATGGTGGGCGAGGTGCTGGAGGTCATGAAGCAGCTGGCCCGTGAGGGCATGACCATGGTGGTGGTCACTCACGAGATGGGCTTTGCCCGGGAGGTGGGCAACCGGGTGCTGTTTATGGCCGACGGCAAACTGCTGGAGGAGGGCACTCCGGAGGACATCTTCGGCCATCCCCAGCATCCCAGACTTCAGGATTTTTTGAGCAAGGTCTTGTAACAATAGGGGCACGCACTTTCGTGCGTGCCCTTTTTCCCGAAGCGGAACAATCTGTGAAAGAGGGGTTGTCATCATGATAGAGGAAAAGCGGGCGGCGATCTCCGCCATTGACGAAAAAGCGGCTCTGGTGGCGGACGTGGCGGACCATATCTGGGAGTACGCCGAGCTGTCTCTTCAGGAGGAGAAGTCCGCCGCGTTGTACTGTGAGACGCTGGAAAAAGAGGGCTTCACCGTGGAAAAGGGCATCTGCAATATCCCCACCGCCTTTTCCGCGTCCTACGGCAGCGGGCGGCCCATCATCGGCATCCTGGCGGAGTATGACGCGCTGTCCGGACTCTCCCAAAAGGGCGGAAGCGTGGAGCGGCAGGAGCTGATCCCCGGCGGCTGCGGCCACGGCTGCGGACACAATTTGCTGGGCGCGGGCGCGTTTGCCGCCGCCCTGGGCGTCAAGGCCTATCTGGAGGCCGCGAAGCGGCCTGGCACCGTGGTGCTTTATGGCTGCCCCGGGGAGGAGGGCGGCGCCGCCAAGGCCTTTATGGCCAGGGACGGGCTGTGGTACGGCCTGGACGCCGCCCTGACCTGGCACCCGGAGGATGTCAACGAGGTGGTCACCGGCTCCACCAACTCCTGCATCCAGACCCAGTACAAATTCACCGGCGTGGCCGCCCACGCCGCCGGGGACCCGGACCGGGGCCGCAGCGCCCTGGACGCCGTGGAGCTGATGAACGTGGGCGTTCAGTTCCTGCGGGAGCACATGTCCTCCAAGGCCCGCGTCCACTACGCCATCACCGATGCCGGCGGCCGAAGCCCCAACGTGGTCCAGTCCAGGGCCAGCGTGCTGTATATGGTGCGGTCCAACCGTGTGGCGGAGGCCGTGGAGCTTCAGAAGCGGGTGGACAAGATCGCCGAGGGCGCGGCGCTGATGACGGAGACCTCTGTTGAAAAGCAGTTCATCGACGGGCTGGCGGACACCGTGTCCAATCATGTTTTGGAGACCCAGCTCCATCAGAATTTCACGGAGCTGGGCGTTCCCGGCCATACGGCGGAGGAACTGGCCTTTGCGGACGCTTTGGCCAAAACCTATCCCGGAAGTGACAAGGTGCCGGGGATCGGCGCGGAATTTGACGCCGGGCATGCGGATCAGGCCAGGGCTCTGCGGGAAAAGGCCGGCCACGCCATGAACGACTTCCTGCTGCCGCTCTATCAGGGCGACGCTTTCCGCCCCGGCTCCACCGATGTGGGGGATGTCAGCTGGCAGTGCCCCACCGCGCAGATCCATGTGGCGGCCTGGCCCAACGGCTGCCCCGGCCACAGCTGGCAAAACGTCTCCTGCGGCCGGACGGACATCGGCCGCAAGGCGGCGGTTCACGCCGGGAAGGTGCTGGCGGCCACGGCCATCGACCTTTTCACAGATCCGGCGCTGCTGGAAGCGGCCCGGGCGGAGTTCCAAAAGCGGACGGCGGCGGGCTACACCTGCCCCACGCCCGCAGACGCCGTGCCCGTGGTGCCGGATTGACCTTGCGACAGAAAAAATGATACGCCAAGGACACAGGACCCTTGGCAAAAGGCCGCCCGAAAGGGCGGCCTTTTATGGCTCCAGCGGGCAAAAGGCCTGGGGAATCGCGGCCCTGATCAAGGGAAACGGCCTGATGCCAAAATATACAAATATTTTTTAAGCAAAACAAAAAATTTGTTTGATTCTGTGAAAAACTGTGATATGATAGATGGGTGAAAACAAGGCACATAAGGAGGAGCGCTTTTATGGAGACCCCATCCCGCCGGGACCTGCTGTTTCAGTTTCATGGCATACCGCCTTTGGGCACGTCCGTATCTCTGGCGCTGCAGCATCTGGTGGCCATGATCGTGGGCTGTGTGACGCCGCCCATCATGATCGCCGGGCTTATCGGTCTTTCCCAGGCGGACCGGGTGCTGCTGATCCAGGCGTCCCTGGTCATGTCCGCTGTGTCCACACTTTTGCAGCTCTTCCCCGTCGGAGGGCGCTTTGGCTCCGGCCTGCCGGTGATCCTGGGCGTCAGCTTTGCCTATGTGCCCAGCATGCAGGCCATTGCCGCCGGCGGCGGGGGCGTTGCCGCTATCGCCGGCGCCATGATCGTGGGCGGCGTGGTGGCGGTGATCGTGGGGCTGTTTGTCAAAAAGATCCGGCTGTTGTTTCCGCCGGTCATCACAGGCACGGTGGTGTTCACCATTGGCTTGTCCCTGTATCCCACCGCCATCAATTACATGGCGGGCGGCACCGCCAACACCGCTGAAGCCGTCGCCGTCAAGGGGCTGCCGGAGGCGCTGGTGTACGGCTCCTGGCAGAACTGGCTGGTGGCGGTATTTACGCTGGTCGTGGTCATGCTTTTGAACAACCACGCCAAAGGCATCTGCAAGCTGGCCTCCATCCTGCTGGGGATGCTGGCCGGATATGCGGCGGCCCTGTGCTTCGGCATGGTCAGCTTTGCCGATGTGGGAGACGCGGCGTGGTTTTCCCTGCCCCGCTTCATGCATTTTGGCGTGACCTTTGACGCGCCCAGCTGCGTGGCGCTGGGACTGCTGTTCGCCATCAACTCCATCCAGGCCATCGGCGATTTCACCGCCACCACCGTAGGCGGCCTGGACCGGGACCCTACGGATAACGAGCTCCAGGGCGGCATCATCGCCTACGGCGTCAGCAACATTCTGGCAGCGCTGTTTGGCGGCCTGCCCACGGCGACCTACTCCCAGAACGTGGGCATCGTCACCACCAACAAGGTGGTGAACCGGACGGTGTTTGCCCTGACCGGAGGATTTTTGCTGCTGGCGGGCATTTCCCCCAAATTTGCGGCCCTGTTGACCACGATCCCCCAGTGTGTGCTGGGCGGCGCCACCATCACGGTGTTTTCCACCATCGCCATGACGGGCATGAAGCTCATTGCCTCTCAGGACCTCACGGCCCGGAACACCACCATCGTGGGATTGTCCGCGGCACTGGGCGTGGGGATCTCCCAGGCCAGCGGCGCGCTGAGTCAGTTCCCAGACAGCGTTACCATGATCTTCGGCAAATCCCCGGTGGTCATCGCCACGCTGATGGCGGTGCTGCTGAACCTCATTCTCCCCAGGGAGCGGGGATAATCTTCAATAAAATTTACCCACTGAGGGCAGCATTCCCGGGGAAAACGGCGGTCAAACGGCGGTTTTCCCCGGGAATGTGCTTTTATGGAGGCCCGCCCCTGAAAGCACGGAACGCAGGGGGACGAAAAACAGTTGACATTTTACAGGCGCGGCCGTATAATATGGACACAAAGAATGAATGATTCGTTCATTATAAAAAGGAGGGACACATGAGTACGACCCGCATGCGAGGGATTCATGACGCCGCAGTCCGGCTTTTTCTGCGCCAGGGGTATGCCCAGACCCAGATCAGCCACATCGCCCGGGAGGCCGGCGTCTCCGTGGGCTCGGTCTACCACGACTTTGCCGGAAAGCAGGAGCTGCTCTGCTTCATCCTGCAATGCGCCCTGGAGCCGGATTATATGGACCGGGAGTTTCAGCGCCCCATTACGGCGGAGCTGTTCTCCGGCCTGGACAACCGCCTGATCCGGGCCCTGGAGGAGACGGCGGACACCTTCGCCGGGAATCTCTCCCGGGCGGGGTGGGGCTACTCCTATGAAAACCTGCTGTCCGACACCTTTGACCTGCTGGCCCGGTATGGCGTTGGCTGCCTCTTCATTGAGAAAAACCCGCTGGTGTTCCCGACGGTGACGGCCTATTACCGCCATTACCGGGAGAACTTTTTCGCCGTTATGGCGGAGTATCTCCGCAAACTCCAGGAATGCGGACAGCTCCGGGCCCTGGAGGACCCGGAGCTGACGGCGGTGCTGATCCTGGAGCAGCTGTCCTGGTGGGCCATGGATGTCCGCTGGACGGCCTTTGAGACCCGGGACATCCCAATCCAGCGGGCCAAGGCGGTGTGCCTGGACAACCTGCTGACGGCCTATGGGCGGGGCTGATCCCGCTCCAGCTCCGCCATACTGCGCTTGAACTGGATGGAGAACAGCGTTGCCGTGGTGCAGACGGCCAGCAGATCCGCGATGGGCTCCGCCAGGAACACGGCAAAGGCCTTGTCGGCGAAGAAATGGGGCAGGATGTAAATGAGGGGGATCAGCAGGATGATCTTCCGCAGGACCGCCAAAAACAGGGAGGTCTTGGCGTTGCCCAGGGCGATAAAGGTCTGCTGGCAGGCGATCTGGATGCCGAAGATGCCGGTGGCCCCCAAATAGATCCGCAGCGCCCAGACGGCATAGTCCACCAGCTCCGGATTGCTGTTGAAGATCAGGACGAAGACCCGGGGGAAGAGCTGCACCAGCGCCCACAGCGTCAGGGAGTAGACCAAACAGGCCCGCAGCAGGCAGCGGAAGGCGTCCCGCACCCGCTGGGCGTTCCGGGCGCCGAAGTTATAGCTGATGATGGGCTGAGCGCCCTGGGTCAGTCCCTGGAGGGGCATCATGGCGAACTGCATGATGCTGGTCAGCACCGTCATGGAGCCCACGGCAATATCGCCGCCGTATTTCAGCAGGGAGGAATTGAAGCACACGGCGATGAGGCTCTCGGTGGACTGCATGATGAACGGCGCCAGGCCCAGGGCCAGACAGGGCAGGAATACCGCCGGCACGGGCCGCAGATCCTCCCGCCGCAGGCGCCAGTGTGTCTGCGGCCCCAGGAGGAACCGCAGCACCCACGCCGCGGACACCGCCTGGGAGAGGATGGTGGCCAGGGCCGCCCCCCGGACGCCCATCCCCAGGGCGAAGATGAAGATGGGGTCCAGCACCGTGTTCAGCCCCGCGCCGATGAGCACGGTTTTCATGCTGACGGTGGTGAAGCCCTGGGCGGTGATATAGGCGTTCATGCCCAGGGTCATCTGGACGAACAAGGTGCCCAGGGTGTAGATGCGCATATAGTCCATGGCATAGCCGATGGTGTTTTCGCTGGCGCCAAAGGTCAGCAGCAGCGGCTCCGCAAAGAGCTGGAACAGGACTGTCAGCAGGATGGAGACCATCAGCAGCAGGGTGAAGCTGCTGCCCATGATGCGTTCGGATTCCCGGGGATTGCCCCGGCCCTCCTGAATGGAGGCCCTCGGCGCGCCGCCCATGGCCAGCAGCGCCGCGAAGGCGGAGATGATCATGATGATGGGCAGGCATACGCCCACGCCGGTGAGGGCCAGAGAACCCACGGTGTCCACCGGCTTCATGTGGCCGATATACACCCGGTCCACCAGGTTATAGAGCATGTTTACCAGCTGGGATGTAATGGTGGGCAGCGCCAGGGAAAACAGCAGCTTACCCACGGGGCCGCGGCCCAGATCCGTGTTTTTTTGATTCATAGAGACGCCTCCTCCGTCAGCTGTGCGCCGTTATCCAGAATGGTTTGCAGAAATGCGCAAAATTGCGCCCGCTCCGCCGGAGTGAGCCCCGCCAGAAGCCGTTTTTCGCAGGCGGACTGGATGGCCTGACATTCCCGGGCCAGCGGCGTGCCGTGCTCCGTGATGGAGAGGTGAACGACCCGCCGGTCCGCCGCGTCCGGTGTCCGGCGGAGGATCCGCTCCGCCGCCAGAAGCTCCACCGCCTGGGAGACCTGGGATTTGGAGAGCCCCCGGAACTCCGTCACATCCCGGGCGGTGTCATAAGAGGGGTTGTTGGCCAGGAACAAAAGCACATGGACCTCCCGCATGGAGAGGCCGGTGCGGGCCAAAAAGGGCGAAAACTGATGGGTGTAAAATTTTCCGAACTGCTGGAAAAACTGCAGCAGGCGGGTATAGTTGACTGCCACGGCGTATCTCCCTCAAATAGTTTTTTTAGAAACTGTTCGCAAAAGAACTTTATGAGGATAACACAAATGGATCGGGTTGTCAAGGGAGTGGCGTTTTTGGCGTTGACAAACAGACATGACTGCGGTATGATATAAATATGGTATTTAAAACCGCATTATGAGGTGAACTATATGACCTGGAACATTGTGAGCGACAGCAGCTGTGACATGCGCATGAGCGGCTTTGCCGGCGGCGGCATCCATTTTGAGATCGTGCCGCTGCGGCTGCAGGTGGGAAACCGGGAATTTATCGACAACGACGCGCTGGAGATCCCGGAGCTGCTGGAGGCCATGGCGGCGGAAAAGACCGCCTCTTCCACGGCGTGCCCCTCTCCCGCGGCATTTGCCCGGGCCTTTGAAAAGGGCGACAAAACCGTTTGCTTTACCATTTCCGCCAACCTCTCCGGCACCTATAACGCGGCGGTCATGGGCAGGGAGATGGTGCTGGAGGAGCATCCTGAAAAGGAAATCTGCGTCATTGATTCCAAGGCCACCGCCGGAGCCATGGTGCTGCTGATCCGCAGGGCGAAGGAACTGATGGAGGCGGACCCCGAGGGCAGGGATTTTGAGGGGATCTGCGCCCAGCTGCGGCTGTATCAGGCGGCGCTGCGGACCTGCTTTACCCTGGAGAATTTTGATAATCTCATCAAAAACGGGCGGATGCGCCCGCTGGTGGGCACCCTGCTCCACAGCCTGGGCATCCATGTGATCGCCGATGGCACACCGCAGGGGACGATCCGCGTGGTCGGCAAGGCCCGGGGCGAGGCCAAGACCTACAAGGCCATTACGGCGCTGATGAAGGACAGCAAGGACTGTATCGGCGCGGAGGTGGTCATCTCCCACTGTGAAAACCTGGCCAGCGCCATCAAGCTGAAGGAGCAGATCCTGCAGGATCTGCCGGTGAAGAGCGTGGACATTATCTCCTGCCGCGGCCTGACCAGCTTTTACGCCATGGAAAAGGGCCTTATCATCGGCTATTGAACCGCATCAAAAAAAGCTCCCGGAAGCGTGCTTCCGGGAGCTTTTTTGACCTCATCGGACGGTATTCCGCAGAGTGCCGATGTTTTCGATGGAGCACTCCACCACATCGCCGGGCTTCAAAAACTTGGGCGGATCGAAGCCCATGCCCACGCCGGCGGGGGTGCCGGTGGCGATGATGGTGCCCGGCAGCAGCGTCATGCCGGAGGACAGCTCCGCGATGATGTCGGCGATGCCGGTGATCAGCAGATCGGTGGTGGAATCCTGGCGCGGTTCCCCGTTGACGCGGGAGGAGATGGCCAGCGCCGGCGGGAAGGAGATCTCATCGGCGGTGGTGATGCAGGGGCCCATGGGGGTGAAGCCGTCCAGGCCCTTGCCGAAATACCACTGCTTGTGGGTGGTCTGCAGCAGACGGGCGGAGACGTCGTTGAGGACCGTGTAGCCGAAGATGTAGTCCGCCACATCGGCGGCCGCCACATTTCGGGCGGTCCTGCCGATGATGACCGCCAGTTCCGCCTCATAGTCCAGCCGTTCCACCAGACCGAGATGGCTTTCGATATATCCCTGGGGCGGCACAGCTTCGGATACCCGCTTGGAAAAGTAGATGGGCACCGGCCGCTCGCCGCCAAAGGCGGCGGCGTCATACCGGGTGGACTCATCGGCGTGGGCCCTGTAGTTGATGCCCAGGCAGATCACGTCCTGCCGGGGCCGGGGGATGGGGGCCAGCAGCGTCACCGTGGACAGGGGAAGGGCCGCACCGGCAGCCTGGACCGCCGCTTCCAACTGCGCCCGGGGCGCTTCGATCAGCGCGTTCATGTCGGCAAAGGGCAGGGGACGGACGCTGTCCGCCTCCAGCAGCCCCACGGACTCCCGCCCGTCATGGAGATAAGTCACCAGTTTCATACGCAAAACTCCTTTTTCATGAAAGCAAACATGTAAACCGGCGGACAGAGGCCTGCCCGCCGGTTGGATTTAAGAGAGCAGCAGCTTGTCGTCGGCTTCATCGCTCCCACTGACCTTGCTGAACAGCTTCAGCAGCTGGGGGACCGTCAGCTTCTTCTTCTCCTCGCCGGAGACATCAATGACGATCCGGCCCTCATACATCATGATGAGACGGTTGCCGTGGACGATGGCGTCTTTCATGTTGTGGGTGATCATGAGGGTGGTCAGGTTGTCCTTGGACACGATGCGGTCCGTGGCGTCCAGCACCTTGGCGGCGGTTTTGGGATCCAGAGCGGCGGTGTGCTCGTCCAGCAGCAGCAGCTGGGGCTTGAGGAGGGTGGCCATCAGCAGCGTCAGCGCCTGGCGCTGGCCGCCGGACAGCAGGCCCACCTTGCTGGTGAGCCGGTCCTCCAGGCCCAGGTCCAGGATCTTCAGCCGCTCGATATACTCCTCCCGCTCGGCCTTGGTGATGCCGGCGCGGAGGCTGCGCCCCTTGCCCCGGCGGGCCGCCAGGGCCAGGTTTTCCTCGATCTGCATGGTGGCGGCGGTGCCCATCATGGGATCCTGGAACACACGGCCGATGTATTTGGCCCGCTTGTGCTCCGGCATATGGGTCAGGTCCACGCCGCCGATGGAGATGCTGCCGGCGTCCACCGGCCACACGCCGGCCACGGCGTTCAGCAGGGTGGACTTGCCCGCGCCGTTGCCGCCGATCACGGTGACAAAATCACCCGGATCCAAATGGAGAGAAACGCCCCGCAAGGCGGTTTTTTCGTTGACCGTACCGGCATTGAAGGTTTTATAGATATCCTTGACATCAAGCATTGTGATCGCCTCCCATCTTGGCGCCCGCCTGGGCGGGAACCGCCGTCTTCTTGTGGATGTACTTGCCCTTCCAGTAGGGGATGGACAAAAACACGGCTACCACCACGGCGGAGAGGAGCTTCAGGAAGTTGGTGTTCAGGCCCATGGCCAGGACGGCCTGGATGACGATGTAGTACAGAATGCCGCCGATGGAGACCGCCAGCAGCTTCAAACCGAAGTTGTGGAAGATCTTGGAGAAGGCCACCTCTCCGATGATGACGGCGGCCAGGCCGATGACGATGGCGCCCCGGCCCATATTGATCTCACTGGCGCTGCTGTACTGCGCCATCAGCGCGCCGGAGAGCGCCACAAGGCCGTTGGAGACCATGAGGCCGAGGACCTTGGTCACGTCCGTGTTGATGCCCTGGGCCCGGGCCATATTCGGATTGGAGCCGGTGGCCCGCAGGGAGCAGCCCAGCTCTGTGCCGAAGAACCAGTACAAAACGGCGATGATGACGGCGGTAAACAGGCCCACCACAAAAATGGGGTGGCGGTAGAGGGGCCGGGCGCCCTTGGCCACATCCTGCACGAAGCGGAGAGAGACCACCAGCCGATCCAGGGTGGCGGGGTCGGTGACGCTGATGGCCACGGTGTTTTTCATTCCCATAATGGCCATGTTGATGGAGTACAGCGCCATCTGGGTCAGAATGCCGGACAGGATGGCGGGGATGCCGCAGGCGGTGTGCAGCAGTCCGGTGGCAAGACCCGCCAGCATGCCCGCCAGCAGAGCGGCCAGCAGAGCCACCCAGATGTTGGTGCCGCCGGTGAAAAGCACCACAAAGACGGCGCCGCCGGTGCAGAAGGAGCCGTCCACGGTCAGATCCGCGATGTCCAGGATTTTATAGGTGATGTAGACGCCGATGGCCATAATGCCCCAGATCAGGCCCTGGGACACGGCACCGGGCAGCGCGCTGATGAAATCCAGCATGGTTGTGTGTTCCCCCTCTAAAAATAAAAGCATATAAGCGCCATTAGTATAGCAGAAAGCGGCGGAAAAAGGAAGCCTTTTTCAGCCGCTTTTTGATGAAATTATGCTTTTTTACTCGGAGATGGCCTCGTAGCCCTCGGGAACGGTCAGACCCAGATCCTCGCAGATGGTGGGATTGTACTTCTTGGTGAACTGAGGCGCGTATTCAATGGGCATCTCAGACACATCGGACTCGCCGGTCAGGATCTTGACGGCCATCTTGCCGGTGGCAACGCCCAGATCGTAGTAGCTGATGGACAGCGTGGCAACGCCGCAGCCGCCGCAGATGCCTTCCTCACCGGCGATCACGGGGATGCCGGCGGGGCGGCAGATGTTGTCGATAATGCCGGCGTTGTTGGCGCAGGTATTATCGGTGGGGACATAGAGGACATCGCTGTTGTCGGCGGCGTTCTGAACCACGGAAGCCATGTCATTGGTGTCGGAGAAGGCGTACTGGGCGCAGGTGAAGCCCAGCTCCTCCAGGTACTTCTGCACGTTGTCCACCTGATACTGGCTGTTGGGCTCGGCGGAGCAGTACAGCAGGCCCACGGTCTTGGCGTCGGGGAACCACTCCTGCACCATGGCGGCCTGCTGATCCAGAGGAGCCAGGTCGGAGGTGCCGGACACGTTGGTGCCCACGGTGCCGGAGAAGTCGCTGATGCCCAGGGCCACGCCGTACTCGGTGACGGAGGTGCCCAGCACGGGGATGTCAGCGGTGGCGGCGGTGGCGGCCTGGAGGGCGCCGGTGGCGTTGGCCATGATCAGATCCACCTTGGAGGACACAAAGCCGTTGACGATGGTGGAGCAGGTGGGGGTGTCGCCGGCGGCGTTCTGGAGGTCAAACTTCACGTTCTCGCCAAAGGCTTCGGTCAGGGCGTCCTGGAAGCCCTCGGTGGCGGCGTCCAGAGCGGGGTGGGGGGCCAGCTGGCAGATGCCGATGGTATAGGTCTGAGCAGCGGGCTCCTGGGTCTCGGGCTCTTCCGTTTCAGCGGGCTCTTCGGCGGGGGCAGTGTCGGCCGTACCGCCGCAGGCAGCCAGGCTCAGGGCCATGACGCCTGCCAGAATGAGTGCAAGCAGCTTCTTTTTCATCTTCAAGATCTCCTTATGTTCATGATTTGCAAGGACATTATAAAAAGCGGCCCTGTCCGTGAGACGGGGCCGCTTCTCATACAGCGGTCATGCTCAGCCGGACAGCTTTTCCGCACGCTCAAAACGGCCCGCATAGCGGGCCTTCATAAAGTAATAGGAGCCCGGCGCGGGCCGCAGGGACAAAAGGGCGGTATAGCGCATCACGGGAGCTCCTTTCTGCCGACTGGGCTTTGGTACTTTTACAACATACAGCTTTAAAGGAATAAAGTCAACCGTCATTTTTTACAAAATAAATCCCCGTTCTCTTGTCAGCGGCCACAGTTTTCCGGGGAAAAGGGTGGAAAACGGCTGCCGCACACGGCTTAAAGGGCTTTGACAAAATGCGGCAGGCGGAACCCGGCGGAGAAAAAGAGAATGATTGACAAGAAAAAAATGGGGTGATATATTGTAGAGGTATTTTGGAAACGCTTCGGCGGCGGTTTGCGGCGCGGGCCGCAGGGCGACAATCAAACAGACGAGCGACACCGCGGATCGCAGCGAAGAGTCCCGAAAGAGACTGGGACTTTTCACCGCAAAATGGTCCGGCGGTGCTTTTTTGTTTTCAAAAAGCCGGTGCTTTGTCCGTTTTGCGCGTACAAATCCTCTCTTGGGAAAAACTGTTGTGTGTAAAGGTAAGGTGAACGGTATGTCAACAAAATTCGTGTTTGTCACCGGCGGCGTGGTGTCCGGTCTGGGCAAGGGCATCTGCGCGGCGTCTCTGGGCCGGCTTTTGAAGCAGCGGGGCGTCCGGGTGCGGAACCAGAAGTTCGACCCCTATATCAACGTGGACCCCGGCACCATGAGCCCCTATCAGCACGGCGAGGTCTTTGTTACCGACGACGGCGCGGAGACGGATCTGGACCTGGGTCACTATGAGCGCTTTGTGGACGAGGATCTCAGCGGCAACAGCTCCATCTCCTCCGGCAAAATTTACTGGTCCGTGCTGAACCGGGAGCGCCGGGGCGATTACCTGGGCGCCACCGTGCAGATCATCCCCCATATCACCAACGAGATCAAAAGCCGCATCTACGCCATGGCCGGCGAGGATGTGGACGTGGTCATCACCGAGATCGGCGGCACCGTGGGCGACATCGAGTCCCAGCCCTTTCTGGAGGCTATCCGTCAGGTGGCGTCGGAGCGGCCGGTGGGCGACGTGCTGTTTATCCACGTGCCCCTCATCGTCCAGATCCCCGGCTCCGGCGAGCTGAAATCCAAGCCCACCCAGCACTCCGTCAAGGAGCTGTTGAGCCTGGGCATCCAGCCGGACATTCTGGTGTGCCGCTGCGACGAGCCCATCACGGAAGACGTGCGGAAGAAGATCGCCCTGTTCTGCAACGTCCAGCCGGACTGCGTCATCCAGAACACCACGGCGGAGACCCTCTATGAGGTGCCCCTGCTGATGGCGAAGGAGGGCCTGGACGAGGTGGTCTGCCGCAAGCTGGGCCTCATCACCCACCAGCCGGACCTGCGGGAGTGGAGCGCCATGGTCAAGCGGGAGAAGAACGCCCACAGAAAGGTCCGCATCGCCCTGGTGGGCAAGTACACCCAGCTCCACGACGCGTACCTTTCCGTGGTGGAGTCGCTGAACCACGCGGGAACGGCCAACGACGCCGTCGTGGAGATCGAGTGGGTGGATTCCGAGGGCCTGACCGACGGCAATGTGGCGGAAAAGCTGGCGGGCTGCGCCGGCATTCTGGTGCCCGGCGGCTTCGGCGGCCGGGGCATCGAGGGCATGATCGCCGCCTGCCGCTACGCCCGGGAAAACCGCGTCCCCTATCTCGGCATCTGCCTGGGGATGCAGATGGCGGTCATCGAGTTCGCCCGCCATGTCCTGATGCTGGAGGACGCCACTTCCTCGGAATTCTCCGAGACCACCAAGCATCCGGTCATCGACCTGATGCCGGACCAGATCAACGTCACGGAAAAGGGCGGCACCATGCGCCTTGGCAAATATCCCTGCGTCCTGACGGAGGGGACCCACAGCCGGGAGCTGTACGGCGCCGCGGAGATCTCTGAGCGCCACCGCCACCGTTATGAATTCAACAACGACTACCGGACGGCGATGCAGGAGGCGGGCATGGTCCTGGCGGGCCTTTCCCCCAACGGCCATCTGGTGGAGATCGTGGAACTGGCGGATCACCCCTGGTTCGTGGGCGCCCAGTTCCACCCGGAGTTCAAAAGCCGCCCCGACCGGCCCCATCCCTTGTTTTACGGCTTCGTGAAGGCCAGCGTGGAAAAGGCGGAGGGAACGAAATAACGCGGATGTCGGGGCGGCTCTTTCGCCATCTCCGGCGGTTGCCGCTTCAGCGGCGAGCCGGAGCGGCATGATTGGACATCCGGAAGGATGTCCGCCCCGACCGCCCCATCCCCTGTTCTACAGGTTTGTGAAAGCGGCGGTGGAACAAACGGAGGCCGCCCGCTGACAGCTTTGCCAGAAAGGATGTTTGTGTGAATCATTTTCAAAAAATCGCCGCTCACCTGGAGGCCCATGGCCTGGACGCCATGCTGCTGACCGGCGAGGCCAACCGCTTTTACGCCTCGGGCTTCCACTCCTCCGGCACCGACGGCGTGGCCCTGGTGACCCGGAAAAAAGCCTACTATTTCACCGACTCCCGCTACACCGAGGCGGCGGGGCGCTGCCTGGTGGGGGCGGAGCTGCGGGAGATCGGCCATGGCCGGGGCTATGCCGCCCTGATCGAAGAGGCCATCTCCGAGCAGCACATCAGCCGCATGGGCTTTGAGGACGCCTACATGACGGTCCAGGACTACGAGCGCTACCGCAAGGCGCTGTCCTGCGACCTGGTCCCCGCCACGGAACTGCTGTGGCAGCTGCGGATGGTGAAGGACGACGAGGAGCTGGAGGCGCTGGCGGCCGCCCAGCGCATTGCGGAAAGGGCGCTGGAGGAGATCCTGGAGGAGATCCGCCCCGGTGTGACGGAAAAGGAGATCGCCGCCCGGCTCCAGTACCTGATGCTGCATTACGGCGCGTCGGATATGTCCTTCGATCCCATCGTGGTCTCCGGCCCCAACGGCAGCCTGCCCCACGGCGTCCCGTCGGAAAAGACCATCCGGCAGGGGGAATTTGTCACCATGGACTTCGGCTGCGTTTACCGCGGCTACTGTTCCGACATGACGCGGACCGTGGCGGTGGGCTTCGCCACGGAGGAGATGCACGAGGTATACCAGACGGTCCTCGCGGCGCAGCTAGCGGGCATCCGCGCCGCCCGCGCCGGCGTCACCGGCCGGGAGGTGGACGGCGCCGCCCGTGCCGTGATCACCGCCGCCGGCTACGGGGACTATTTCGGCCACAGCTTCGGCCACGGCGTGGGCGTGGAGATCCACGAGGCCCCCAACGCCTCACCCATGAACGACAAGCCCCTGCCCGGCCGGGCGGTGATCTCCGCCGAGCCGGGGATCTATCTGCCGGGGAAGCTGGGCGTCCGCATCGAGGACGTCATCATCCTGACGGAGGAGGGCTGCCGGAACATCACCAGGGCGCCCAAGGAGCTGCTGATTTTGTAAGAACGGCGGAAAAGAGAAAAATTTCCCCGGAAAACTCGCGGAAGCAATCGTTTCCGCGGGTTTTCTTAACAAAAGGAGCCGTTGACAAAGCGGCTCCGGCGAAGCATAATCAAACTATCAGAACTGCGCGAAGGAGAAACAACCATGGACAATGTCTATATCACCGGGCACCGCAACCCGGACACCGACTCCATTGTATCCGCCATGGCGTATGCCGCGCTGAAAAACGCGCTGGGGCATCGGGAATATCAGGCGGCCCGCCTGGGCCAGATCAGCGACGAGACCCAGATCGTCCTGGACCGTTTCGGTTTTCAGCCGCCCAAGCTGGTGAATACCGTGCGGACCCAGGTCCGGGATCTGGATTACGACACACCGCCCTCCCTGTCCGCCGGGGCCACCATCAGCCGCGCCTGGCAGACCATGCAGGCGGACAGGATCTCCGTCCTGCCGGTGGCCAACGAGGACGGCACCCTGTACGGCATGCTCTCCGCCGGAGACGTGGCCAACTATGACATGATTGCCGTCAGCAACCCCATGGTGCAGGAGGTGCCGGTATATAACCTGCTGTCCGTACTGGAGGGGCGTATCCTGAACAGACTCAGCAAGGAGCGGGACGAGATCTCCGGCGAGGTGACCATCGCCCTGCCCGCCGGCCGGGAGAATCTGCTGTTCTCCGATCCCCACAGCATCGTGGTCTGCGGCGACCAGCCGGATATGATCCGGCGGGCACTGGATGTGGGGGTCAACTGCGTCATTGTCTGCCAGGCGGAGGTGGAGCAGGAGCTGCTGAACCTGGATACGGAGACCTGCATTATCTCCACCCCCTATGACGCCTATCGGGCGGTGCATCTGATCTGCCACGCCCTGCCCATCGCCCGGATCTGCAAAAACAGCGACGTGGTCTGCTTCCACCTGGACGACTTCATCGACGACGTGCAGAACACCGTGCTGGAAAGCCGCTTCCGGGCCTACCCCATCCTGGACGAGGAAGAGCATGTGGTGGGGATGTTGTCCCGGTATCACCTGCTGCGTCCCCGCCGGAAGCAGGTGATCCTGATGGATCACAACGAACAGGCCCAGTCCGTGCCGGGGCTGGAACAGGCGGAGATCCTGGAGATCGTGGACCATCACCGGCTGGCGGATATCGAGACCAAGAACCCCATCTACGTCCGCAACGAGCCGGTGGGCAGCACCACCACCATCGTGGCGGAGATGTACCAGGAAAAGGGCCTGATGCCCACCGCCAAGATGGCGGGGCTGATGACCGCCGCCATCGTGTCTGACACGGTCATGTTCAAGTCCCCCACCTGCACCCAGCGGGATATCGACATGGCAAACCGCCTGGCCCGCATTGCCAACGAGTCTCTGGAAGCGCTGGGCAAGGCCATCTTCTCCGCCACCTGCGGTGACGACAAGACCGTGGAGGCCATGCTGAAGACGGACTATAAGGAATTCCACATCGCGGGCCACAACCTGGCGGTCAGCCAGATCACCTGCATGGACTCTGACCGTCTGCTGGCCCGGAAGGAGGAATTCCTGAACGCCATGCGGGAGATCCGGCGGAAGAACGGGCTCAACACCGTGGTGCTGATGATCACCGATGTGCTGCTGGAGGGCACGCAGCTTCTGTATGTAGGGGACGAGGATACCATCCGGCAGGCCTTCAATATCAAGAGCGGCGAGGAAAACACCGCTTTTCTGCCCAAGATCATGAGCCGGAAGAAGCAGGTCATTCCGATGCTGTCGGCGTTATGGGGATAAACGCGCCTCTAGGAGGGACTGCGTCCCCCCTAGATACGAAACCGCCGCGCCGCCTGCGGCGGCACAGCGGTTTCGATACCCCCCTCTCCCTCGCACGGCGAGGGAGTCGCATCTCGCGCTAAGAGCCGTCTTCGGCGGTTGCGCTCGAAACGCGCCTGCGGGCGCAGTCGGCGGGCAGAGGTGTTTTGCCGGAAATGAATTCCAGCAAAACAGATTTTTAGAGAAAAGGTCCCGGATGCCGCGCATCCGGGACCTTTCCTTGTTGTAGGGCGTGAAGACCCGGCGCGCTGCTTTGGCTCCCCCGCCTGCGTTCGGGGCGTGCCCGGTGGTCACGCCCTACGGGCTCCGATGTCTGCCCTGATGCGTAGGGCGTGAAGACCCGGCGCGCCGCTTCACCCTCCGTCCGCGTTCGGGGCGTGCCCAGTGGTCACGCCCTACGGGCTCCGATGTCTGCCCTGATGCGTAGGGCGCAACGGTCCGGCGCGCCGCTTCGCCCTCCGCCCGTGTTTGCGGCGTGCCCAGTGGTCACGCCCTACGGGCTCCGATGTCTGCCCTGGTCCGTAGGGCGCGACGACCCGGCGCGCCGCTTCGCCCCCGCCCGTGTTCGGGGCGTGCCCAGTGGTCACGCCCCATGGGCTCCGATGTCTGCGCCGGTCCCGTGGGGGCGGGACACCCTCGCCCCGCCGGGGACGGAATTTCTCAGCCGGCTGTCCCGGCCCTGAAGCCCTGTAGGGGCGGATAGCATCCGCCCGCTCCCCTGGGGCGCTGAGGACAGGGGGAAAGCATGGGCGGCAGAGGGGGACACCGGCCCGCGTTTCAGCCAAAGGCCCGCTTGACCCGCGCCAGTTCTCCCCGGTCCTCCACCCAATTTTCCACATACCCGCAGCCACAGCAGACATAGCGCGCCACGGGGATCCGCTCCACCGTCACCAGTTTCGTGATGCAGATGCTGTTGGCCAGATAGCGGTGGGCGCTGTCCGGCACCCGGACAATGTCCCGGGAGCCGCATTTAGGGCAGATATGGGTGTTTTTCATGGCGTCGCACCCTCAATATGCCTGCTTTTGGTACAGCTTCATGGACAGGGGGATGGAGGCCGCTGTCAGCACCGCCGCCGCGATGGGCAGGATGGCCATTAAAAGAGCCGGAAGATGGGCCGGCCCCTCCCCGTCCACCACGATGCTGCCCAGGGCCCCGGCGGCGCCGCACACCAGGAAAATCAGCAGGAACATCACCAGCCGTCCCCGCTCCACGCCGAAGCGGAACATCATCGGCAGGGTGATGGACAGGACACACAGGCTGCCGCACAGGCCGATCAGGTTGGCGGCGGGGTCAAAGGCGGCCAGAGGCGAGCCCAGCACGGTTTGAAGCAGCTGGCAGACCAAGGCGAACAGCGCCGCCGCGCCGCAGCACAGCCAGCCCAGCAGGAACTTTGCCAGCACGATGTCCCGGATGGAGTAGGGCATCATGGCGGCCAGCTGGTCCCACTTGCTCCGCTCGTCATAGGCCATGGCGGTGTAGGGCAGCATGGCCGCCCAGATGACGATGAACACATTGCCGAACCCGCCGTTGAACACAGTGATGACCAGCATTACGACGATGAAGATTCGCAGCTGCTTCCACAAAACGCAGCAATCCTTCATTAAAAGCGCCTTCATGCTTCCTTCGCTCCTTTCACCAGAAACAGGATGATGTCCTCCACCGTGGGCCGTTCCAGCTGGAACCCGCTGGGGGCCAGATCCCGGCGCACCAGCGCCCGGACGCCGCCGTAGCCGCTCGGCTCCCGGGCCACAATGGCCTCGGGCATCAGGCACTCCAGCTGCTCGGCGCTGTCGGTGAAGATGCCGTAGGTTTCCAGCAGCCGGTCCTTCTCGTCGCAGAACAGCAGCCTGCCCTGGTGGAGAAAGGCGATGTAGTCGCACAGCTTCTCCAGATCGCTGAGGATGTGGGAGGAGATCAGGATGGAGTGGTCCTCCTCCCGGGTGAACTCGTTGAAGATGTCCAGCACCTCGTCCCGGACGATGGGGTCCAGCCCGGCGGTGGCCTCGTCCAGTACCAGGAGCTTTGGCTGGTGGCTCAACGCCACGGCGATGGCCAGCTTCATCCGCATGCCACGGGAGAAGTCCTTGAAGTCTTTTTTCTCCGGCAGGTCGAACCGGCGGAGATAGTCCTGATAAAGCCCGCCGTCCCAGCGGCGGTAGGTGGCGGCCATCAGCTTTCCCACCTGGGCGGCGTTCAGGACCTCGGGGAAGTAGGCCTCATCCAGCACCACGCCCACGTCCTCCTTCACCGCCCGGAACTCCGGGGAGCCGACGTCCGTGCCCAGCACCCGGGCTTCGCCGCTGTCAGGCCGCAGGGCGCCCATAAGAAGGCGGATGGTGGTGGATTTACCGGCGCCGTTTTCGCCCACCAGGCCGCAGATGGTGCCGCTGGGCACCTCCAAACACAGGTCCTGGATGGCAAAGGCGCCGAAGGATTTATGGATATGGGACAGCTCAATGGCATTCATAGAGATTCCTCCTCTGACAGGATGCGCAGCATTTCGTGTAATTCCTCCCGGGAGACGCCGCAGGTCCGGGCCAGCCCCACCGCCGAGGTCAGGTGGTTTTCCAGGTCCTTCAGCTGCTGTTCCCGGATGATGTCCAGGTTTTTCTCCGCCACAAAGCAGCCCTTGCCGGCCACAGTGTAGAGGAAGCCCTGGGCTTCCAGCTCATCGTAGGCCCGCTTGGTGGTGATGACAGAGATCTTCAGATCCTTGGCCAGCGCCCGGATGGAGGGCAGCGCCTCCCCCGGCGACAGCTGGCCGGAGATGATCTGGGCCTTGATCTGGGCGCAGATCTGGTCGTAAATGGGTTGGTTGACGGTGTTTCGGATGATGAGCTCCATGGAAGTTCCTCCGTTCGTACTGTACATGTACAGTATATACAGCATATACAGAGATGTCAAGGGGGGATTTGAAAAAATCTTTTTGTGGGACATGCACTAGGAAACGATGGGGATTTGTGATACACTACAGGCGATATCAAAAGCAGGAGGGACCGCACTTGGAGACCGTCAGCGGCGTGAACAACTGGAAACTGGTCATCCGCCGGGAGGCGGCGGGCGTCGCCGTTTTGTGGGCCGCCACCTGCGATGCCCGGGCGGCCCTGCCGGAGGAGCTGTTCGGCCTGCCGGTGACGGCGCTGGGCGATCACGCCCTGGCGCCCGGTCAGCCGATGCCGGCGGGAGAGACGGTGCTGGTCACCTGCGGCCCCATGTCGGAGGACGCGGCCTGGGACAACAGCGGCCTGGAGGATCTGCGCCTGCCGGAGAACCTGGAGCGGGTAGGAGATTACGCCTTTTTCAATTGCAGAAGGCTGAAGACGCTGCGCCTGCGGGACACCGCCTGCCGCTGGGGCGGCGGGGCGCTGATGAACTGCCGCCGGCTGGACACCTTCCACCTGACCTGCACCGGACAGGAGGGGGAGCTGCTGGCCTACTTCGCCGACGAGCTGCCCCGGGAGCTGGACGTGACGCTGTACCGGGCGGGGGAGATCGCGGCCCGGCTGATCTTCCCGGAGTATGTGGAGGTCTACGAGGAAAACTGCCCCGCCCACCATTTTGACTATAACATCTACGGCGCGGGGTATGGCTATCACCACTGCTTTTACCAGAAGAAGCTGAGCCTCAAGGCCTACGACGAGCTGTGGCGGCCCATGCTGTGCATGGAGCACGACGAAGACTGCGCTCTGCGGCTGGCCTGGTGGCGGCTGCGGTATCCGGCGGAGCTGACGGAGCGGGCGGAGGCGGGCTACCTGGCCCATCTGCAAGCCCACGCTCTGGACGCGGCCCGCTGGCGGCTGGCGGAGCGGGACACAGCGGGCCTGCGGTTCTTGCTGGAGCGCACCGAATGGAGCCGGGAGGCACTGTCCGAGGCCTGCGATCTGGCGAGAACGCAGGAAAGCCCCGAGGCCCTGGCCCTGCTGCTGGAGGAGCAGCACAGGCGGTTTCCGGCGGGGGCGGATAAAAGCTTTGAACTTTGATCTCAAATAAAAAGGAGAAGATAAAAGAGAAGAGATAAAAGATACAGCGTTCGACGAAAGAATATCTCTTATCTTTTATCTCTTATCTCTTATCTTGCGAAAGCGTGGTGAGACTATGGAGAAAGATAAGGACCTGTCCGCCATCGGCCAGGAGATCCTCTTCACGTCCCGGAACGAACTGTATATGAACCTCCCCTACCTGGACGTGGCCCTGTGCGCCCTGCGGTTCCAGCCTGGGGGCGGGGTGACGCTGTCCCTGGCCACCGACGGCGAGACGCTGTATTACGACGGCGGCTGGCTGGCGGACCGGTATCTTCGCAGCCGGATCTATACCAACCGGGCCTATCTCCACGTCATCCTCCACTGCATGCTCCGCCACCTGGCCAAAAAGAGAGGGAAGGTGCCGGAACTGTGGGACCTTGCCTGCGACGCGGCGGTGGAGAGCATTTTGGACGAGCTGCACTATCCCTGCCTGGAGGAGGGGAGCATCCCCGCCAAGCTGAAGTTTTACGGCGAATGCCGCGGGGAGATGCCGGTGCTGACGGCGGAGGGCATCTACCGCCGGCTGCTGCGGCTGGGGCTTTCAAACTATGAGCTGGCCCAGCTCCAGCGGCGGTTCCTGGTGGACGACCACGGCCTGTGGGACCCGGAAAAGCAGGACGACCAGGAGCAGTCCCAGCGGCAGGACGAGAAGTGGAAGGACCTGTCGGAGAAGACCCGGACGGGGATGGAGACGGTGCTGGCGGGCCAGGCCACCGGCGGCGAGGCGGTTTTGGAGCAGGTCAAGGTAGCCGTCCGGGACGATGTGGACTACCGGGCCTTCCTGCGGCGGTTCGCCGTGCCCCGGGAGGTGCTGGCGGTGGACGGCGACGCCTTCGATTACGGGTTTTACTCCTATGGCCTGCGGCTCTATGGCAACATGCCCCTGGTGGAGCCGCCAGAGACCAAGGAGGAAAAGCGCATCGAAGACTTTGTCATCGCCGTGGACACCTCCATGTCCACCTCCGGCGAGCTGGTGCGGCAGTTCCTGGCCTGCACCTACGCCATCCTCCGCAGCACCGAGACCTTCACCCGCAAGGTGAATATCCGCATCCTCCAGTGTGACGACCAGATCCGGTCCGACACCGCCATCCACGATTTGGAGGACCTGCGGGACTACATGGAGCACTTCGAGCTGGCCGGCGGCAGCGCCACGGACTTCCGCCCGGTGTTCCGGCATGTGGCGCAGCTGCAGAAGGAGGGGGCCTTCACCTCCCTCCGGGGGCTGATCTACTTCACAGACGGCATGGGCGTCTATCCCCAGAAGCGTCCGCCCTATGACACGGCCTTCGTGCTGCTGGAAGAGCCGCCCATGTCCGTGAAGATGCCGCCCTGGGCCATCCGGCTGGTGCTGGATTTGCCGGGCCTTGAAAAGGCGGTGCGGGAGACGGCAGAGGAACTGCCGGACCTGATCGATTTGGACGAACTTCCCCAATTGTAACGGAGGAATCACGATATGAACATCAAACAGGCAAAGCAGGAGATCGCCAACACCTTAAAGGCGTATTTGACCCGGGACGAACTGGGGAACTACCTGATCCCCTCCATCCGCCAGCGGCCCGTGCTGCTGATGGGGCCTCCGGGCATCGGCAAGACCCAGATCATGGAGCAGATCGCGGCGGAGGAGGGGGTGGGCCTGGTGGCCTACACCATCACCCACCACACCCGCCAGAGCGCCATCGGCCTGCCCTTTATTGAAAAGCGCACCTATGGCGGGGAGGAGTTCTCCGTCACCGAGTACACCATGAGCGAGATCCTGGCCTCTGTCTACCAGCTGATGGAGCGGACGGGCCTGAAAGAGGGCATTTTGTTTCTGGACGAGATCAACTGCGTCTCCGAGACCCTGGCCCCCATGATGCTGCAGTTCCTGCAGTGCAAGACCTTCGGCAACCAGCGGCTGCCGGAGGGCTGGCTCATCGTGGCGGCGGGCAACCCGCCGGAGTACAACAAGTCCGTCCGGGACTTCGACGTGGTGACACTGGACCGGGTGAAGCGCATCGACGTCAGCGAGGATTTCACTGTCTGGAAGGAGTACGCCTACCGCCGGAGGCTTCACGGCGCGGTGATCTCCTATCTGGATATCAAGAAGGACAACTTCTACCGGGTGGAGACCACGGTGGACGGCTTGCAATTCGCCACCGCCCGTGGCTGGGAGGATTTGTCCGAGCTGATCCTGGCCTACGAAAAGCTGGGCCTCCGGGTGGACCGGGAGGTGGTGGGCCAGTATATCCAGCTGCCCCGCATCGCCAAGGACTTCGCCAACTATCTGGAACTGTACTATAAGTACCAAAAAACTTACCATGTGGAGGATATCCTGTCCGGCGCCTGGCAGCAGATCACGGTGCTGGAACTGCGGGAGGCGCCCTTTGACGAGAAGCTGTCCGTCATGGGGCTGGTGATGTCCCGGCTGGCGGAATCCGCCCGGGAGACCCGGCGGCAGGACGCCCTGACCGCCGCCCTTCACACCGCCCTGACGGAGTTCAAGGCCAAGATCGCTGACGCGGACCCCCAGGCGGTGCTGGCCCAGCTGATGTGGCAGCGCCAGACCAGGCTGAAACAGGCCAAAGAGGCCGGCCAGCTGGACAAGGAGACCCGGGACCTGGGCCAGCTGGAGATCAACGCTCTGGAGGACTACCGCCAGCGCCTCCAGCGGGAGGACATCGCCGCCCCGGCGGAGGCCATGGACGCCGTCCGGGACTGGTTCGGCGGCGAGGTGGAAAAGCGGAAAGCTCTTGGGACCGAGACCGGGGCCCGGTTCGACAACGCCTTCCGCTTTCTGGAGCAGACCTTCGGCCAGGGCCAGGAGCTGGTGATCTTCGTCACGGAGGTCACCGCCGGATACGACACCAGCTGGTTCGTGGAGAACTTCGGCTGCGATGCCTATTTCCGGCACAACAAGGAGCTGTTGTTTGACGACACCCGGCGCCGGCTCCGGGAGGAGATCGCCGCGGCAAAAGCGGCGGAAAGAGAGGGAGAGAGCCATGACTGAGGAGTTGAAGCGCATTGAAGCCGTCCTGGACGAGAAGGTCCGTCCCGCCCTGCGGGCCCACGGCGGCGAGATTGAGATCGACCATCTGGAAGACGGCGTGCTGTATGTCAAGCTGCTGGGCCAGTGCGCCGGGTGCCCCTCGGCGGATCTGACCAACGAGACGCTGGTGGAGGCGGAATTGGTGAAGGTCCTGCCGGAGCTGGTGCGGAAGGTCTCCGTGACCCAGACCGTCAGCGACGAGCTGTGGGAACAGGCCAAACGGCTCCTGCGGGACCACCATCTGTGAGGAGGCCGGGACATGGAACTGACGATCCGAAAAAACGGCCTGACCGCCCGGGCGGAGACCCTGGGCGGCGAACTGGTGTCCCTCCGGGACCGGCGGGGCACGGAGTACATCTGGGGCGGCGACCCGGCCTGCTGGTCCGGGCGGAACCCGGTGCTGTTCCCCATCGTGGGCGGGCTGAAAGACGGCAGGGTGAACATCGGCGGCAAGCCCTTTGAGATGGCCCGCCACGGCTTTGCCCGGTGGAGCGAATTCGCGGTTTGCGCACAGGGCGAAAACTTTGTGGAGTTTGAACTGCGGGAGAGCGGGGAGACGCTGGCGCGGTATCCCTTCCCGTTCTCTCTGCGGGTGCGCCATGAGCTGCTGGAAAACGGGTTTTCCACCCGCTTTACGGTCACCAACACCGGAACGGCTCCCATGCCCTTCTGCATCGGCGCCCACACGGCCTTCCGGTGTCCGCTGGAAGCGGGGGAGCGGTTCGAGGACTACCGGCTGGTGTTTGACCAGGCGGAGGATACCGCATCCATCCTGCCGGGGGCGGGCGGCTGCCTGCAAAGCGGCGCGGCGGGCATCCCCCTGGATCACACGGATACCATCGAACTGGACCATGCCGTCTTTGACCGGGTGGACACCCTGATCTATCAGGGGCTGAAATCCAAGACCGTCAGCCTGCGGCACAGGGGCACGGGCCGGGGCGTCCGGGTGGACTTCTCCCAGTTCCCCATGGTGGCCTTCTGGACCGTGCCGGGGAAGAATGCCCCCTACATCTGCATCGAGCCCTGGCAGGGCTGCGCCGCCTTCGACAACGAGAGCGGGAATTTCGAGGACAAGCCCTGGTGCGTGACTCTGGCGCCGGGGGAGGAAAAGGCCCTGGCCTACACGGTGGCGCTGCTGGGCGAGTGAGCCGGCCGACAAATCAAAACCTGGGAGACAGATTATGAAATCCGCAAAGAGATATATACTGGCGATCGTGCTTGGATCGGTTATAGGGGTACTGACATTGGTCGGGCAAAAGTATCTTCCAATGAATCTGAATTTCCTGGCGAATTCGGGTGCGGTTTGGCTGATCCCCGCGTTTCTGTTGAGCTATTTTGAAAAGGGAAACCGAATACAGTCTATCGCTGTCACGATCGTGTGCTTGTTGGGCTGTGTTTACGGTTATTATATTTTCGAGTCTGTCCTGAACCATCATGCTTTTGCGCTCGACGGAGGGGCTCTGTTGTGGTCAGGCATTGCTTTAGCCGCGGGGGCTGTGTTCGGAATTGGCGCTTTTTTCGCGAATCAGGAAAGCGGCAGACTGAAATACTTTGGGATGAATCTGCTCCCAGCGGTATTCACGGCGGAAGGACTGGACAATGTCATCCATATCCGGGACTACGGGCACATGATTCCCGCGGTGATCATGAAAATATGCATTGGAGTTATTCTGTACCTGGTGATCAATGGAAAAGACGTGGTAAGGCCCAGGAACCTGACAGCTTATGTAGTTACCACAGCGCTTGGAGTGGCAGCTTTTGCGATTGTATTTGGAAACATGTAAACTCCCGTTTGGCGGGCTGATTTGAACATTCCTGCTGGAATAAGACAAAAATTTTCGCGTCAAAGGACAACATAAAAAGACCGCCCCTTGTTTCTTCTGAAACAAAGGGCGGCTTTTTTGCATAGACCGGGATTTTTGCGCCGGTCACTTCATCAGCTCGCAAACCAGATCGGTATACCCGGAGGGATCCTCCAGCGTCAGCCCCGCGATCAGCAGGGCCTGGTCGTACAGCAGCGTGGCATACTTCCTCGCCTTGTCCGGGTCCTCCGTGACGGCGGCTTCCAACGCCTGGAAGGCGGGGTGCTCCACATTCAGCTCCAGGATGCGGTCGGCCTTGATCCCGGAGTCCGGCTGGACAGCCTGGAAGTACTTCTCCATCTCAAAGCTCAGCCCTTCCCCGGCGGTGAGGCACACGGGGTGGGATTTCAGCCGGGTGGAAGCCCGGACCTCCTTTACCTGATCGCCCAGGGCTTCCTTCACAAAGTCAAAGGCGGCCTTGTGGGCGTCAACGGCCTCCTCGGACTTCTCCTTGGCGCCCTCCTCGATCTCCTGGTCCAGCACGGAGCGGAATTCCTTGTCCTTGTAGCTGCGCAGCACCTGGGCGCAGAACTCGTCCACCTCCTCGGTGAAGTACAGAATCTCATAGCCCTTGTCCTTCAGCAGCTCCGTCTGGGGCAGGCGGTCGGTCTTCTCGGGATTCTCGCCGATGGCGAAGTAGATATACTTCTGATCCTCCTTCATCCGGGAGACGTACTCGTCCAGGGTGACGGGCTTCTTCTCCGTGGAGGAGTAGAACAGCAGCAGGTCCTGGAGCAGGTCCTTGTGCATGCCGTAATCGTTGGCCACGCCGTATTTCAGCTGGCGGCCGAAGTTTTTCCAGAAGGTCTCGTAAGTGTCCCGCTCGTCCTTCAGCATCTTGGCAAGCTCGCTTTTGATCTTCTTCTCCAGATTGGCGGCAATGACCTTCAGCTGCCGGTCATGCTGCAGCAGCTCCCGGGAGATGTTCAGGCTCAGGTCCGGGGAGTCCACCACGCCCCGGACGAAGCGGAAGTGGTCCGGCAGCAGGTCGGCGCACTTGTCCATGATGAGCACGCCGTTGGAATAGAGCTGCAGGCCCTTCTCGTACTCCTTGGTATAATAGTCCATGGGCATGGCGCCGGGGATGAACAGCAGCGCCTTATAGGTCACGGCGCCCTCGGCGGACACGGCGATGACCCGCAGGGGGTCGGTGTAATCGTGGAACTTGTCCCGGTAGAACTTGTTGTACTCCTCCGGCTTTACGCTGGACTTCCGCCGCTGCCAGATGGGCACCATGGAGTTCAGGGTTTCGACCTCCTGATAGGTCTCATACTCCGGCTTGTCGTCGGGGCAGCCCTCCTTCTTGCGGGTCTTGCTGACCTCCATGCGGATGGGGAAGCGGATGTAGTCGGAGTACTTCCGCACCAGCTCCTGGAGCCGCCAGGACTCCAGGAATTCGCTGTACTTCTCGTCGTCGGTGTCGGGCTTGATGTGCATGACGATATCGGTGCCTGCCGTGTCCTTCTCACATTCTGTGATGGTATAGCCGTCGGCGCCGGAGGACTGCCACATATAGGCGGTGTCGCTGCCGTACTTCTTCGTCACCACGGTGATGTGGTCCGCCACCATAAAGGCGGAGTAGAAGCCCACGCCGAACTGGCCGATGACGTCGGTGTTCTTGGCGTCCTCGCCCACCTCCTGCTTGAATTTGTAGGAGCCGGAGGAGGCGATGACGCCCAGGTTGTTCTCCAGGTCCGCCTTGTCCATGCCGATGCCGTTGTCGCTGACGGTGATGGTGCGCAGGTCCTTGTCCACCGTCAGGTCGATCTTGAAATCCTTGCGATTCATCTTCACCTGGTCGTCGGTCAGGGCCAGATAGCACAGCTTGTCGCAGGCGTCGCTGGCGTTGGAGATGATCTCCCGCAGGAAAATTTCCTTATGGGTGTAAATGGAGTTGATCATCAGATCCAGCAGCCGCTTGGATTCCGCCTTGAATTGTTTCTTCGCCATAAGATGCACTTCCTTTTGCGTATTTTTTAACAACAATACAATATAGCATAGGAAATGGAAGAAATAAATGACCAATTTGTAAATTTCCGAGAAAAATAGTTGTCTGCCGGGGGCTTTGCGAGTAAAATGGAACAAAAATCAAGCAGGTGCCGGCAAACGGCCGGAGAAGGAGTCTTGGGAAAATGGGCGTTATGCAGAAGATCAAAAACGGGCTGTACCGGTTCATGTATGGGCGGAACGGCATGGATCAGCTGAACGGGGCGCTGCTGCGGATATATCTGGGCCTGTTTGTCGTACAGGTGCTCTGCTCCCTGCTGCGGCTGGGTGCGGGGGTGCTGCTTCTGGACGCGCTGCTGTGGGTGCTGCTGGTGGTCATCTGCTTCCGGATGTTCTCCAAGAACCTGGCGAAGCGCCGGGCAGAAAACCAGAAATGGGTGGACTGGCTGTGGAGCGGCAGGAGCCGCCGCGCCGGGGCAAAGGCCCGCCGCGCGGACAAGGAGCACAGGTATTTTACCTGCAAGGCCTGCAAGACGATTTGCCGGGTGCCGGTGGGCAAGGGGAGGATCGTCATTACCTGTCCCAAGTGCGGCGCGCAGATCGACGCAAAGACATGAGACCGGCGGGGACGCCGCCAGAGCGTCCCGCCTTTTATTGCAGGAGGCCCCATGAACTTCAGATTTGTGTCCGCGGACGACTGTCCCGCGCTGCTGGCGATTTACAGCCAGTATATCGATACCTCAGTCACCTTTGAATACCGCCTGCCGACAGAGGCGGAATTCACGTCGCGCATCCGGAATATCTCCGGGGAGTACCCCTATCTGGTCTGCGAGGATGGCGGCAGGATCATCGGCTATGCCTATGCCCACCGGCAGGCGGAGCGGGCGGCGTATCAATGGAACGCGGAGCTGTCCGTGTATCTGGACAGAGCGTATACAGGCCGGGGCCTGGGAGAGCGGCTGTATGGAGTGCTGATGGATCTGCTGCGTCTCCAGGGCGTCCGCACCGTATACGCGCTGGTGACCAGCCCCAATGTGCCCAGCGAGAAACTGCACCGCCGCCTGGGCTTTCACTGCATGGGGATCCAGAGAAGAGCCGGGTATAAAAGCGGCGCTTGGCGGGATGTGACCTGGTTTGAAAAGGACATTGCCCCCCATGATCCGGAGCCCGCGCCCTTCCTGCCCTTCTGTCAGGTTCCGGAGACGCAGGCCATAGCCGTTTTACAGGGTAAAGATTTCGTGACATGAAAAAACGGGAGGAGCATCCGCTCCTCCCGTTCAGTCTGCCAAAAAGTCCTTTGGACTTTTTGGCAGACTTCACAATGCCTCGCTTTTCAGGCTGCGGAGCAGCCCGAAAAGCTGCCGCTTCGCGGCGCAAAGGGCTGTTATCACAGCCCTTTTGCAGGCATTTGATCCAACACGAGGGGACTCCCGTCCCCTCGTACTCCCCTTGCGTTTTCCCGCCTTCTCTTCAATCAATTGGCGCTTTGATAGACTGAACGGGAGGAGCATCCGCTCCTCCCGTTTATGGTGTTGAAAAATCAGCCCTGGCAGACGGGGACGATCCAGCCCTTCTCGTCGGGCAGCTTGCCCCACTGGATGCCGGTCATGGTGTCATACAGCTTCTGGGTGACGGGGCCGATCTCACCGTTGTTGATGAAGGCGGACTGCTCCTCATAATCCAGCTGCTTCACGGGGGAGACCACCGCGGCGGTGCCGGAGCCGAAGACCTCCTCCAGCTTGCCGTTCCTGGCGGCGTCCATGATGGTGTCGATGGCCAGCTTGCCCTCGATGACCTCATAGCCCCAATCCTTCAGCAGCTCGATGATGGAGCGGCGGGTGACGCCGGGCAGGACGGTGCCGTCCTGCTCCTCGGCCTTGGCGGTGTACACCTTGCCGTCGATCTTGAAGAAGATGTTCATGGCGCCCACTTCTTCCACGTACTTGCGCTCCTGGCTGTCCAGCCACAGCACCTGGCTGTAGCCCTTCTTTTCAGCCTTCTCACCGGCCAGCAGGCTGACGGCGTAGTTGCCGCCGCACTTGGTAAAGCCGGTGCCGCCGGGGCAGGCGCGGACATAGGTGTCCTCCACGTAGATCTTCACGGGAGCCAGACCCTCCTTGTAATAGGCGCCGGAGGGAGAGCAGATGATGATGAACTGGTACTTGGTGGAGGCGTGGACGCCCAGCTGCGCCATGGTGGCGATGGTGAAGGGGCGGATGTACAGGGAGGAGCCCTCGGAATGGGGGACCCAGTCCTTTTCCACTTCCACCAGGGCCTTGACGGCCTGGACGAAGTCCTCCACGGGGATCTGGGGGATGCAGAGGCGGGCGTGGGTGTTGTTCATGCGGCGGGCGTTGCAGTCGGGCCGGAACAGCTGGATCTTGTTCTCGGCGGTGCGGTAGGCCTTCAGGCCCTCAAAGCACTCCTGGGCATAGTGGAAGACCACGGCGGAGGGGTCCAGGGAGATAGGGGCGTAGGGGACGATGCGGGCGTCGTGCCAGCCCTGGCCGGCATCGTAATCCATGATGAACATATGGTCGCTGAAGATCTTGCCGAAGCCCAGCTTGCTCTCATCGGCGGGCTTTTCCTTCGGCGCGGTGGTTTTGGTGATCTTGATATCCAACATCTTGAACTCTCCTTATATAAAGTAATCACAAACAAAGCGGAGCAAAACAAAAGACCTTCGCGCAGTTCCGCCCAGGGCGGAAAAGGCGAAAGTCACACTCTCGTGGCGTGTCCCGCAGGTCTACCGGCTGACAGATTCGCCATCTCTATCTCTTTTTATACGCTGATAGCGTGGTAAAGTCAAGCGGAAAATGCGCGGAGGGAGGATGGAGCCCCGGATAGACGGCGGACCGGCGCTTTACCGC